>Ga0105240_10001671_pt1 | contig 37660 bp, 28 predicted proteins | sample KBSC54metaG_FD_80426 | JGI IMG/M metagenome (GOLD analysis project Ga0105240, IMG submission 80426) | Corn rhizosphere microbial communities from Kellogg Biological Station, Michigan, USA - KBS C5-4 metaG | ecosystem: Host-associated > Plants > Roots > Rhizosphere > Soil | place: Michigan, USA... | reverse complement strand
GAATTTCCCAGCGACATGCCGAGATAACGCATACCCAATCCATACATCAATCCTCCTATCCCCCACAAGATCCCCCAGAAAAAAGTCCACCCCAATGTCGCACTCGATGTCGCCGAGATGATCTCCGAAAAATGCGGCACCGTAAGCCAGGCCGCCAATGGAGGAATGATCAACCAGGAAAATAGCCCGCCAATGATCCAATAACTCTCCCAGGCCCAATCTCTCACTTTTTTGAACGGAATATAAAAAGAGCCGGAAGCAAAGCCTCCGATGAAATGGAAAATGATACCGAAAATTACTTGCATGGGTAAATAGAATTTTTCAAAATGGCTACAATAGGATGCGTCCCTTTCCAGGGACGCCTGATTTGTAAATGTAATGCGGAATCACCGTCGAGCTGTCATGCACTGTCATGTGTATTGTTCATTTTTCATTAAATTATTTTCTAAAAATATCTGCTAATATTATTAGTAATTTTATTCTCTAAAACTTATCTCATGGATCAGCAATATATCCGTCTCATCACAGACCTGAAACAGAGTATCCTCCAAAGCAGATATGTAGCCGCACGACTGGCAAATAAAGAGCAGCTATTACTTTATTTTAAAACAGGGAAAATGCTGTCGGAGAAAATAGCTGCAGAGAAATGGGGAGCGAAGATCCTTGAACGAATAGCTGAAGATCTTCAAAAACAGCTACCTGGATTACGTGGGTTTTCTTTTAGAAACCTAAAAAATATGAAACAATTCTATCATGAGTATCAATCACTTACATTTAGGCAGTCACCCACTGCCCAATTACGAAACATTCGTAACTCCGATACCAAACAACAAATTCTGCCGTCAGCAACGGCAGAATTACAAGAAATAGAGGAAGCCTTTCTCAGTATTTCTTTTACGCATCATATGCTCATTCTTAACAGATGCAAGACGTTTGAAGAACGGTCTTTTTACATCTCCCAGGCGGCCACCCAATTCTGGTCTGTAGCTATCCTGGAACATCGCATTGAATCCAATTTATTCTTTCAACGAGGTAAGCTGCCCAACAACTTCGACAAAACGCTCTCTGCAGATTTAAAACCCTCCGTCTTGCAAGTTTTCCAGGATGAATATCTTTTCGACTTCATCACCAATCAGGAAGGCGACGAACGTGTTGTAGAAGGAGAGATCATTTCTAATATCCGGAATGCAATAATGGCGCTGGGCCAGGGCTTCTCCTTTATCGCCAACCAATACCGTCTCGAACTGGACGGAGAAGAATTCTTTATAGACCTCCTTTTCTTCAACCGTCACCTCAAATGCCTGGTCGCCTTCGAACTCAAACGAGGGAAATTCAAACCCGAATATGCCGGTCAGCTCAACTTCTATCTAAATGTCCTCGACGAAAAAGTAAGACTGACAGAAGAAAACCCGAGTATCGGCATCATCCTCTGTAAAGAGAAGAGCAATACCATTGTAGAATTCGCCGTCAAAACCATTGACAAAGCTATGGGCGTCGCTACATATCGCACCTCCAAAGAAGTCCCCAAAGAAATGAAAGGCATTCTTCCCGATCCTGCCGAGTTGGTAAAGCTATTATAACTATAACCCGGTAGTCACATTGGCCACCCGGTCCCTCCTTATGGCGCCGGCGCCACCTTCACAGCCTGCCTCGCCAGCAGCCTCCACTCCCCTTTCTCCTTCAGCCATACGAGCAGTATCGACAGGTTCGTATGTCCCGCCTTACCCCCATCGTTCGTATCCGCAGATAAAATATGACGTACGATCGCCGTCTTATCCAGGACCGTTATCTGCTGCTCGCTAAGCGCAATGCTGACAAAATCCGACCTCCCGCTGGTCAGCGCCTCTACAAACTCCGCCTGGTTCTGCACCACTCCGCTGGAATGTCCATAGCTCAGCTGGGGCAATGTCAGCTTCTCCAATGTAGTCTTATCCGGATCGACCATCGCCTTGCGCAAGGCCTCCACCGCTGCAGATACCGCTTTTTCGTCCTTTCCCTGCTCGATAGGCGTTCCACCCTGGGCCATGACACCGCCTGATATGGCTGCAACCAACGACATCGTCATCAATAGTGATCTCATAGAATTATAATTTAAAATGATAAAATCTTATGCAATACCCAGCTCTTTCTGAATATCCTCCAATGTTCGCCCCTTGGTCTCCGGCAACATGCGCCAGACAAATATCAGCTGAATAAACATCATGATACTATAAAACACAAACGAATAATATCCTCCGTTACTGCTTCCCTCCACGATGACAGGAAAGGTCCAGGAAATGATGGCCGCCATGATCCAGTGGGTTGAGCTGCCCAGCGACCCACCCTGGCTGCGGACAGAGTTGGGAAATATTTCCGAGATAAACACCCAGATGACAGCTCCTTGCGAAAAAGCAAAAAATGCAATAAACCCGATGAGATATACCAGCACCATGCTGCCGCCCGAACCTTGTTTGAATGCATAAGCCGTCAGACCCAGGAACACGGTCATCCCCACCGAGCCGATCAGCAATAATTTTTTTCTTCCGAACTTATCGATCACCGTCATAGCCAACAAGGTAAAAAACAAGTTGGCAGCACCCACATAAACGGACTGCAGGAAAGAGTCATTCTTATCGAACCCTGCCATCTCAAAAATACGGGGCGCATAATACAGGATAGCGTTGATGCCCGAAAGCTGGTTGAACATCGCCAGCAGCACCGCATAGATGATCGGTTTGGAATATCTCTTCTGGAACAATGGTTCCTTATGCTCTCCCGGTGCGCCTTGCTGCTCGTGCAGCGACTGACGGATAGCTGCAATGGCGCCCTGCACATTCGGCTCACCGATCTTCTGCATGATGGCAACAGCCTGATCGGCAGATCCGTTGATCACCAGCCAGCGCGGGCTTTCAGGAATGGTACGCAGTAATATCCAAAAAAGGACGGCCGGCACGATCATAACGCCCAGCATCCAGCGCCATGCATTTTCCCCCAGGTCCTTTAAAAGAAAATTCGTAAGAAAAGCCACCATGATACCCAGGACAATGTTCACCTGGAAAGACCCGGCCAGCCGCCCCCGCAGCTTTGCCGGAGCTATTTCTGAAATATACATAGGAGCTACGACAGAAGAGGCGCCTACGGCTATCCCTCCGATGATCCGGAAAAGAATAAATAGCGCCCAGGCGGAAACAGAAGCGCAGCCGACAGCAGCGATGATAAAAAGGACAGAGATCACCTGCAGCACTTTCTTACGGCCATATTTCTTTGCCGGCATGCTGGCGATCATCGAACCGAGGATCGTACCCAGCAGGCTGGAGGCTACCGTGAATCCCTGAGAAAAAGAGCTCAGCGACCATATCCTTTCCAGTGTCTTTTCCGCACCCGAAATGACGACAGTTTCAAATCCAAATAAAAAGCCACCCAGGGCGGCAATGAGAGCTATACGGACAGGATATGACAGCATGTTAGACAATTTGTTGATTCACCGAAAATAACATTAATTTTAATTTGACTTACACAGGCAACCTCCACAGCGCTGACAGTCCGCCTGATCCAACTCAAACCCGCCTAATCCAACCGCACCCTTGTCATCCTTGGAGCCAGCAAATGCATGACCAGCCACGCCAGCAGATAGGCGCCTCCACAAACGGCAAACATGATATAATAAGCGATCTCTATTTTATGAATAGCCCGGTAATGGACGAACAGGTTCTTCTGTACCAGTGCAGACAGCAGGATACCCCCCAATGCGCCGGCCATACCTCCGATGCCAGTGACAGAGCCGGTAGCCTTCTTGGGAAACATATCGGACACAGTAGTAAAGATATTGGCGCTCCACGCCTGGTGTGCGGACGCCGCAATACCGATGACGATAACTGCCAGCCACATATTGATGCTGCCTGCCAACTGCGCGAAAACAATGGGAAGCACCAGCAGCGCATAGATGAACATAGCCGTTTTCCGCGCCCTGAACACCGGTATCCCCTTATTGATAAAGCTCATGGGCAGCCATCCCCCCCAAATGCTGCCGAAGGTAGACATGGTATAGACCACCGCCACGGGAAGAGATACCGCGGTCCCTTTCAACCCATATTGACTTTCCAGGAAATCAGGTAGCCAGAACAGATAGAACCACCATATGGGGTCGGTCAGCAGCTTGCCGAACGCAAAGGCCCACGTCTGCCGGAAACCCAGCAATTTTATCCACGACAGCTTTTGTCCGGTGTCGTTGGTCCTGTCGGCGGCGACCTCAGCCGGCGTCTCCATAGGATCGTGGTTGATATAGCTCAGCTCCTCGGCAGAAAGTTTTTTATGCTTGGCAGGCACCTCGTACATAAGGAACCAGAAGATCAGCCAGATAAAACCCATGGCGCCCGTAATGACAAAGGCCCATTTCCAGCCCCAGTGCACGGCAATATAGGGAACGGTCAGAGGAGCGATGATCGCACCGACATTCGCTCCGGAATTAAAGATCCCTGTCGCCAGTGCACGCTCTTTTCTGGGAAACCATTCCGCCACCGTTTTGATGGCGGCAGGGAAGTTGCCGGCTTCACTGACCCCCAATGCGCTTCTGGCTATACCAAAACCAAATACGGAATTGACCAGCGCATGGCATACGGCAGCAACGCTCCAGACACCTGTAGCCAGCGCATAGCCGATCCGGGTACCCAGTTTGTCTATGAGCCGCCCCGCTCCCAGCAGGCCGATGGCATAAGATATCTTAAAAGCGATCTCCACATTGGTATAATCTGCATCATCCCAGTGCAATTGATCGGTGAGTGTCGACTTCAGCAGGCTAATGACCGCACGATCCAGGTAATTGATAGTAGTAGCAAAGAATAATAACGAACAAATTGTCCATCTAAACTTGCCGACCGAAGATGTTGACATATGGCTGTTTAAATTGGTGCTCAATATAACGAATAAGCCTGATTATCGCAGATCGGCAATATCCACCAGGTCCATATCCGTATAAGTGTAATTCTCACCCGCCATTCCCCAGATAAAGGAATAATTGGACGTCCCGCATCCACTGTGGATAGACCAGGGAGGAGAAACTACCCCCTGGTAATTCGCCACCAGCAGGTGTCTCGTCTCCGACGGCATCCCCATAAAATGAACGACACGTTGCCCCGCAGGGACATCAAAATAGAAATAAGCTTCCATACGACGGGTATGAGTATGGGCAGGCATAGTATTCCATACACTGCCGGTCTTCAATATGGTAAGACCCATCACCAGCTGACAGCTTTGGATGCCCTCTGCATGGATGTATTTATAGATGGTCCGGGCATTGGATGTCTCCAGGCTGCCCATATCGGTAGGTAATGCCTTTTCTTTCGGCAGGTATTGTACAGGGTAAGCGGCATGTGCAGGGGCCGATAAGAGATAGAATAAGGCAGGCGCCGAAGGATCTTCACTCTCAAAGCTCACTTCCCGCACCCCTTTTCCAACATACAACGCATCCAGCTTATTCAGTTCCTGGGACTGTCCGTCAGCATGTACCATCCCCTTGCCTCCTACATTGATGATGCCCAGTTCCCTGCGCTCCAAAAAACAGGAAGCCTTCAGCTCCGGATGGGTCCCTAGCACAAGCTTTTTTCCAACAGGCTTCGCCCCGCCCATGATCACACGATCGTAATGTGTATATAGTAATTGTATCGCATCGTCTTTCATCAGGTTGTCTGTCAGAAAAGAGTCTCGCAACTCCGAAGTATTCATACCACTGACTTCCTTCGGACTGTGTTCAAACCTTATTTGCATATCTAAGTAATTTTTATCGGCCCATCCATCCGCCGTCTACCGTGAGGATGGTGCCATGTACATAATCCGCCGCTGAAGAAGCTAAAAAGACAGCAGGTCCTTTGAAATCTTCCGGATTACCCCAGCGGCCTGCCGGTATCCTGTCGAGTATGGATTTGCTGCGCACCGGATCGTTACGCAACGCTTCCGTATTATCTGTGCTGATATAGCCTGGAGCAATACCGTTGACATTGACGCCCTGGGAAGCCCATTCGTTGGCCAGCGCCTTTACCAGGCTGCCCAATGCCCCCTTGCTGGCAGCATAGCCCGGGACATTGATCCCCCCCTGAAAGGTCAGCAGGCTGCAGGTAAAGATGATCTTACCGCTGCGCCGCCCCAGCATGTCACGGCCAAATTCCCGTGCGAGAATAAATGCGGCATCGAGATTTATCGACAACACCTTATCCCAGTATTCGTCCGGATGACTGGCAGCAGGATTGCGAAGGATCATACCCGCATTATTGATCAATATATCTATCTGCTCATGTTCCTGCCTGACCTTCCCGACAAATGCATATAGGGAAGTCCGGTCAGTAAGGTCGGCCTGGTAAGCATAAAAGCGCCTGCCCAGTGCCTGTACCTCTTTTTCGATATCGCTGCCTTTCAGCTCCAGGGAAGCCGATACGCCCACGACATCCGCTCCTGCCTCGGCAAGCCCCAATGCCATGCTGCGGCCGATACCTTTGTTACATCCCGTGACCAGGGCCTTTTTTCCGCTTAAATTAAAGAGATCGCTCATAAAGATTAACTTTATCCCCTCAGCAGGGGACAATCGGCAACAAGTCTACATTGTTATTGAATAAGATAGGGCTAAAGAGAAGTTTTTTTTTACGAAAACGATTGCGACCCATGAGCATATTATGAAATTCGAAGCCATCACCATTAAGGATATTGCAAAAGCGCTAAACCTGTCTGTATCCACTGTTTCAAAGGCGCTAAGAGGAAGTCATGAGATCAGTGGGGAGACCAAGCAGGCAGTGCTCAACTATGCCCGGGAGAACAATTATAAGCCCAATCCCATTGCACAAAGCCTCAAAAGAGGACAGAGCAAATCCATCGGCGTCATCGTATGTAACATCGACAACAACTTCTTCTCCCAGGTGATCAACGGCATCGAGTCCGTTGCCCAGAACAGAGGTTACAATGTCATTATTACCCAAAGCCGGGAAAGCTATGAAAAGGAGGTCTCCAACAGCGAACACCTTTCTTCACGAAGTGTGGACGGACTCATCATCTCTTTGTCGGCCGAGACGCAGCAGGTAGATCACCTGGTAAACTTGCACAGGAAAGGGCTGCCCATCGTATTTTTCGACAGGATCACCGACGAAATACCCACTCACCGGGTGGTAGCCAATAATTACAAGGGAGCATACGAGGCGACACAGCACCTCCTGCAGCAGGGTTGCCGGCGCATCGCGCACATCGCCAGCTCGGACAGCCTTTCGATCACCCGCGAAAGACTGGAAGGATACAAACAAGCTATCAGGGACGCCGGTCTGAAGCCTGACGAACGCTATATAAAGTTTTGCCCCCATAGCGGCATGATCCGCGAAGAGACATCCCAGGCCCTGGCTGAGCTCCTGCAGCTGCAGGAAAGACCGGATGCCATCTTTACGGCCAGCGACAGACTGAGCACGACCACGCTGAGCCTGCTGCGGACCATGCAGATACCCATACCATGCGAAATAGCCCTCGTTGGTTATACCAATTCCATTTCCGCCGATATATTCAACCCATCCCTCACCTCCGTGGTACAGCCCGCCCTGGAAATGGGACAGATGGCCACCGAACTGCTGGTATCGCTGATAGAAGCAAGAAGACCCGTCACTCAATTCGAAAAAAGAGTGCTGGACACAGAGCTGCAGATCAGAGATTCGAGTCAGAAAAAGAAATGCTGATCTCCTCCGGGATCATAACCCGGCACAGATTGCCGGCAGATCAATATGCTGCGGTAAATCGCTGACGGATGTGTTTAGGCTGCTCCAGCTCATCGACAATGGCAACGGCGAGATCTTCTACTGAAAGGGCGCTCTTGCCGTCCTTATCAAAGATAGGCTGGTCAAAACCCGTGCGGTAAATGCCTTTGCGCTTACCGGAAGTGGTAGGGTTCATAAGAATAGCAGGACTGAAGAAAGTCCATTCCAGCTCCTGTTCCTTTTTCAATATTTCCAGGAAATCCCGGGCCGCCGTAGCGCCGTCCTTGTATTGAGTTGGAAAATCGGGCTGATCCACCAATTGCTTTCCCGGCGCAACCTCCAGGCTGCCGGCCCCGCCGACAACGATCAATCGTTTGATGCCGGCCTCATTGACCCCTTTCAGGATACATTTTCCCCCTTCGATGTATTCCTTATAGATATTCGGATTGGTCCATCCGGGATTATAAGCGCTGATGACAGCTTCCTGCCCCTTTATCAGGCCGGCCGTTTGTTCGGTATTAAACACATCCACAGCCCTCATCGCAAGACCCGGATGTCGGAAGCCAAGCTTTTCCGGGTGGCGCGCAAGGCCGATTACCATATGATCACGGTCCAGGAGTTCGTGGAGAATGGCTTTACCAACAAAGCCCGTTGCTCCAATTACGGCTACTTTCATATTATGCTATTATACAACAAAGGTATTTACCAAATCCACTTCAACAAAGACACTACATGGGGAGGTAAGACAAAAGAAACGGAAGCTTCCCCTTTCTCCGGCGCCCGGTCCCGCTGAGACCCCTCGCAATCACAAGGTAACAAGGAGTGTCGAGATTTTTTGTTAACTTTGAGGCTGTATTATGCTGAAGAAGTGGATTTACATATTCACGGCCACCTGTCTGTTTAACAGCTTCTCCTGTTTCCATGTTGATTCCTGCGCCGGATCAGGCAGCGTGCTGGACCTCATCGTCCAGCAAATGCAGGATGACGATCAGGACTCCGACGGCCAGACCCCGCTAAAGCTCAAATGCCGGCAGGCCCACTTCTTTTCCAGGTTCTTCTCGCTCAGCATACAGGCGCCCATGCAGGCCGCTTATAACACACTGTTCAATCCCGGACGGACACCCGTTCAATACGGTAACTACCAGATCCGGAAAGCTTCCCTCCCCTCTTACTACAATTTCCTCTTCCGGCTCAATCCATTTTAATACGTTATTCGTTCTCGCACCTTTTTTTGAACATCAACGAACACAACGTATTAAATGCTATGGCAAAATATATATTATTGGGCGGCTGGCTGATAGCCATTGTAATAGCCCTTTCCAATACAGGCTGCAGCTCCTACGGAGCGCAGGAGGCGAAACAGGACACTTTACAGCTGCCTGTATTGACCCTTTCAGGTAGAGACACTGTCTTGCAGACGGCCTATGTAGCCGACATCGAGGCGGTAAAAAATGTAGAGATAAGAGCCCGCGTAAAGGGCTTTCTCGAAGCGATTTATGTAGATGAAGGCAAGATGGTGAAGAAAGGCCAGCTCCTGTTCAGGATCAATGACGACGAATACAGGACGACACTTTCAAAGGCCCACGCCGCCCTCCAGAACGCCGAGGCAGCAGCCAGGGCCACCCAGCTGGAAGTGGAAAGGGTCCAATTGCTGGTAGACCGCCACGTGGTAGTCCCTTCCGAGCTGGAGGTGGCAAAAGCCCGCCTGGCAGCCGATAAGGCAGCCATCGAAGAAGCCCGCTCTGCCGTCACCAGCGCAGAGAACCATCTGTCCTATACCTCCGTCCGGGCGCCTTTCGACGGACTGATCGACCGCATTCCCCTCAAGCCGGGAAGCCTCATAGACGAGGGTACCCTGCTGACCAGCCTCTCGGACATCAGCGCGATGTTCGCCTACTTCAGCTTCCCCGAAAATGAATACCTGCAGTATCAGCGCACCAAAGAGCTTTCACCGCAAAAAAGCAGCGACTCGGTGAAATTGGTGCTGGCAGACGGCAGTAACTACCCTTACCACGGTAAGATCGAAACGGTGGAAGGAGAGATCGAGCAAACCACGGGCTCCATCGATTTCAGGGCCCGCTTCCCAAACCCCCAGCAACTCCTGCGGCATGGCGCTACCGCCAAACTCTATATCTCCACCCGGGCGGACAACGTCCTGCTGGTACCGCAACGCTCTGTCTTCGACATCCAGGACAAAAGCTATGTATACCTGGTGGGCGCCGACAACAAGCTGCGCATGCAAAGCTTTGTGCCCCTTACCCGGTTCTCTCATTATTACATTGTCAAACAAGGGCTGCAGCCGGCAGACAGGATACTCTACGAAGGCGCCCAAAACGTACGGGAGGGCATGATCATCAAGCCCAGACCCGCTAATGTCAACCTATAACGAATAAGAACATGTTCAATATATTTATTCGGCGGCCGGTGCTGTCGCTGGTGATCTCTTTGGTCATTGTATTAGTGGGTATTCTGGCACTGGTAACCCTACCGGTGACACAATTCCCCGACATCGTCCCTCCCTCCGTTACCGTGACAGCCAACTACACAGGCGCCAACGCACAGGTCTGCGCCAAAGCGGTAGCCATACCGCTCGAAAGAGCCATCAACGGCGTGCCCGGCATGACCTATATGTCGACGGTCTGCAGCAACGACGGCCTCACGGTCATCAACATCTATTTCAACGTAGACACAGACCCGGACAGGGCGGCCGTGGCAGTGCAAAACCGCGTCGCTACAGTCATCGATGAACTGCCGGAAGAAGTCATCCGCGCGGGCGTAACGACGGAAAAAGAGGTCAACAGCATGCTGATGTACCTCAACATCATGAGCACCGACAGCTCACTGGATGAAAAATTCATTTATAACTTCACGGATATCAATATCCTGCAGGAGCTCAAACGCATCGAAGGCGTCGGCCTCGTCGAGATCATGGGCGCCAGGGAATACTCCATGCGCGTATGGCTTAAGCCGGACAGGATGGCCGCATATCACATATCAACAGAGAACGTCATCGAAGCCATACGCAATCAGAACGTGGAAGCCGCTCCAGGCAAAACAGGGCTGAGTTCAGATAGGTCACCTCAGTCCCTCCAATATGTATTGCGATATACTGGGAAGTTCATCGAGCCCTCCCAGTATGAGAACATCGTGGTCCGGGCCGATAACAACGGTTCGGTCCTGAAACTAAAAGAGATCGCCGATATCGAATTCGGATCCCTCACCTATAGCATGGTCTCCAATACAGACGGCAGACCATCCGCCTCCATCATGATCAAACAACGCCCCGGCTCCAACGCCAGGGATGTCATCAACGACATCAAGGATAAAATGGCGGAGCTGAAAAAGATCTCCTTCCCCGCCGGCATGAACTATAACATCAACTACGACGTATCCCGCTTCCTGGACGCCTCCATCCACGAAGTGCTACGCACCCTGGTGGAAGCATTCATCCTCGTATTCATCGTCGTCTATATTTTCCTGCAGGATTTCCGCAGCACCCTTATCCCCGCGCTGGCCGTCCCCGTGGCGCTCATCGGAACACTGGCCTTTATGCAAATGCTGGGCTTCTCCATCAACCTGCTCACCCTGTTCGCCCTGGTGCTGGCCATCGGCATCGTCGTGGACAACGCCATCGTAGTGGTGGAAGCAGTGCACGTCAAAATGCAGGAGGACCACCTGGAACCCATGGCAGCCACCATCAGCGCCATGAAAGAGATCAGCAGCGCCATCGTGGCCATCACGCTGGTGATGTCGGCGGTATTTGTGCCTGTTGCTTTCATGTCCGGACCGGTGGGCGTCTTCTACCGCCAATTTTCCCTCACCCTGGCATTCGCCATCGTCATCTCGGGTATCAACGCAGTGACACTGACACCGGCCCTCTGCGCCATCATGCTAAAGCACAACCCCACAAAAAAAACCTTTCAGCAACGACTGTTCACCGGCTTCAACAAAAGATACGACGCCCTCTCCAACCGCTATACCCGCCTGATCGGCAGGATCGCCTCCAGGCGCTGGCTGACCCTCACGCTCCTGGCAGGTTTCTTCATCGCCACCTGGGGCTTTAACACCATCCTGCCTTCCGGCTTCATACCCACGGAAGACCAGGGACAAATACTTGTCAATGTGACAACTCCACCAGGATCGACGGTGGAAAGGACGGAGGCCGTGCTCGCGGAAGTGCAGCGCCGCAGCAGCCCGATAAAAGCCATCGAGTCCGTCTCTACCTTGTCCGGCTATTCCCTGGTAACGGAAGTGGCCGGCGCTTCCTACGGTATGGCCATGATCAACCTGAAAGATTGGAATGAACGTAAGGAGTCTTTAAAAGAAGTCATCCACGAGCTCGAACGCCGGACCCACGACATCGCCGACGCCCAGATACAATTTTTCCCACCCCCTACCGTACCGGGTTTCGGCAACGCCAGCGGATTCGAGATCCAGCTGCTGGATCGTACAGGGGGAGAGAACCTGGACAGGACCGCTGAAATAGGCAACAATTTTATCACGGCCCTGAACAAATCCCCCCAGATCGAAGGCGCTTTCTCCAGCTTCGATCCGACCTTCCCCCAATACCTCATATCCGTAGACCAGGCCGTAGCAGCACAAAAAGGTATTTCCATCTTTCGCGCAATGGAAACCCTCCAATCCCTGGTAGGAAGCTACTATACCTCCAACTTCATCCGCTTCGGTCAATTGTACAAAGTCATGATCCAGGCATCACCCGAATACCGGTCGAAGCCCGAAGACGTTCTCCGGCTGCAGATCAAGAATGACAAAGGGGAAATGGTGCCCTTCTCTACTTTTATAAAAATGGAGCCGATACATGGTCCCGAACAGATCACCCGCTATAACATGTATACGGCAGCCATGATCACAGGCGACGCAGCCGCGGGTTACAGCAGCGGAGACGCCATCGACGCCATACGACGCGCAGGGGATCAGCTGCCAAAAGGCTATAGTTTCGCATGGTCGGGAATGACAAGAGAACAGGTGCTCTCAGGCAACCAGGCCGTAGCCATCTTCCTCATCTGCCTGCTGTTCGTCTATCTGCTGCTGGCCGCACAATATGAAAGTTTTCTGCTGCCCATGCCCGTGATCCTTTCGCTGCCCACCGGTATCTTCGGCGCCTTCTTCTTTTTAAAGATCGCAGGCCTGGAGAATAACATCTATGCACAGGTGGCGCTGGTCATGCTCATCGGACTCCTGGGCAAGAACGCTATCCTTATCGTGGAATTCGCCATTCAACGGCAAAAACAAGGCATATCCATCCTGGCTGCGGCAGTGGAAGGTGCGCGCTCCAGGCTACGTCCTATCCTGATGACCTCCTTTGCCTTCATCGCAGGGTTGATACCCTTGTGCATCGCCGGCGGAGCAGGCGCCATGGGCAACCGCAGCATCGGCACGGCAGCCGCAGGCGGTATGTTGTTCGGGACGATCTTCGGTCTCATCCTCATACCCGGTCTCTACGTCATCTTCGCCAGCATGGCTGAAAAAACCCGGAAAAAAAAGACCCCAAAACTGGCCCCCGTAGCCGCCCTCATCATCCTGCTCACCCTCACAGGTACAGGATGCACCCACTACAAAGCCGTCACGGTCACGCCAAAGAACGACCTCCCCACAGCCTACACCGGCAGCACCGACACAACAGACATCGCAACACTGGCGCGCCAAAAATTCTTTTCGGATCCCTATCTGCTGGACCTCATCGACACCGCCCTGGCGGCCAACCCCGATGTACAGTCCGCACTCCAGAAAGTAGAGGTCGCCCGCGCAGGTATCACCTACAGCCGCGCTTCCCTGCTGCCTACCCTCAACGCCGAAGCCGCAGCGGCCCTGAGAAAATACAGCGACTATACCATGGACGGCGTCGGCAACTTCGACACCAACCTGTCGCCGGACATAAATAAAGACCAGCACATCCCCAACCCCACACCGGACTATTTCCTGGGGTTCAGAAGCGCCTGGGAAGCGGACCTCTGGGGTAAGCTACGCAGCCGCAAGGCAGCCGCTCTGGCAAGATATATGGCCAGCAATGAAGGTTACAGGATGGTGATCACTGAGCTGGTGGCGGAAGTAGCAACCCTTTATTACAAGCTCCTGGCATTGGACAGACAGCAGAACATCGTACGTAAGAACATTCAGCTGCAGGAAAATGCCCTGGAGATCGTCCAGGCCCAAAAACTGGGAGGACGGGCCACAGAGCTCGCCGTACAGCAATTCCAGGCACAGCTGCTGAATACCCGCAGCCTGCTGTACACCACAGCGCAGGAGATCACCGAATCCGAAACCGCGCTCAACTTCCTGCTGGGCAGCTATACACGAAAAATAACAAGGGACACCTCCATCGCCAGCCTGCCCCTGCCGCCGGCGCTTTCCGCAGGCATCCCCTCTCAGCTGCTGATCCACAGACCCGATATCCGGGAAGCCGAAGCACAGCTGCTGGCCATCAACGCCGATATCCGCGCAGCCAGGGCGGCTTTCTTTCCCTCTTTGAACCTATCCGCTTACACAGGGTACAATGCCTTTAAAACAGCGCTGTTATTCAACCCTGGTTCGATAGCATATGGCGTGACAGGCGGGTTGACCGCTCCCATATTTAATCGCAGGGCGATCAGGGCGGACTACGATCGCACCATCGCAGAAGGACGCCAGGCCCTGTACGCTTATCAAAAGACGATCCTCACCAGCTTCCGGGAAGTGACCAATAGCCTGAAAGGCATGGAGAACTATAGCAGGTTGTACGACCTCAAACAACAGGAAGTGACATCGCTGAACAACGCCGTGTCGGTAGCCAACGACCTTTACCTGGTAGGAAGGGCCTCTTACCTGGAAGTGATCACGGCACAACGCAACGTGCTGGACGCCGAGCTGGAGATGACAAACGCAAAAGCCGGCATTTTCCTGAACGCCGTCAATCTATATCGTAGCGTGGGTGGCGGGTGGAGATAGACCGGCCCCGCAGAAAATAATACAACGGTATGCCCATCAGCACAATGCCAAGACCCGGCCAGGTATACTTGGGCTTGTATATCAGCAGCAGCAGACATACACAGCTGGCCAGCACGATATACATGGCAGGTAATACAGGATAGCCAAAAGCTTTGTACGGCCGCGCCACATCAGGTTTGTTCTTCCTGAGACGGAAAATACCGATAATGGTGAGGATATAGAATATCAGCACGACAAAAATGACATAGTCCAGCAGCTCGCCATATTTTCCGCTGAGACATAACAACGAGGCCCATAGACATTGCATCCACAATGCCTTGGCCGGCACGGCACGCTTATTCAGCACACCCGCCTGCCGGAAAAAAAGCCCATCCTTCGCCATCGTATAATAGACACGGGCGCCGGACAGGATCAACCCGTTGTTACATCCAAAAGTGGAGATCATCAACAGAACGGCTATGACGATCGTCCCCTGCCCACCAAAGATCAGCTGCGACGCAGCCACCCCCACACGGTCATTCTCCGCCGAGGCAATGGCCTGCATCGGCATGACACAGATATACATGAGATTGGTCGCTACATAAATGATCGTGACGATCAGCGTGCCGAGAAAAAGGCTGAGACCGATATTCCGCTGAGGTCGCTTGATCTCCCCGGCTATAAAGGTGACATTATTCCAGGAATCGCTGCTGAACAGGCTGCCTACCATACTCCCGGCAATAGCCCCCAGGGCCGCCACACCGGCGTAAGGAACTATCTGCCCCCCATCCAGCTGTCCCAGGCGAAAACCCGCACTCCAGTTGGCTGCCACAACATCATGACGTGCCGCCAGCAAAAACCCAAAAATGACCAATCCTGCTAACGCGATGATCTTAGCGAGCGTAAACGTTGTCTGTATCCACTTACCTTCCTTAACACCGCGACTATTGATCCAGGTCAGCACGACAATGAGGAGGATGGATGTCAGCTGCGCCGCAGACACCTTCACGAATCCAACGTTCAGGACGATCCGGTGCTCGCTCAACCCCGGAAAGATATAGGCGGTGAACTTGGCAAACGCCACCCCTACCGCCGCAATGCTGCCCGCCTGGATGACGGCAAAAAAACTCCATCCATACAGGAACCCTACCAGGGGATTGAATGCCTCCTTGAGTTAGACATACTGGCCCCCGGCCCTGGGATACATACCGCTGAGCTCTCCATAGCTGAGGGCCGCCGTCAGGGTAAGCACTCCCGTAAGTATCCAAACGAGAATGAGCCAGCCGGCGGACCCCACGCTACGTGTGATGTCTGCACTGACGATAAAGATGCCCGACCCGATCATCGAACCAACAACGATCATCGTGGCATCCAGTAACCCCAGTGACTGTTTGAACTCATGTGTAGTAGTAGCATTGGAAGAAGACGTATTTATAATAGAAGACATCAGGCAAAATTTTTCTCGGGCAGGATGGAAAGATAATCCGGTAACGCAGGACGGCTGGCAACACAATCTCCGATGATGCTCAGTATCCTTTCCCTTTCCTTGCCCACCAGCGGCAGACGGGGCGCACGCACATACTCGCTGCCGATACCGGTCTGCACCTCAGCCAGCTTGATGTATTGCACCAGCTTGGGGACAATGTCCAGCTCCAGGACGGGCATAAACCAACGGTAGATCGCCAGCGCCTCCTCGATCCTGCCCGCTTTTATCAGCCTGTAGATCGCCACGGTCTCGGCAGGGAAGGCACACACCAATCCCGCTACCCAGCCATCGGCTCCCAGCAGCATCTCTTCCACCGCCAGGGTATCCACACCGCACAATATTCTTAAACGGCCGCCAAACCTGTTGATCATCCGGGTGACATTGGTGACATCCCGGGTGGACTCCTTCACAGCCTCTATATTGCTGCAGGATTCAAGCAGCTCATCCCACATATCCAGGGTAACCATTATCTTATAGTCCACAGGATTGTTGTAGATCATGATCGGCAGGTCGGTACTGTCCGCCACGGTCTTGAAATAGGTGACGGTCTCACGGTCATCGGCTGCATAACGCATGGGAGGCAGCATCATGAGCCCATCGGCGCCCCAGGTCTTTGCATCAGCGGCCAGCTTCAGGGCATCACGGGTAGCGCTTTCCGCAATATTCAGCACCACAGGCACCGCACCGTCTATTTTTTCAATAGCGAATTTGACCAGTCTTTCTTTTTCCTCGTACGTCAGTACACTGGCTTCACCCAGGCTGCCTCCCAGGATGACCCCATCCACGCCGGACGCCAGCTGGAAGCGAAGGTTTTTTTCAAATAATGGAAGATCCAGCTCATCTTTTGCCGTGAACTTCGTAGTCAGTGCAGGGAATACTCCTTTCCAAACAATTGCCATAACAAAATTTTTCAAATGTATTTATTATATAATAAGTGCCAAACGCCTTTTTTAATCAAATCTATCCGGATATTAACCCAAGTCAGGCCAATTACCGCACATCCAGCTCATGGCTGTTGCGCATCGGCGGATCCACCCCCAACAAATGTTTCACAAAAAAGTCCCTCCTTTTCATCCGCCCATAGACACCCCCATCCGTATGATCACTGCCCGGCAAAGGCAGAAAATCAAAGGTCTTACCCGCCTTTATCAGGGCATCCGCTACCCGGTAAGTAGACTCCGGCGGCACATTGGTGTCGGCCTCTCCCACCATAAGGAGCAGATCGCCCCGCAATCGCCAGGCATTCGTCACATTGGACTGCTCATCATAATGCCTGCCCACGGGATAGCCCATCCATTGCTCATTCCACCACTGCTTATCCACCCGGTTGTCATGACACCCGCAAGAGGAGACAGCCGCCTTATAAAAATCTCCATGGAACAACAGCCCCCCCAGGGAATTCTGCCCGCCGGCAGACGTACCATACAAACCTACCCTGCTGGTATCTACATAAGGATACTTCTCCGCCAACGCCTTTATCCATAATATCCTGTCCGGAAAACCCGCATCCGCCAGGTTCTTCCAGCACACATCATGAAAGGCCTTGCTCCGGTTGGCCGTCCCCATGCCATCTATCTGCACAACGATAAAACCCATTTGCGCAATGCTCTGCATCTCTCCATACCGGCTGGTGAAATCCTTGGGAACGAAGGATGCCTGGGGACCGGCATATATGTTCTCCACCACAGGGTACTTCTTACCCGGATCAAAGTCGGCAGGCCTGCACACAACACCCCAGATGTCCGTCACCCCATCCCGTCCCTTTGCATGAAAAGGCTCCGGGAAACGCATCCCCGTCGCCAGGTAGGCCGAAGCATCCGCCGTCTCCAGGTCCATGATCTTTTTACCGTCTGCCGAACGATACAATGCGGTGACAGTGGGCACATTGATCTCCGAAACCGCATCGATATAATATTTCCTGTCCGGTGAAAAATTGACGATATGATTGCCCCTGACCGGCGTCAGGCTCACCAGGTGCCTGCCGTCAAAACCTATACGATAATAATGGATATAGTAAGGGTCTTCGCCCGGGTTCATGCCGCTGGCGGAAAACCATACCTCCCTTTTCTTAACATCGATGCTGTCGATATCCCGCACGATCCATTCTCCACGGGTAACCTGCTGCTTTACCTGGCCCGTAGCCGCATCCAGCAGATAGATATGATGCCAGCCATCTTTTTCCGAAGTGAGCAGCAATTCGCCCGTCTCAGGCAAATAGTGCGTATAAAGACGGGACTCATAAATAAATGTAGAAGTCTGCTCATCATACATCGTCCGGGTCTCCGCCGTCTGCGCATCTACCTCGATGATACGAAAACGCTGATGCCCCCGTTCCACTTTCTCATAGGTGAAATACCGGTTGTCCTTTTGTCTCCAGTGCAGCTCGGGAGAACCAAAGAAATCTATCAGCGGTGTATTGACCTTCAGGGCCTTCCCGGCGGCAACCACCCCCTCAGCAATTCTTCCCTCCGTAACAGGGAAAAGATACATCTCATACGTAGTGAAGGGGTCCCCCGGTTGCTTATAAGGATGCTGATGCAGCTTCCCCCTTGTGCCGCCGGCTGAAGACAACACATAATATACGGCGGAATCCTCCACAGGATTGATATGATAGCCGACCACATATTTGCTGTCGGGACTCCAGGCCAGCTCGCCATAGGGTTTCTTCTCATCCCCATCCCTGGTATATTGGACAGGATCACCGGCGCCGGCTGAAGGCCGGATAAAAACATTCCCCTCCTTTATATAAGCAACAAATTGTTTATCCGGAGAAAGGCTGTCGGTATGAAAGTCACCCCATCGTGACCAGCCCCTGTCGAATAAAGGACGCCGGTGGGCACTGTCCTTTCCCAGGCTGTCGACAAACGCGCGGGATACTTTTACACGCATTCCCTTCCCGGCATTTACAAAAAAATATTCCTGCAGAGAGTCCTTCAATATATTCCGGTACCAGAAGCTTTCACCTCCCGTTTGCCAGTGAGCCTGGACAGATGTCTTAAAGATAGTGCGGGTGGCGAGGCTGTCCAGCACTTTGGCCTTGCGATAGCGTTCCAGGATCTCGCTGTGCGTAGGTTGATATGGGAGCAATTGGCCTTTGGGAAATTTAGCCCAATTGCTCCCAACATCTAATATCTGGCCTTCGGCCAACGGCCCTCCGGTCCGTTTTGCAGGCAGGTCCGTGCCATGTCGGGGAGGTAATGGTTGCGCATGCAGCAACACAGGTAGCGCCAGCAGGCAACAGTATAATAGTTTTCTCATAAATCTACATCATCATCCAGATCGCTCACAGCCTACATCATCATCTGGCAGCCCGGACCATCATCCAAACCTTTCAACAGCGTAATCATCCAAATCTCTCCACAGCAAACGGGGTCAGGTCAATACTAGGTACCTTCTCCCCGACCAGCTCGCTCACAAGTTTTCCCGTACCGGCGCCGAGACTCAGCCCCAGCATGGAATGCCCCGTCGCTACCACCACATTTTTATATTTCTTTATCCGGCCGATATAGGGCAGCCCATCCGCTGAACAAGGACGGTAACCATACCATATTTTCTCCTTCGGCGGCATCGCCACGTCAAATTCCGGGAAAAATCGGCGCACAGCATCCAATATTCCCTGCACACGATTATATCGGGGAGGAGTAGAGGTGGAAGTCACTTCCATCGTTCCCCCAAATCTTATCTTGTTCCCATCCATCGGTGTGATGGCCGCCCTTCCCTCTACCAGTATCGCCGGGTAATTGACATGATAAGGCGCATCTTCCAATGTGACCGAATAACCACGCCCCGGCATCAGGGGTAAACGCGTATCCAGTTGGGCCGCCAGCTCCCTGCTCCACGACCCCGAGGCCAATACCACCGCATCGGCCGTATACGCCTGCCTCGCCGTGATCACCTTTCGCACTGCTCCATTCTCCGTTTCAAAACGCAGCACCTCCTCGTCGGATACCAGGGTCACACCACGCTGCCGCAGCTCGGCGATCAACACTTCCATCAACCGGTTGGGATAAAGATGCGCATCGCACTTAAAGAAAATAGCACCCAGCCCATTGATCTTCGTATGCGGCTCCTTTGCCTGCAATTCCTCATAGTTCAGCAGGACAGCATCCAATCCCAGCTCCTGCGCTTTCTCCACCGTATGATGCGCATGCGCTGACGCAGCCTCCGTCTGAAATATTTCCAGCAACCCCTTATGCTCATAGGCCACATCGAACGCCGGCAATGTAAACCACTTCTCCTCATATTCCCGCTGGCTCAACAAAGCGATGTCCCTCAGCGGAACAGCCGACCGCTCCACATGTTGCCTGGTGGCGCTCTTCATAAATTTCAATCCCCACTCGATAAGTGGCCTGCTAAGCCGGGGCTGCACATAAAAAGGACTTTGCGAATTGAACATCCATTTCAATCCCTGCCGCACGATACCGGGAGCGGCCAATGGAATAAAATGACTGGGACATACATAGCCACAGTTGCCATAAGAACAGTTGTCGAGAAAATCGGATTTTTCCAGTACAGTTACCCTATATCCAGCCTGTTGTAAATAATATGCGGAGCTTAATCCAATAATCCCACCCCCTACGACAATGACATTTTGCATACTCAAAACTACCATTTCACCCTAAAGTCTGCTGCCTGGGATTTCACCCTATATAGCAATATTTTAACCAGTTTTTTCCTCATTTTGACCCAATCGTGATAATATCCGCAAAATGTGTATATTCGGAATATGAAAGTATTGCAATTCACTATTCCTGTTCCACACGACAAGACTGTCATCGTGCAGAAAGATGTGTTGCCGCATTTCTATCCCCACCTTCACCGGCACGAAGAGATCCAGCTCACCTGGATCCAGCAGGGAGAAGGCACCCTGGTGGCGGAGAACAATATGCATGCTTTCAGACCCAACGAGATATACTGGCTGGGAGCCAACCTCCCCCACATCTTTAAAAGCGATCCTTCTTATTTTGCACCCAAGAGCCGTAAGAAGATACAAACCCTCAACATCTTTTTCAATGCCAGGGGGAATCTCGATTCCTTCTTCGAGCTTCCTGAAGTAAAGAATGTAAAGAACTTTCTCCAGGCGCAGCAATCCGGCTTCAAAGTACCGCCCCAGCACGTGGCGGAGGTATCGAATAAGATGCTGCTGATACAGAACAGCGCAGGCGTTGACCAGCTGATCCATTTCATCGATCTCCTGAAAACGCTCAGCACCTTCCATGAGCTGGTGCCCCTTTCATCCTGCTCACAGCCCGCGTCCTACAGCGAACACGAAGGCATCCGTATTGGAACTATCTACAACTTCATCATGCAGCAATACGACAAACCCATCACCCTGGAAGATGCCGCAAAACAGGCCCATATGACACCCCAGGCCTTTTGCCGCTATTTCAAAAAACATACGATGCACACTTTCGTTTCCTTCCTTAATGAAGTACGGATCAATGAGGCTTGTAAAAAGCTGACCAACGGCAGCTATGACAGCATCGCCACGGTAGCCTACAACTGCGGGTTCAACAGCATCACCAACTTCAACCGCGTGTTCAAGAGCGTTACCCGCAAGTCACCCAGCCATTATGTAGAAAGCTATTTCCAGAATGTAGAATAATTAATCCCTCACCATCCGGACCGTCCCATACACGGGGCCTACCGAATTATGCGCTGCACGGGCGCTGAACTTCACCGTCACGGTATTCTTCCCCTTCAACAGCTCCTGGGGAACAGGATATTTTATTTCGTAGAATTTACTTTCCTTAAAACCATTCAGGTCCTGGGTCGCAATGGTCTGCCCATCCACCTGTATATTGAATATACGGCCCCGGTGATCGGACCCCCAGTACGAGCAGATGATCGCATTGCCTGCCGCAGAGTCTACCTTCATGACAAAAGAAAAGCTGCCTCCATTCTCCGCTGAACGCCATTTCTGGCCATGCTCTTCTCCCGTTTGCAATTCCTCACCCGTAAAGGAATGATCTCTTTCGGGCTGCATTTCACCCAGCCTCAGCCTGTCGATGGTCTTGTCTTCCAGCTCCTGTCGCCGGCGCCGTTCCTCCTTGTACTGATCCTGCCGCGCTATCCAGCCATCCGGCGTAAAGCGATCCCAATAAACACTGTAATATTCATTCTTTGTACGATTGAAGGGTATCAGCTCCACATCTCCCGGCTGTCCTACATTCGTAGTATGGAAGACCAGCCCTTCTTTCTTTACCCATTTATTGGGGTCCCGCTCACCGGTGACGATGACAGGCACACCCTTCAACGGATCGGGCTCCGTATTCCCAAATACACCCGCCAGCAGCACAGGTCCATAGAACAATGCAATACGATCGGCATTATCCGGCATAGATTCAGTATGAAAGGACTCCGGCAGCCGCACCACCACCCGGTCCTTATCGCTCCACTTCCTGCTGATGCCGATATATCCATCTTCTCCCTCCTTGCCTTCCACCACCTTACCATTCACCAGCACCTTCACCCCCTGAACCGCCCACGCAGGCTTCCTAATCTTCAACACAAAACTCACCGGCTTAGCCGCACCAACAGTCAGCATCACGGAATCACGCGCGGGAAGCAACGTCTGTTGCTCGATAGTAACACCTTTTTCCTTCCAATTCAGACGGGAAGGAATGAACAGGTTGACATACAGTTCACCATTCTTACCCTTGAAATAAATACTCTCCCCATACTTCACATGATTTTCCATACCCGAACCGACACAACAGGTGAAAGTATTGAATTGATCGCTGTACTCCTTGCGGGTACCCATACGTAATGGCACAAAATAGCACATCATTCCATCCTCATGGTTCTGGGAAGAAAGGATGTGATTGTACAACGCTTTTTCATAATAGTCCATCAACATCGCATCGGGATGCCATGCAAATAAATGCCGCGTCAGCTTCAGCATGTTGTAGGTATTGCAGGTCTCCGTCGTATTGTCCGTAAGAAGATCGTTCAGCTTCCGCGCCGCGCCAAGATATTCATAGTTGCTGTTACCACCCGTGGCATAAGAGTGATCGTTCACGATCGTCTTCCAGAAAAATGCCGCAATGATGGAATCCTTTTCGCTGCCCGTCAGCTCATAGCGCCGGGCACAACCGATAACCTTTGGTATCTGCGTATTGGAATGCTTGCCCGCAAGATCGTCCAGACCCATGGAAAGAGAATCCAGGATACGCTTGTCATGGAACTTATAGGACAGATCGAGATATTTCTTGTCTCTTGTAACAGCATAGGTATTGACAAGGACCTCATTCATCCCTCCATATTCACAAGCCAGCATCTTCTGAAGCAATGAGTCGTTCAAATGCCCGACGATCGTTGCCGTCCAGTCCGCCATCCCCTTCTCCACCTGTAATGCTTTGGCATTGCCGCAATACCGGTAAGCGTCGAATAAACCCGCCATCACTTTATGCACTGTATACCAGGGAGACCAGGCCCCGTTGAGATCAAACCCTCTGCTGCGTATCTTCCCGGCCGCCACTTCCATCCAGAGACTGTCTTCCCGGGGAATAGCGCCGATATAACCTGTTTTGCGGGCCGCCTGACACAAAGCCAGCTCGTTCACGATATAGTTCACCCGTTGCAGATATTTTTCATCACCGGTGGAGGCATAGGCCATCGAACAGGCAGACAGATAATGTCCCAACGTATGACCAGCCAGGCCCGAAGACTCCCATCCGCCATATTTCTTCCCCTTCGGCTCCAATCCCGAATGCGCCCTGAAATCCGACAACAGCCTGTCCGGCTCTACTTGCAGCAGATAACGCATATCCGCCTCCATCGCCTCTTTAAAGGGCCCATCCAGCAGCCGCACATCCTTGAGATCAAAGGGTTGGGCTTGCATCACCGGCTGGCTCCTTCCTGTCACGGATAATCCTATACACAAAAGAAATATGCTGAGTTTGTTTTTCACTACGGTTAATTTTTTCAAATGTAAAAGTGCCGATAGTTTTTCTCTTCTTGATTATTGATCGGTTCTCACCGGAAATTACCAAAAAATAAATAGAACCCTTAGCAGAAGGCATTAGATTTATTTAAAGTCCGAAAGGAATTTGGAGGCGGCTTTTACAAAACAGTACCTTGCCGTTACAATCCATCCCCATGAAACCGGCGATACCCCTGACCTTCAGCCTCCCGCTGCTGCTCCTTCTCGGACATAGCGATAACCTTACAGCCCAATCGCCTGTCACCTCTTTCTCTGCCTCTTATCAAAGTGCATCCGGCGCCATTAGCCAATACACTGCCAGCCCCTTTTCCCAGGGCACGTTCAGCGGTTGCTCAGGTACTCCGTACACTTACACTTTCTGCAATGGGACGTCCAATCAATATAAGCTCACCAGCTTCAATGCCAATGGGAACTCATATGTCGTTGCACCCGCATCTGCATCCGTCGTCAAACTACGCAGGGTAAATAATGCCCAGGTCACCGGCAATCGCAACATCGTATACATGGAAAGCACGGCAGCCACCGCTGCAGCCTGCCCCTCGGCGGCAATCCTGAACTTCAAGCCGCCATACGTGGATGTAATGGAAGATGTGCTGGCAGCCGGGATGCTGAACCAGGGGATAGACAATATATTTACCAATGCGTCCAATGGGGACGGCAACAACAACAACGTCGAAAGGGTGGACGTGATCTTTTCTTCGGGATTGAACACCTCCATACCCAGCCAGGCCGGCTTTGCGATCTTCGACAGGGGCAACAACAACCAGCACGATGCTTTCAGAATAGCAGCCATTACCAGCCTGGATGCCTCGGGCAACCCGGCAGGCTTTGGACCGGTGAAGACCTGCACGGCAGGTAACGGCTCCAACAACAATGGCAGCTGGGGCCATCCCTCCACCGCCAACGGTAATAAACAGCTGGCCTGTTATGTCATGCGGAAAGATGCTTCCGAAACTTACCTGCGGGCATCGGCTGTTGTCAACCAGGAGATAGGCGGCGTCTTTTATACCTTCGCCGACCTGGGCATCACGGCCGGTCAGCACCTGTACGGATATGCTCTGCTGGGCCCCGACGGCATCGCCACGCCGACCTCATCCCAGCTCCTGGATCTCAACGATGCATCCGTCTATCCAACCCAGACGACGGAAGCCTCGGGCGGTGGACTGGACCTGGTAGCCGTAAATACGGTGTTTGCTACAGGAGGATATGTGACATTGGCGCTGCCTGAAACTCCTTCACGGCCCGGACCGCAGCCGCCCACGCCGCCATCCGCCACAGGCTGGCAGCTATTCCCAACCATGCCCGCACAGGGACAATCATTACAGTTAAAAGGATTGAGCGATGGAAATTACATGCTGTCCTTCTACAGCACATCCGGCGCCTGCAACAGGACACAGGTCCATATCATCGGCGGAAAAGCCTCCGTTCCATCCCCTGCCATCCCGGGTATATATTGGATACAGCTCAGCAACGAGGGTAAGATCATTCCCGGTAAAGCAAATATCCTTATCGAATGATCTCTATTAAGGCACTATCGTAAACTCCTTTTTCAGCCGTATATCCATAGAGCTGCTGCCTATCCAGACCTGGAACTTTCCCGGCTCTACCGTCCAGTTCATGTTCTTATCCAGGATAGAGAGATCCTCCGGATGCAAGGTGAAATGAAGGGACTTCTGCTCCCCCGGCTTCAGGGATACCCGCTCGAAACCACGCAGCTGCGATTCATAGGTCGTCACACTGCTGACCTCATCCTTTAGATACAGCTGTACCACCTCATCACCCACCCGGCTGCCCGTGTTGGTGATATTCACTGATACCTCGATATTCCCTTGCGACTGCTGCTCCGGTGTCACCACCAGGTTGCTGTAGCTGAAAGTGGTATAGCTGAGACCATAACCGAATGGGTACAACGGTCCAAAAACACTCGTATGCCCCACCCCGTTCTTTCCCTCCATTGGCTGAGAGCCGGGCTTATAGGGGAAGTTCAATTCAATCTGCCCCGTAGTCTTGGGAAAGGTCATGGACAGCTTTCCCCCGGGATCATTATCGCCAAAAAGCGTTTCCGCGATAGCCTGTCCTCCATGCGAATTGGGAAACCAGGCCTCCAGGATGGAGGGGATGTACCGGTTTGCCCAGTTCACGGTCAGCGGCTGACCATTGATCAACACCAGCACCACAGGCTTGCCGGTGGCATGCAACGCCTCCAGCAGCTGCTCCTGCCGCCCGGGCAGATCCAGACTGGTACGGGAAAGACTCTCTCCCACTCTTTTTTCGTCTTCGCCTAATACGGCAATGACCAGGTCGGACTCACGGGCCATGGCAACCGCGGCTGAGATACCATCCTTTTCCACAGCAGTTAAAGGCGTAGGAATGATCTCACTCTCCGGCCAGGTGCTGTCCACGATATTACACCCCTTGACATAGTCCAGCTTAACCTTATCACCCAGGTAAGAACGCAATCCTTCCAGTACTGAGATAGGAGTAATGTGTGAAGGTCCGTATCGGCTGACAGCATAGGAGGTCTCAGCCGCCAAAGGACCGGCGACAAGTATCCTTTTGATCTTGCTCTTATCCAGCGGCAGCAGCCCGCTGTCATTTTTCAACAGCACCAGCGACTCGCGTGCCATCTTATCCATAAGCTCTTTCGACTCCGCTGCACCCATCAAAGCATCGGACTTTTTTACATCCCTGACATACGGCTGATCAAATAACCCCAACCTGAACTTCACCCGTAGTACATCCGCCACCCGCTGATCCAGCGTATGCATGGAAACACGCCCCTCCTTCACCAGCTCACGAAGAGGTTCTATAAAAATATGCGGAGGAGTAAAGTTGGTCCTGACGTTCAATCCGGCCTCGATCACCTGCCGTACAGCCTCTTTATAGGTGTCCGCAACATGGTGCTTGGAAAAAAGATATTCCACCGCTTCGCTGTCGGAAACTACATAACCATCAAAACCGAACTTTTGCCGCAGCAGCTCCGTAAGAAAGAAATAGCTCCCGGTGATAGGTACACCGTCCCAATCATTGTAGCTGCTCATCACCCCCATGACATGCGCCTCCTGTATCACCCGCCGGAAAGCATAGAGATACATTTGATAGAGCTCCCGGGGCGCCACATGGGGATCCGTACGGGCGGCGCCATCACGGCCTCCCTTCGGTACGCTGTAGACGGCAAAATGTTTCAGCGTGGACGCCACTCCTTCCGCTTGTATGCCGAGGGCCATTTGCTTACCCATTTCAGCCACAAGAAAAGGGTCCTCTCCATAACACTCCAATGTGCGACCCCAGCGGGGATCCCGGGCCAGATCCAATATAGGAGCATAGACGTTTGTATATCCCAGGGATCTGGCTTCTCTCCCGACTATATGACCCGCCGCAAGCACCAGGTTCTTGTCCCAGGTGCTGCCGATGCTGATGGGAGCAGGCAGGGACGTAGCCCTGTCATGGTTCAGACCATGGATACCTTCATTGGTAAAATCAACAGGGATGCCCAGCCTCGTCTGCTCTACAAACCACCGCTGCACCGTATTGATGGCTTCGGCATGCCGGCTAAAAGGATAGGACAAAGAAGTAGCGGCTTTGGGATTATATGCCAGGCTGTTCAGCTCCTCGTCGATATTGGCGATACCATCCTTCCATATTTCATTCTTCCAGCCGGGAGTCGGCAGCGAATCCTTCAACACACGGCCATAGCCATATAAAGTGGCGGTCTGGCAGGTCTTTTCCTCCAGGGTCATCTGCGACAGCAGGTCGGCGATCCGGCGCTCGGCAGGCTGGGCAGGATCTTCGAAAATATCTTTAACACCATTTTTATTAAAGTCGATCCATCCATCGTGGTAGATGGATACACGCTGGGCAAATGAACATATGACAGCAAACGCCAGGCCGGCAGAAAGGGTGATTTTCTTAAACATCCCCTCTATTGGCGCGCACAGCGCGACAGTCCGAAGGACAGACATAAGATTTTTAAGCGCGAAGGGATATATTTTCATAATTATTCCTGAGCGCGTAAATATACGCACGATCAACGTTCGGTCCTCTGGAAGGCCAGGATTAAAATAATCCCGCTCAGAATCCCTGAAAGAAAGATAAATTCCTGGCCGCCCAGTTCCAGCACACTGTTCATAAAGAGCAGCTGTGTGAGGATGAGAACGATAGAGAAAGCCAGCAACACTATCTTATGCAGTGCTGTCTTTGCTTTACATTTAAAAAGGCCGAAAATGGAGATGGAGGAAAAGAAGAGTCCTACAAAGGTCGTCATAGGTTATTAATTTTTCATAGAATGGATCTTCTCAAGATACACCTTATCCCCTCGCCTTCCAATAGGAAATATACTAGCCCGGGTCCAGTGATTGCAGCAGTATATCAGGGGAAATTTCCAGGCCCCTCGACAACGATATAACGGTGGTAAACAGGATATTTACCTCTCCATCCTCTATTCGTCGCAGTTGGTGCGGGAGTAGCCCTGCGGCAGCCGCGAGCTCAGGAATGGTCAGCTTCTTTTCTTCCCGCAGGGCAGTCAGATGCCTGCCGAATTTTCTTAATACTTCGTCCTTCCGGTCCATGCTGAACAGATCTTTTGGTTAATTGAAATCATAGTGGACATGCAAGTCCACTACATTACTCGAGTGGATAGTCTAGCAAGGACGAAGGATGTGTTTCCAGGGCGACGGCCAATTGTAAGAGAGTGGTCAGCGTAATATTGATCTGACCTTTTTCAATTTTTGCGATCTTACTGTTATCGATACTGCAAGCATACGACATTTCGCGGAGACTCAGGTCTTTTTGATTACGGAGCTTTCGCAGGTTTTCACCGAATTTCTTTAACGCTTTTTTGTCGCTGGGGGTAATCATTACACTTTTTTCTAAAGAACACGTAAGGTGGAAGATTTTTTCAAAATTTTTGTGGCCTAAAAAGGCCGCAACATTAAACTTAATACAGCTTAAAAATCCCTATTTTTATAAAAAAGCTCCATGCCGGCCCCTCCTACCATAAAAGAAATTGCCAGGCGACTGAATATCTCCGCCTCTACGGTGTCGCGGGCGCTTCACGATCACCCCAGCATCGGTCTGCGCACCAAGATGCGGGTGCAGCAGTTGGCGGCAGAGCTGAAATACGAGCCCAACCAAACGGCCATTTTCTTCCAGCAGCGCAAAACCTTCACTATCGGCGTGATTCTGCCCGAGCTGTCCGAAGCCTTTTTCTCCGCGGCGATCAGCGGCATCGAGGACATGGCCGGCAGAAATCAATATTCCGTACTGATGGGCCAGTCCCACGACGAGGAAGAAAGAGAAAAACAGATAGTAGGGACCATGAAAAAACATAGGGTGGACGGCCTGATCATATCCATCGCCAAGAACACAAAGGACTATTCTCACTTCGTATCGCTGCAGCAGGCCGGCATACCTACCGTATTCTTCGACCGTATACCCAACCTCGCGGATATCCACTATGTGGCCTGTGACATGATCTCCGGCACCGTACAGGCAGTAAAATTCCTGCTGAGTAAAGGACACAGGGTCATCGGCATGATCAACGGCCCCGAAAAGCTGCTGGCCAGCCGCCAGCGGGAGGAAGGTTATATAAAGGCCATGCAAAAACACCGGCTTAAATACGACCCGACCCTCGTCGTATCCTCCGACCTCACCCGCGAAGGCACAGACAAAGCCATGAGCAGACTGCTCTCCCAGAAGCGAAAACCCAGCGCCATCGTTGCCTTCAACGACTATGTAGCACTGGACGCCGTCCAGTATGCCATGAAAAAGAAATATAAGATCAATGAAGACCTGACCTTCGTCAGCTACGCCAATCTCCCCATCAGCCACTATACCGCCTTCCCTCCCATGGCCTCCGTGGAGCAGTTTCCCTATCTGCAGGGGCAGCGCGCTACGGAAGCGCTCCTTGAGATCCTTTCCGATCCATCCTCGCCATGGAAAAAGATCACCCTGGAAAGCCAGTTGGTCGTCCATATGCCCTGACGAACGGGCATAAACCCGTGCAAACGTTTGTGCACCAAAATCCTGAAATAGTTGATTAAGTTTGGCCCATGTTCCCCAGCGTCCTGGAGGCCTATGGCCTTCCCGAAGATCAATGTTCCATCCGGCCATTCGGCACCGGCCTTATCAACCATACGTGGAAAGTAACCTATGGACCTGAAGCGTTTATCCTTCAGCGTATCAATGACGCCATATTCCATCAACCCCATCTCATCGCGGAGAATATGGATGCCCTGGCCCTCTATCTGCGTTCCCATCACCCGGAATACCTCTTCGTTAAACCGCTCGGTACACAGGACGGAAGGAACCTCGTTAAGACCGGCGAAGGCTACTTCCGCCTCATACCCTTTATAGCCGGCAGCCATACCATTGATGTGGTGGCCGCTACCGGGCAGGCTTACCAGGCTGCCCGTCAGTTTGGGAAATTCACCCGGCTGCTGGCAGGCTTCCCCATCGGCCATCTCCACCTTACCCTGACCGACTTCCATAACCTTTCGCTGCGCTACCGGCAATTTGAAACGGCCCTGCAAAAAGGTAATCCTGCCCGTATCGCGGCGACGAAAGACCTCATCGAAGCCATGAAGTCCTTTAAGGACATCGTTCACACTTTTGAAGACATACGTCACCATTCGGGGTTCAGGCTCCGCGTTACCCACCACGATACAAAGATCAGCAATGTCCTGTTCGACGACACGGATAAAGGATTGTGCGTCATCGATCTGGACACCGTCATGCCGGGTTATTTTATCAGCGACCTCGGAGACATGATGCGCACCTATCTCTCTCCTGTCAGCGAAGAAGAAAAAGATACAGACCTCATCGTCATCCGGGACGAATACTTCCGGGCCATCGTACAGGGCTACCTGTCCGAAATGAAAGACGAGCTCAGTTCTGCGGAAATGGAACACATCGTCTATTCTGGTAAATTCATGATCTATATGCAGGCGCTCCGCTTCCTGACGGATCATCTCAATGACGACAGATACTACGGCGCCAGGTACGAAGGACATAATTATGTCAGGGCCGTCAACCAAATGACGCTGCTGCAACGACTCGCAGAAAAAGAGCCCGTATTGAACGGGCTCGTAAGCGAATATGCGGCATAGCCGACTTATTATTTTTTCACAGGGATCAGCCGGACATGTTTGAGATTCATCACCCCCATCCCGGGCTTAGGTGTTCCTGCCACCAGCAGCACGTTCACCCCCTTTGACAATTGCAGGACACCCGCGTCCCAATCCCGGAATGCATCCCACCCCCCGGTGGTACCCACAACGCCTTTCATTGCCTGCGCCCGGGTATTCATAAGACCAGCGCTGATAAATATCGTCGATCCGGCTGATTGATCGGTGCAGGCATAGTTCAACACTACTTTATACTTTCCGCCGGCAGGAACATTCAGCATCCATTCCGCAGAATCGGCCGCCATCCAGGTATTGATATAGGGTTGTTCTGTCAGCGACAAGTCGAGACGCTCCCCTTTCAATCTCGCATCCCCGGCCGCCAGCTCATAAGCTCCATCCTCTGCAGGGAATATACCGAGGTCTGCCAACGACACGCCCTCCGCTTCCAGCACGATCACTGTGTTATCCTTGTCCCTGAATGCTGCATTACTGACATCGATATCGATCCCCTTATTTCCTGCCGATATAGGCAATTCCCTTCGGGAACTGTCGGCCAGGAACCAGGCACGCGGTACACTACCCGGAGCCGGTGCAAGCGGGACATGCAGACGGTTGCCGGACGGCCAGTTGAAAACATGCAAATAATACCGGCCGGGCCGGGTCGTGATCCGCCCCCAGGCTACCCCTCCAATGGTATTGGCACGAGTACCGTAGATTGACTCCCCGTTAACCCTCATCCACTGTCCGATGCTATGCATCAGCTCCACACTCCGGGCAGGTACAGTGCCATCTCCCATAGGACCTACATTCAGCAGGTAATTACCTCCCTTGGAAACAATGTCGGCCATGTTGCGGATCAGTTCCCTGGGCGTACGCCAGTTCTGGTTATTCCTGCTGTATCCCCAGGTACCGTTCATCGTCATGCAAGACTCCCAATCCATCCCTTTAAAACCGGTCTCAGGAATATGCTGCTCGGGCGTGACCAGGTCCCCGTTAGCCCGCGTATACTGGCTGTTCTTTTCAAAAGCATAGAGACGGTTGTTCATGATGATATTGGGTTGATGCGCCTTTACCATCGCCACCAGCTTGCGGGCGCCCCACTTTTCACCCTGTATTTCCTCCGAGCTGTAATCCCACCACACCACGTCGATAGGCCCGTAGTTGGAGAAGAGCTCTTCCGCTTGCCGGTACATGTATTCCACATACTTACTATTGTCCCTGCCTTCATTCTTTACGCCGCCCGGGGCCGGCAGTCCATGTTCTACATACGCATCGGGGTAATGCCAGTCCAATAGGGAGAAATAGATACCGACACGCAGCCCCTGTTCGTGCAGGGCGTTGATGATCTCCCTGGCAAGATCCCTGCCGGTGACATCCATGCCATCAAAAGTAGTGGTTTTACTGTCATGCAATGCAAAACCTTCATGGTGGCGGCTGGTGAATATAACATACCGGCACCCCGCTTCCTTTGCCATGCGCGCCCATTCGCGGGCAAAATCCTTTTTTGGTTTGAACAGTGGTGTAAGGGTCTTTTCATACACATCCGCCGGTACATTGGCTGCACTCTGTAACCATTCTGCCGCGCCGCCATTGGCGGCATAATCCTTCCCGTTCCAAATGCCTTCGGCCACGCTATACAGCCCCCAATGGACGAACATCCCGAAATGCGCATCCCGGAACCACTCCATCCGTGCATCCCGTAAATATTCCGGCTCCTGAGCATTGAACGACAGACCGCCGGTGTCCTGGGCGCAGACAGGGGAAATACATATCAATACAAATACTATAAATATTCCGGACTTTCTCATACTTGACTATTTTATGTTTTTGACTATTTCAGGTAAAATTTTAATGCAATCTTCCTCGGGTCTGTTATTCCCATTCATAGCTGCCGGTATACAGTGTAGCTTTGCCCAGGCTTTCTCCATGGAAAAAAAATCCGGCCATATCGCAGTCTCCCCTTTCAGGCGTTTTTCGGCATAAGCGAAAAATACCAGCCACCGGGGCAGGTAAAAGTCCCTTAGCAGCCCACTCCATTCTTTGTTGGCATAATCATGTACCAGGGTGGCTGGATTGCTGTCAGGTCCCCAATAAGTGATCTGTACCCTGGCATTCCATTCCGCCAGGTCTCTGTCCCTTCCATCCGGTAGCATACTGTCCGCCTGGCCCAACCATGTATCAAGACGAAAAGCTCTATTGGTCCCCGTCCACCTGTCCTGCAGGCTCAAAAGACTTATGAACCGCCCAGCAGCAGCCTGGAACAAGGACAGGTTGCGTGCCTTCCATGCTTTCATTAAAACTTCATAAGGCTCCCTTGCCTTTAGAGCAATCACTTGCCGTACAATATCCACCAGGTCATAACGGTATGTTTCAGATGAGGCCAATCGCCCTGCCGCTCTGGTAAAAAGATCTGCAGCCCTTGAAAAGATCACAGGATCATAAGGCAGCTTCTTCGACCCCCAGGTAGAGACGCTGATGATGAAATTGGTGTCAGGCCTGGCACAAAAAATAGATTCATACGCGTCTGTTAGTTCATTAGTATGCGATATATATGCCGATTGCAGCAACAGTTGCCAGGCTTCATAAATATCCCTGTCATATCTTCCATAACGGGAAGTGATATATTTTTTCAGGAACACATCCACGGCGGGAATTTCTTTCTCCCAGGCAGAACGCAGCAGGGAAGCATACATGATATCATTATTAGCGATGCCCTCGGGCACGATACCAATGCCTTCCATTGAACCACCGGCTTCCGTACTCTTCGCCCGCCGGGGTTCCAGGAGTATACGCAGCAGGCGGCCTTCCATGCCCACTGTACCACCACCGTTCACCATCGAGCACCATATCCAGGGATAACCCGAAAAGCCCCCCGTGAGTTCCCAATTATTATCCGCATCCCCCCTTAGGTCCAATATCAACGTATGCAGCCTGTCAAGCCCCTTTAAAAAATCTTTTTTAGGATTGTCCTGCCATGCCTGCAATATCCAGGTGCTTCCGGGATAATATTGCTGCATATTGGCCTGTATGGACGCCGCAGCAGCCGGAAGATCTATATTACCGGTGGTCCCCCCTTCATGGAACAGGTCACCGCCGAGGAATTTTACATCGCCGTACAATTTGCTGTCGCCATAGAATTGATCCATATAATGATAATACAGATCAGCGATCCTGCGGAACAGGGTATCCTCCGGCATTAAAAAAACAGGCCGTTTAAACCCTTCCCCCCAATTGCCCTGGTCGACGACGGCTGCACCAGGAAAATAATTTTTCAGAGAGGAAGGCACCATGCCACAGAAACCCTGCAATACCGGCTGTATACCCAACTCATGCATACGCCCCAGCAGCCGTTGCTGCAAAAGAGTCCAGCGATGGATCATCGCATCGCTTACAGGCCCTCCCCATCCCTGTATATTACCCATCAGCCACCACGCGTTGAAAGCAGGACCGGGAATATATTTACGGATATCTTCCTCCGTGTAGCCTATATCCCGCAGCACATGTTGCCATATCTCTTCCGTACCCATAGGAGCCAGCATGAGGTTGACGCCATTCAAAGCCATCCAGTCCAGCTCATGCTCCCACTCTTTCCAGTCCCAGAAGCTCATGGTGTAGTTATAAGTGCAGTAGTTGAGGGCATACCTATACTTGTATTGCGCTACCACCGGTATCACGCCTCGCGTTGGAGGAAGGGAAGAAGGGAAGGCTGGTTGATCACCCGTATGCGAGAGACTCATGCCGCAATAGGTGCGTAAATAGTCGCCCAGTGCATAAGCATCTGCCACAGTGGAAGATGCATTGATGTATAGCCGCTGGCCGCTGGTGTAATAGGAGGCCGTATCACCCGTCGTATGACTGATGGTATGGAAAACGACCTTTTTGTCCAGGAATGGAGCCCTTCTTTTGATAAGTGACAATATGGCCTGTGTGTTTTGTCCGTATGAAACGCCGGTTATGGACAATACTCCCAACAGCAGCATTAATAGTTTTTTTGTCATATTTCTCCTGTTCTATTGTATAGTGACCTTTCTTATATATCCATTGCCGCGATCCAGCACATACATGTTCCCGTCCTTGTCAAATACAGTGCTGCTGGGCGTACTGAATTGTGCGACAGAGCCGTCCCCATCCTTATAGCCGGCCGCGCCTGTTCCGATGAATGTGGACGTGTTGCCTGCGGCATCCACCAGCCGGATGCTGTTGTTAAAATAATCCGATATATAGATGTTGTTATGCTTGTCGATCGTAATGCCCACAGGGTTGTTAAAGGATGCCGTTCCCGGGCCGCCATTGGCTGATCCGTTGGTCCCCGGTATGCCTGCCACGGTCGTCGCCGTCCAGGCGCCTCCTGCCGGGTCGAGCTTTACGATGGTGGACAGTCCCTGGTCGACCACCCATACATAGCCGGCTGTATCCACCGCTACATCGGAGGGATAGTTAAAACTCACTGGCAAAGTATTTACTGTCCCGTCAGGCAATACCTGGTACACCGCACCACCGGAAGGGTTGGTGACATAAACGTTGCCCGTTTTCTTATCCACGCCGATGCCGGCAGGATCTGCGATGGCGGCAAAGCTTGATGCCGTGCCGTCGGGAGTCACCTTCCGTACAAACCAGTTCCATCTATCAGCCACGAAGAGATTGCCATCCTTATCCATATCCACATCGGTAGGTAGATTGAACATGGCAGCGGAAGGGGGACCATCGGCATAGCCTTCGCCGTTGATATGACCGGCGAAGGTGGTTACAAAGCCGGCGGTATCAATTTTACGGACGACATGGTTGCCACAGTCGGCTATGTATAAATTCCCGGAAGCATCGATGGTCAGACCCGTCCGGTCATAAAAATAAAAGGAAGCGGCGATGCCGGCCACCCGGTCGATAAATCCCTGCGAGCCATTGCCGGCCACGGTGGTTACTTTCTTTGTATAGATATAGGTGAATGCTGAATCGCTGGACTTTGTTTCGCCGTCTATGGCAATGATAAAATGGCCGGATCCCGCCTTCATGGGTACTTTTACCAGGAGCTGACCCCCCTTGACCCCTACGACCTCGCAGGTCGCCCCATTCAGCGTAACGGAGATCTGGTCTTTGCGGGCGGTAAAATTATGGCCGGATATCAGCACTTCGGTGCCATAGCTGCCTTTTGAAGGAAGGAAGCTGTCGATCAGGATGGGCGCGGATGGGTTGTGTACAAATCCATCATTCTTTTTACAGCCGGTCAGCGCCAGCAACAGGAGAACGCACGCTCCGGTATTTTTCAGGCTTATCATGCTATTATTTTTGTTATGAAACATTTTTTTCTGTTCATCGCACACCTCACCACCCGGGGTTTTGTTCCATGGCCCGGTTGGAAGTCATCTCGGTCAATGGTATCGGCCAGCGATAATCCCTGGCAGGGTTGAACACCCTTTGTTCCACGACCACGTTTTTGCCGGTGGCCGGGTCTACGGCTCCCAGGGCAGGGCCGCTCAATACCTGGTCGCCGATCTTCCAGCGACGGATGTCGTAGAGACGGGGACCTTCGAAAGCCAGCTCTACCGTTCGCTCCCGCCGCACCAGCTCACGCAGCTTTGCCTGGGTGTTATACACCGATTGGTCTACAGAAGGCATGCCTGCCCGGTTACGGATGGCGTTGAGATACTTGACGACATCCGGGTCCTGGTACTGGCCCGTCTCGATCAGGGCCTCCACATAATCGAGAAGTATCTCTGCATAGCGAATGATCATAAAGTTCATGGAGCCTCCATAGGTATTGCTCCTGTCCAGCGGGTCCACATATTTCTTTATCCAGTAGCCGGTGAAGGTGGACTGGGCCACGCCGATCTGATCGGGGCTGTTGACGGTAAAAGGATCCAGTCTGGTGCCCATCCAGGTTTCGCCCGGTATGGCGATGGAGGCGGCCAGGCGGGGATCACGGTTGTTATTATACTCGGGGCTGGCATTGTAAATTGCCAGGCTATCGGGGCCTAATTCCTGGATGGTCTTTCCCTGGAGGGTTTCATACGCGTTCACCAGGGATTGAGTGGGGCTGTTGCAGGCCTGGCAGCCAAAGCTCTTGGGCGCATTGCGAAAGAATGCCTCCCGCTGTCCACCCGACTTATAGAGGATCTCTTCACCATTGCCGCCTCCTGCATATTGGAACAATTGCTCATAGCGGGGATGAAGCCCGTAGATACCCAGCCCGATAACCTTTCTGGCGGCAGCCACTGCATTTGTATAGTCCCCGATAAACATGTACAGCTGTGTCTGCATGGCATAGCAAGCGCCCTTGCTGATGCGATAGGTATTGGAGAGGTCGTACACGGCCGGAAGACCGGCGGCGGCGGAATCCAATTGGTTGGAAATGAATTGCACCACCTCGTCCTGCGTATTCCGTTTTACGAACTGTTCATTGGCATCCAGCGAATGCGAAACGATGGGTATGGGGCCGTACAGCATGAAGAGCTGGAGATGATACCAGGCTCGCAGGGCCTGCGCTTCG
>Ga0105240_10001670_pt1 | contig 37671 bp, 31 predicted proteins | sample KBSC54metaG_FD_80426 | JGI IMG/M metagenome (GOLD analysis project Ga0105240, IMG submission 80426) | Corn rhizosphere microbial communities from Kellogg Biological Station, Michigan, USA - KBS C5-4 metaG | ecosystem: Host-associated > Plants > Roots > Rhizosphere > Soil | place: Michigan, USA... | reverse complement strand
TGTGGACTTTTGAGCATTTTCACGATTGGCTGTTTGCTGCGCGTCTGAGATTGACATGGCTTCTTCCTCAGCCGATTAGTAGCATGTGGATTTGCGGCCGGCGGCGGGGATTGCTTGTAGGTTATTGATTTGATTCGGGCGATTTTTTTGATTTGGCTGTCACCGTTAAGCGGCCAAAGCACAGCAGGATCAGGAAGCCTTTCTCGCCAAGGCGCAACGCCGCCGAGTAAGGGCCCGGACTGTTCAGTGGATTTGCCAAATGACCCGGTATTCTGTTTGGCTAATTTTCGGTCGCCTTCTGCTCGATATGATCGATCACAATCACTGGCAGTGTCCGTTTCTGCGATTCCAGTTTTAACCCAAGCTGTTTTTCGAGCGCCTGAAAAATCGTGACCACGCCACTTGGATCCGATGCGCCTATAGGTTCGCCGCCCTCACCGCCGGCGCGCCCAGGAACCATAGGTCCGTTGAACATGGTGGCATTGGGGCTAAACACCAGCGTGAAATCCCAACCGCCTTCGATGCCTGTTGCATCCGCTATGGGCCAACCGAGTCCCAGAGATGCATTCCGCAGCCGTTCCGCGAATTGGGCCATCGTGATGTTCTGGCACGTCAGCACTCGCGAGCCTGGCGGCGCGCCGGCCGGAGCATTTCCGTTTCTGCAGTAGGTCCGGCTTGCCGCGTCCGCCTTCTTCATCTTTGGCTTCGCCGACATCAGCGAGTAGGCGGACACAGGCTTTTCTTCCGTGTGATAAGTCAATTTGAAGCGATCTTTTAGCAGTGAGAGCATCATGGGCGCAATGGCATCCATATCCATCGGACCAATGGCCGCGCCGGTAGTAGACGTTTTTGCCGTGATATCGAATCGCTCGGAATCGGCCCACTTAGGCAATCCCACGATTTCTTCGTTATTGGAGGAATTGAAAGCGCGGCCGATTAAAAACCGCATTGACATTCCCTGAACCACCACCCGTCCACCGGGCATCATATTAAATCGCCCCATCCTGGTGGCCGGATCCGTGGGTTTCACGTCCGCTACTTCGAACTCTGTTGGGATCGGGATGGCCGGGAGCGCCTCAGCGACTTCAGGAGGGTTGGCGGTGGGCGTTCGATTCACGCTATCCACGACCATCACAGGTGTAGGAATCTGCTTTTCGGTCAGCCGCAATCCCAGTTGCTTCTCCACCGCGTCGAATACTGTAATCCTCTCGCCCTGGCTGGCCATCATGGGACCAATTAGTCCCAGAGACCATTTGACGTCGAAATTCCAACCGCCTTTCAGCTCGGTTTCGTCAATCACGGGGTTGGGGCCGAGCTGAGCCCCCATCATGCCGCGCAACCCTCCCGCAAAGGCGGCCATGGTCATATTCCGGCAGTTGTACTGGAGAGTCATCCCGGGGCCCAGGGTCATGACGGTCATTTTCCCGCTCGCGTCGGTTGTCGTCAGTCGCAGGCCGCCTTCGGCAGCGGGACCCGACGAGGTTTGTAACTTACAGCCGGTCTCCTCCGTGCCGTCAGCTTCTTTGAGCTGCAACTTCTTCCCGACTGTGAGCGCATACGTGGGCAGGGGACGAACATCTTTGTGGACTTTCAGTTTGAAACGATCTTCCAGGATAGTCTGGAGAGCCGCCTTTTGAGAATCCGGAGTCGAGTCGGCGGGCCCCTTCGCAATCACGTCGAAGTGATCCATCTCCAGCCAGTTCGGACCGCCGACGACCTTATCGGCGTCGAAGCCGTACGCAATTCTGACCAGGTCCACCATGGTGGCTGTCTTGATTTCATAGCGGCCGCCGCGCGCCGGTCCGGTTCGCACGAATGCATTCGGAGTTTTGGCGCTCGTGTGAATATCGGCAATTACCGGTTCGCCGGAAGCCACGCCAGACAAGGCGAAACTCAAAAGTGTGTATGCAATCACTCTTTTCATTTGCAGACTCCTGGCGCGGACGGGAATTACAAGTATTATGCGCTAAAACAGTGACGCAAACGAAGGGCTATTCGCCGTCATAAATTTGTGCACCAAAAATAGCTTCAGAGTTCGGTGAGTTCCATCTCACCGCCGCTGAACCGCCGTCCCCTGAACGGTCGTTCCGCCGGAGGAAGTGGTTCGCTGCTGTTGTTGCAAAGTCGTGATCACCTGCCGGGGCGCGCCGGGCGCCTTATTATCCTGCGCCTTCTCCCGATTCAGTTCCCACATGTCAACGCTCTGATCGAAATCGCCGAGCAAATACTTGCAAAAGTAATCGGCGCGAATCCACTGGAAATATTCGGCGCGGGCCGCGTAGCCGTGGCGCACACCGGGAATCAGAACGAAGTCGAAGCGCTTGTTGGCCTTCATCAGAGCGTCTATCAGGCGAATGGTATTCGAGGGGGAAACGTTGTTGTCGATATCGCCTGTGGACAGCATCAGGTGCCCTTTCAGATTCTTCGCGATCTCAGAGTTCTTGTCGATATCGTATTCGAAATGCACCTTGCCGTCTTTATCGGTCACCTCCTTAACGCCATCGTGCTTCTCGCTCCACCAGCGGTTGTAAATATTGTTTTCGTGATTGCCCGATTCTGAAACCGCCACTTTAAAGAAATCCGGATAGATCAGCATCGCGGCTGCCGACATAAACCCGCCGCCGGAGTGCCCGGTGATTCCAACGCGGTCAATATCGATAAAGCTGTGGCGAGCCGCCAGCTGTTCAATGGCGGCTTTTTTATCGGCCAAACCGTAGTCCCGCAGATTGTTGTAGCCGAACGTGTGGTACCACTTGGAGCGCTGCGGATTGCCGCCGCGATTACCCACCTCGATCACAATGAATCCGAGATTCGCGAGCGCCACGTTCGCGTTTTTCGGCGAGAACTGTTTCGTGACCGACTCGGTCTGCGGACCCGGATAAACATAGGCGATAATCGGATATTTTTTCGCGGGATCGAAATCGAAGGGCTTATACATCACCCCGTAGAGATCCGTCATGCCGTCATCGGCCTTGACGCTGAAAGGCTCCGGGAACCTGAAGCCCGCTTCCATGGCGCGCGACAGATCTGTCTTTTCCAGATCCATAATTCTGGCGCCGGCCGCATCGCAGAGGACCGATTCGGGCGCTGTGTTGACGCGCGAGAAGTTGTCGACAAAGAAGCGCCCGGTGTCGGACATGGCGATGCCGTGGTTCGCCTCGCCAGGGCTCAGCAGTTTCATGCCTGAGCCGTCGAGCTTCGCGCTGTATTCGTGAAAGAAGTACGGGTCTTCCCCTTCTTCCCGGCCATTCGCCGTAAGATAGAGCACGCGATTTTTCTCATCCACGCCGGTTACCTGCTCGGCGACGAATTCCCCTTTGGTGATCTGATTCCTGAGAGTGCCGTCGGCCGAATAGAGGTAGTAATGGCCCCAGCCATCGCGTTCCGACCACCAGAGAACTTCCGAGCCGTTGTTGATCAGGCGTAAGGGAAAGCCACCGCCACCGCCGCCCGCCGAAGGAGTGATATCGATATAGACATTCATGCGCTCCTGAATAACGGGTTTCACTTCACCTGTTGCCGTATCGGCAACACACAGGTCCAGGCGGTGCAGATCTCTGCTGATTCGTGAAAAATAGAGCTTGTCCGAACCGGCGGCGGCCCACTGAGGCTCCGTTTTCTCATTCTCTCTGGCACGGCCGGATTGCGCCGCGGCCGCAATTCCCAGCGCCTGATCCTGCCAGAGATCGGCCTTGACCGGCACCCTGCCTTTGCTCGCGACATCGAAGACTTCCATGTGCTCGACGGGCTGTTCGGCCTCGCCAGGCATCGCATACGGCTGCGTCTCCAGCTTCGGGCGGGGATTGGCGAGCGAATCAATCACCCACAGCTTCGCGACCTTGCGCTCGTCCCGGCGCACGAGAGCGAATTTTTTCGAATCCTGAGACCATGAGACGCCGATGGAGCGCACACGCGCATTCTTATCGTCCTGGTTGGTTTGCTCCCGCTGCTGCTCGCCCTCCTGAAGTTGCTGGTCGGCGCCGGCATTGGCGCGGGCGGCATAGCTGTAATCTTCCATTCCGTCGGTCGTGATCTGCGTTTCTTTGATGGTGGTGTCGGTGGCCTTTTTCTTCGCCTTTTCGAAGTTTTCGGCATCCATCATCCAGAGGTTGTGATTGCGCGCGAATACGACGATTTTGTCGTCCGGCGAGACCGAAGCCCAGCGTGGTTTGGCGGCGGGCTTATCGTTCAGAAGCGTCAGCTTACTAACGGCCAGCTCGTATTCGAACGTGAGAGTTTTCGTGGTGCTAACGGGGGTATTCGCGGCGCCTCCGCGACCCCCGCCGCGCTGTTGCGGTTCCTCCCCATCAGGTGTGGTGGTGGTTGCCGAATCATTGGTATCGGCCTTCTTCTCACCGGGAATCACGGCCTCTTTGGGAACGGTCACGTCGAACTGAATCGCCGCATCGTGCCTGATGAATTTCAGCGTTCGCATGGGCAGGTGCCGCGAATCGTAGGGAAGCCCGGTCGCCTGCGTCAGGGCGCTCGCAACCTTAATGGGATCGAAGACCAGCGTCTTCGTCTTTTTCGACGGGTCAACCAGCATGAACCTGCGCCCTTTGGCGTCCTCGTACACGTACCAGAAGCGGTCGCCATCCTCCAGCCAATGCGGGTTCACAGCAAGGTCAAAAATTACCTTACCGGTCTTCGAGGCGGTCCAGCGGCTGGCTAGTTCGTAATTCGCTTTGGTGATTTTGCCCCCAGCGGACGCCGGCGGATTCGGCGCGTTTTGGGCAGCCAAAGGCAAGCCTGCAAGCAGAAGGACAAGCGGGGAACAGGTAAGTCGCATGCGAAAAGACTCCTTCGCAAGAAGATAGCACTGCTGCACGTTTCCGCATTTGGACTCTTTCATCCCTTAGCCGTGGCCCGATCCTGGAACCGCAAGGGCCCGATCTACGATGAAGCTGATGCCGCGGCTCCATCGGGCGATTCGTCTGCCGGTACGCCGCGGCTTGGGAACAGGCTTGGCAACAGGCCCGCGAGCGGCGCTAACATGAAGATCGCCGGCAGGGTTGCCATGTCCACTGAAAAAGTAATTGAAAGCATCCACATTATGGCGGCGCGTAATCGGCGCCGCCCCGTTGGCCGCCAGGGAAAACTCGCCATCCCCGCCATAGCAGAAAAGATCGATGCAACGGGCAAAACCGTCGTATCCGGAATCGTCGATATCCACAGGCTCTTTATCGACAGCAATTGGGTTTTCCCTTATAGCCCCGAGTGCGCCACAAACTGATGCGACCCGTTGCGCTGATTACGGGTGCATCCGCGGGTCTGGGCGAAACCTTCGCCCGCCAGCTCGCAGCGCGCGGTTATGACCTCATCCTTGTAGCCCGCCGCGCGGACCGTTTGCAAAATTTGCCCGGAACGGCGCTTCCGGCCGATCTCGCGACCGATGCCGGCGTGGCGAAAGTGGAAGAGGCAATCAGGAACTGCCCGAATCTTCAGTTGCTGGTGAACAACGCCGGATTCGGCACCAGGGGGCGTTTCTGGGAAGCCGATCTCGCGGGACAGGACGCCATGCACCGCCTCCACATCCTGGCGACGATGCGCCTCTGCCACGCCGCTTTAAATAACATGAAGCAGGGCGGCATCGTCAATGTCTCGTCGGTAGCCGCATTTTCGTCAAGCCCGGGCAACGCGAGTTACTGCGCCACCAAAGCCTGGATGAATAGTTTCACCGAAGGCCTTGCCAGAGATCTTAAAAGCGTCAACTCTCCTCTGCGCGCGCAGGCGCTTTGCCCCGGCTTCACCATTACGGAATTCCACGACACTATGGGCGTTGAGCGCTCCACTATTCCGGACTGGCTGTGGCTGAACGCCGACGATGTGGTCCGCGCCTCCCTGAAAGCCTTCGATAAAGGCCAGATTATTGTCATTCCCGGCTGGCAGTACAAAGCGGCGGTGGCATTTCTGAACATTATTCCCGCCTCGATGCTCCGGCGCCTGGGACGTCCCTCTAAAGATAAACGCGTATGAAGGTGGTGGAATGCGTGCCCAATTTTTCAGAGGGCCGGAACCAGGAAACTCTTTTTGCGATTGGAACCGCGATAGCCAGCTATGCGGATCTGCGCGACCAAACTGCCGATGTGGACCATAACCGCTCCGTATTCACTTTCACGGGCGACCCCGGGGCAGTGGTGGATGCCGCGATGGCGGCAATACGCGTTGCCGCGGAACGCATCGATCTGACCTGTCAGGCCGGAGTCCATCCGCGGATTGGCGCCGCCGATGTAGTCCCGTTCGTACCACTCGAAGGCATAACTCTCGACGAGTGCGCCAGCCTGGCGCGAGGGGCGGGGAAGCGCATCTGGGATGAGCTTGCGATCCCCGTTTATCTCTACGAAGCCGCCGCGCTCCGCCCGGAGTGCGTTCGTCTGGAGAACATCCGTAAACACGTTTCCACGCTGCCACCGGATTTTGGGACGCACCCGCATCCCACTGCCGGCTCGTGCGTTACAGGTGCGCGCAAATTTCTGATCGCCTGGAACATCAATCTCCGCACCGCGGACCTGATCGCCGCCCGCGCAATCGCAAATGACATCCGTGAGGCGAAAGGGGGGCTGCGCTCCGTGAAAGCTCTCGGGCTGCCACTCGATTCGCGCGGTCAGGCGCAGGTCTCCATTAACCTCGTCGATTTCGAAGTCACACCGCTGCATGTGGTGTTCGAGGCGGTGGCCGCGCTTTGCCGGGCGCGGGGCATAGAGATTGCGGGCAGCGAACTGATCGGCATGATTCCGGCCGCGGCACTGGCGGCGTCGGAAGGCCACGATTTGAAATGGGAAAATCTAACGCCGGCAAGGATACTCACCTGCTGAGCCGCCGCGGCCTGGGCGGGTTTCGAGGCAAATCTTTCTTGTAGAAACGCCTTTTGACTTTATCGGCGGGCATCGGTTTGGTGCGGCGCCTAAACCCGCATCGCCCCGCGTTATTCTCCAAAAAGCTCTGAAACAATCTTCTTCCCGCGCGAGTCTTACTTAAGACTAAACAAGCAACCAAATTTGTAGCCAACGTTTTACGCTCTGCCAACGTCTGTATGATGACTGAATTGCGTTCACCATCCATCACTCTCGGACTTCTGCTGTTCGCCCTTACCGCGACGGCGACCGACCCGCCCCCGCGTGACACCGGGCGCGACACGCCGCATGAAAATGCGCGCCACACGGTTCGAGCCACCGGAATCATTCGCGCCGTTCAGTCAATGACGGTGCTGGTTCCTCGAATTGAAGGCCTCGGCGGCAATCTGACCCTCGCGACACTTGTCGAGAACGGCACCGTGGTGAAGCCAGGCGACCTGATTGCCAGTTTCGATCGCGCCAACGAGCTCAAGCTTCTGCGCGACGCGCAAAGCAAGTTTGACGATCAGGATCATCAGATTGAGCAAAAGAAGGCCGAACACCTGAGCAATGCCGAAAAGCGCATTTCCGACATCACGCAGGCGCAGGCGGATCTCAAGAAGGCCGAAATCGAAAGCCGCAAAGGCCCGGTCCTGAGCGCCCTCGATCAGGAGAAAAACCGCGTCAACGTGGAAGCGGCGCGCGCTCACCTGCTCAGCCTGGGAAAATCGAACCCGGCGCACGAAATTGCCGATAAAGCCGAACTCAAAGTTTTGGAATTGCAGCGCGAGCGGCAGAAAGTGTCCGTCGAAAGGCAGATTCGAAACTCTGAACGCCTCATGGTGAAGGCCCCGATTCGGGGCATGGTGGCGCTGCAAAACCTGTACCGGAACAACTCGATGGGGCATGCCCAGGAAGGCGATCAGGTGTGGCCGGGAAGCCCTCTGCTGAAACTGTTTGACCCGACAATTATGGAAGTACAGGTTTCGGTGGGTGAACCCGACGGTGCTGTTCTGGTTCCTGGCGCAAGAGCGACGGTTCACCTGGACGCCTTCCCGGACCTCAAATTCTCCGCACACTATAGTTCCGCCAGCCCCGTTGCGACTTCCGCGCTCGGGATGTCCGTCAAGACGTTCATCGCGCGTTTTCGGCTGGACCAAAGCGATCCAAGACTGCTGCCGGACCTCTCCGCGGCAATCGACATCGAAGCTCCTGAAAAGATGACGGCGGCCCCCAATAAGTCACCCATGGTGCCGGCCAAATGAACCGCCGACTGATCTTCGCGATCCGAACGCTGGCGGCCCTGCTCCTGGTAGCCGGGTCAGGCTATGCCGTGCATGAGTTCCGAAAAACGAAACAGGCCGCGGACCTTCCTGTCGCGTCTGCCCACAAAGGCGAGTTTCTGGTGCTGGTGCGATGCCGCGGCGAACTGCTCGCCCGACGCTCGGAACAACTTGCGGCTCCCCTTGATGTCCCCGACCTTCAAATCATCTGGGAGGCTCCGGCGGGAGGTGAAGTCAAAAAGGATCAGGTTGTGGTGAAGTTCGATCCGAGCCGCACGAAGCAGGATCTAACCGAGAAGAACGCGGCGCTGAATCAGGCTCAATCCACGCTCGATCAGGCCGTCGCGCAGGCGCGAATCACCCAGGATCAGGACACGCTTGATCTGTCCACGGCGAAGTATACCGTGGAAAAGGCAAAACTAGAGGCCTCAAAACAGGCCATCATGAGCGTAATACAGGGCGAAGAGAGCCAGATCGATCTTAGCCTTGCCGAACAGAAGCTCAAGGTGCAGCAAGCGGCAATGCTGACACACAAAAAGGTGGCGGAATCCCGAATTTCGGCGCTCGGGCGGGCAAGAGATACCGCAAAGAGCCAGGTAGATCTCACGCAGAGCCATCTGGATCTGATGGAACTGAAGAGCCCCCTGAACGGCGTCATCAATTATCTGCCCAACTATTCGCAGGGCTGGATGAATGCGCAGCCCTTCAAAATTGGGGACCACGCGGTTCCCGGCCAAATCCTGGCGGAAATTCCGGATCTTGCCACGCTGGAAATGGAAAGCAAGGTGGACGAGGTAGACCGCGGGCGCATCGCGGTGGGCAAATCGGCGCTGGTTCGCGTGGACGCATTTCCGGAAAAGCCCATCTCCGGAATTATCGGGAGCATCACTCCCCTGACCGAACAGAGCTTCAACGAATGGCCGCCCACCCGCAGTTTCCGCGCGTTCGCAAAACTCGACAAGCCCGATCCGCGCATGCGTCCAGGGATGAACGCCGCGGCGGACCTGGTGGAGCGCCGGATTCCCGACGCCATCACGATTCCTTCCAAGGCACTGTTCACCATCGCCGGAAAGCCGGCCGTGTACGTGAAGAGCAAAGGCCAGTACATTCCAACAGCCGTGCAGGTCATCGCGAGAAATCCCGATGAAGTCGCGGTTCAGGGCATTGCGGATGCAACGCAGGTCGCTCTTGCGGAACCTCCACAGGAGAAGAAATGAGCAAACGGGCGCGAACCTCTAAGCTGATCCGTTGGGCGATCGCAGTGACGGTGTTTTTGGGCCTGGCGGGTGCCGCAACTCTCTACGGCCTGCGGGCATGGAAAGAGATTACAGGCGTTAAGCAGGAGGTAATTCCAACCGCGAAGGTGCTGCGCGGGGATGTCACGCTGGAGGTGACCGCGCGCGGCGAACTGCGGGGCGGAAATCCTGAAATGCTGATTGCGCCTTTAACCGGCGGTCTGGACATGCATCTCACTTCGATGAAGGAGAGCGGCGAGCCGGTTAAAGCCGGGGAGGTTGTGGCGGAGTTCGACACCACCGAGCAGGAATACAAACTCCGTGAAGCCGAGGCCGATTTAGCTGAAACCGAACAGAAACTCATTCAGGCCAGAGCGCAGAAAGAAGCTCAGGAAGAAGAAGACAAATACGCGCTTCTGAAAGCCGAGAGCGACGTGACGCTTGCCGAATTAGATGTCCGCAAGAACCCCCTGTTGCCCACCCTTACAGCCCGCCAAAACACTTTGGCGCTGGAAGGGGCCAAAGATCATCTGACGCAGCTTCAGCATAATCTGGCGAACCGGAAGGCGACCAGCGATGCGGCAATCGCCATTCAGGAAGCGGCGCGCGGCAAGACGGTTTCACAGGCTACAACGGCCCGGCGCAATATTGAAGCGATGACCCTGAAAGCCACCCGCGATGGCTACTTCTCGATCCGCCAAAACACGAGCCAGAACATGATGTTTTTCGGCATGACTTTGCCCGATTATCAGGTTGGCGATACGGTCCGCCCCGGAATGGCGGTCGCCGAGATTCCCGATCTGAAGAACTGGGAAGTAGCGGCGAACATCAGCGAGCTTGACCGCGGCCACATCTCCGTCGGTCAGCGAACGGGGGTGCGCATTGTCGCGATACCCGGGCACGTGTACAAAGCGCGCGTGAAGGATATGGGCGGCACCAGCGGCTCGCCCTGGGATCGTCACTTCGAATGCAAAATCGCCATTGAAGACCCTACGGTCGAACTTCGCCCGGGCATGAGTTCGAACATCGTGATCACGACCGATGAAATGAAGGGCGTGCTGTCCCTGCCCGCTCAGGCGTTGTTCGAGAGCGATGGAAAAACGTTCGTATACCTGCAGACGCCCGCCGGCTTCATCGCCAGGAGCGTCTCCCTGGTGCGCCGCAACGAGATGCGGGTGGTGTTGACGGGGCTCGACGAAGGGCAATCCGTCGCGCTGGCGAATCCGACCCTGTCGGCGAAGAAGAAAGCCGGCGGCGGCGCCATGCAGTCCCTCCCGAAATAGACGATGATTCTCACCCGGTACCTTTCCGACATAACCCTGGCGGGCGCGAATCTATGGGCTCAGAAGACCCGCACAGTGCTGACTGCTCTCGGCATTATCTTCGGTGTGGGCGCCGTGATTGGAATGCTGGCGATAGGCGCGGGTGCGCGCGAAGAGTCTCTGCGGTTCATCGAAACACTCGGCGTGCGAAATCTTCTGATCGAATCGCGGCCGGCAACCAGTGATCAGGAACTTCAGCAAAGGCGTCGCTCGTCCCCGGGGTTGACCGAGCGCGATGTGCGGGTGCTTCAGGCCAACGTCGATCAACTGGAACTCATTTCGGCGCGACGCAGTATGCACCCCGCGCAGGTTTTTCCGAAGCCAACGCCAGACCTGCCCGAACTCTATGGCGTGCGCCCGGATTACTCCGCGATCCACAACTGGAAGTTCGCGGAAGGCAAGGCCTTCGACCCGGAAAGCGACGAAGCCAGTTCCGCGGTATGCATTCTTGGTGAGAAGGCGAAGGTCGCGGTGCTCGGCTACGGCGCGGCCGTGGATAAGTTCGTAAAGGTGAATGACACGTGGCTCCGGGTGGTGGGCGTGCTCAAGGACCAGGTGAGCTCCGGCTCCGGCACGGCTCAGTCACAGGACCCGAATTTCGTGGTCTACATCCCCCTCAACACTTTCCAATACCGGTTCTTCGACCGGGGCGGGAGCTTCAAAGACGAGTTGGATGGCGTGGACATTCGGCTGAAACCCGGCGCGGACAGCGTTGCGGCGGCAAAGGTGGTCTCGGCCATTCTCGACTCCACGCATCATAAGATCGCGGATTTTCTGGTGACCATTCCGGCAGAGTTGCTGGCGGAGCAGCAGCGTTCGCAATCGATCTTCACCTATGTGATGGTGGCCATCGCCGCGATCTCACTGCTGGTCGGCGGCATCGGCATTATGAACATCGTGCTCGCCACAGTGCTCGAGAGGACCCGTGAGATCGGCATACGCCGCTCCATCGGCGCGCGGCGCGGTGACATTGTACGGCAGTTTCTGTTCGAATCGATTTTGATTTCCATTGGTGGAGGCGTGGTGGGCATTGCATTCGGGTATTTTCTTTCATGGCTGATCGCGCGCGCGGCGGAATGGAACACAATCGTGACGCCCGCATCCATCGGGATTGCGTTCGGCGTGTCTGTGGCGGTGGGCGTGATCTTCGGCATCTATCCGGCTCGCAAGGCTTCGCGAATCGATCCGATTGAGGCTTTGCGGTATGAATAACCGGTTCGCGCTGAGGACCATCGCGTTCGGCTGCTGCGCGGTAGTGATGCAGGCAGGCATCGTGACTGTGCCGCAGTGGCTTGATCGCAGATTTAACCCCCAATCGGTGCAAGCCCGCGAAGTGCAAGGGCTCACTGAGCGCATATCGGACGGCAAACTAAGCCTTACGCTCAAGGAGTTCCTGGAACTGGTCTTGCGCAACTCGACGGATATCAACATCACGCGGCTCGATGTCTACACGGCGGCAGATCAGATTCAGTTTGCGCGCGCGGTCTTCGATCCCGCCGTTTCACTGGGCTACACCGGGATACACTCGGTATCTCCGCAGTTTTCGCAAATCGGCGGTGCTTCGACGCTTACCGGCCTGAATCAAAATTCGTCGATCAATTACCAGGAACTGCTCCCCTCCGGTCAGACGAGTTCGTTTGGATTCAGCGCCGCGAGAAACGCGACCAACAGCGCCTTCAATCTCTTCAATCCCAGCGTGTCCGGCAATCTGAACTTCACCTTCGTTCAGCCGCTGCTGCAAAACCGCACGGGAATTCAATTCAAAGCGCCGCAACAAATCGCGCGCACGCAGCTATCCATTGTGTCGAAGCAGAGCGAATCGCACATCGCCGATATTGTGGCAAACGCCGCCGGCCAATACTGGGATGCCGTGAGGGCGCGCGACAACATCAAGGTACTGCAGCAGACTTTGGCTCTGGCGCAGAAATCGTACGATCGGGATAAACAGGCACTCGATCTGGGAGCACTCGCCGGGCTTGATATCTATCAATCGGAAACGCAGGTCGCGGAACGCAAGCGCGATTTGGTGCAGGCCCAGTATGGTTATCGCTCGGCCCTCGACGGGCTTCGCCGGTTGATGGGCGCCGACCTTTCGCCCGAGATGCGAGCCGTTGAAATCTCTCTTGGCGATGACCCCGCCGCGCTGCCCAGCCGCACGATTATCATGCCTTATGAAGAAGCGCTGGCGGCGGCCCTCCGGATTCGCCCTGAGGTTGACGTGGCGCAAAGGCGCGTTTCCATAGACGAACTCAATGCCCGCGTCGCCCGCAACCTGATGATGCCCCGGCTTGATGTGAGCGTGCAGGGCTCGGGCGTGGGACTCTCCGGAAATCAGGTAGCTGTAGCGGGCCCGCTGGGGATCACGACTCCCGCTGTCTCTGGCGGTCTGGGCAACACTTTGGGCCAGATCCTGGGATTGAATTCGCCCACGTATGGCGTGGGTGTACAACTCACGCTGCCATTCAAAAGCACCGCCGCGCGGGCGCAACTGGCGGATGCGCTCGTCGCCCGCACGCGCGATCAGTACACCGAGAGGCAGGTGCGGCAGCAAATCATTCAGGACGTGCGCCTGACGCTGAATTCCATCGAGTTAGCGAACGCCACCATCGAAGCCGCTACGCTGGCGCGAGATCTCGCGAAGAAGAACGTGGAAGCCGAGCAGCAAAAATACGAACTGGGCACCATCACCGCCTTTGAAGTGCTCGATTCGCAAACGCGCCTCTCGACGTCTGAAAGCGCGCTGCTGAACGCGTACGTCGGGTATCAGCAAGCGTTCGTAAGCTACCAGCGCGCCACGTGGACCCTGCTGGACGGCTTAGGCATGGTCCTCGAAACCCCAAAAGTCCAATAAGCTAACGTGGCAGGAGTCGCGTGAGGCGGCGTTGCGCGCGAGATGGGATCAAATGCGAGGCGTGGCGACGCATTCGATGCGGGCCACACAGGAGGCACAACGAAGCTCGCGCGCCTCGCGGGACTGAGCTTTGGCGGGCCAGCCTGTTACGGCGGCGCGACAGCGAGCCATTGGCGGGAGCGTAAAATAAGGCACTATTCAATGGCCGTTGAAATATCGGAAGACCATGTTATGAAGTTTCATGAGGTGAGCGGCCGGCGACATCATTTCGTCCGATGCGTCATTCGGCAGCAATTGCAGCACATCGGTCACCTTTTCTCCCGTGCCCGGGTTCTCCATCAAATCGACTCTCACGGACTCCTGTCGCGACTTCACCGCCACCTCACGTACCGCGGCGAAGGTAGGCTTCTGCCCGGAAGGTTTCAGGCGCAGGTTGTAAGAGCCGTCGGTAGCGCCTTTAAGCACTTCCACATCGTAGGCGAACAGCACCTTGCCGGCGGGATTCCTTAACAGGCGGTGAATCGGCTCCCCAGGCGTTGTCGGCTGAACAATCGACGCCTGCAGGTCGGCTCCCTCGGCGTGAGCGGTCAAGCGGGTCTTCTTGTCTACGGCCACGGAGCGGGCGTGGGAGAAATTCACCGTGCAGCCGACCAGACCGCCCAGCGCGACCATTGCGGCGAATACTTTTTTCATAATCGTTCTCCTGTTTTCATTACTGTAATGGCGCCGTTCGGAAGCGGCTGAAACCCTGCGGAATCTACCTTTTTCGCAGCGGGCCAGTAGGCGGCGATCCCAATCGCAAGAGATAATCCCGCGGCTATCGGCAACCACTTCCAGGGCCGCGATCTTTTGGTGGACGCACGAACCCGCGCATCCAGCCCGGCGCCTGGCAGCGGCGCTTCCCACTGATGCAGCAGGCGCCGCAGATCTTCATCCGGCTCGATCATTTTGTCACCCCTTTCGCGGACATCAGCGATTTGCGCAGGCCTTCTCTGGCGCGGTACAGCCTGGATTTCACGGCCCCTGGATCGGCGTCGACAATCGCGGCTATTTCTTCGAGCGGCACGTCTTCGTACTCGAACAGCAGCAGCACTTCCCGCTGCAGCATCGGCAGACCGTCCACGGCACGCCGGACCTGTTCCGAAATCTCATCGGAAACTACCTGATCCAGCGCGTCCGGAATTTCCGGCGCAGGCGGTTCGAATGCGCGCCCGGAGTCGCGATAGTGTTTTCTTGTAAGGTTGCGAACGGCCGCATACAGGTACGTTTGCAGGGAAGCGCGTGAGCCATCGAAGCGGCCCTTGAAGAGACTGACGAAACAGTCGTGGACAATGTCTTCGGAAACCTGCGGCGACCCGGTCAGCCGCCAGGCGAATCGGAAGAGCGGGTCGCGGTAGCGCTCGTAGAGAGCGCGAAACTCGTCGTCTGTCATGCTTTCAGAGCTGTATTACCGCCAACCCCGAAAAAGATTCGGTCCCGGAGTAAAATTTATTCAAATCGCCAGATGGAGAAGTTGGTCCATTTGGCAAGGTTTTGTTTCGTCCAGGCGGCGTCTTTTTCCTTGTGGCAGACGTTGCAGTTCGACGGAGCGAACCTGAACGTGTGAGCGCGGACGTTAACCGTCGCGATGGTCTGCTCAATCTTCGGCATGTGGCAACCGGTACACTCCGCACCAACGCTGCCCTCGGCATGGTGGGAATGCGCAGCGGCGTCGATATCCGTGTGGCACGTTTTGCAGAGCGCGTTTCCTGTCTTAATGGTGTCGGCGTTGTTGGCGGTACCGTGTACGTCATGGCAGGCGAAGCACGTGATGCCGTGCTTATACATTTCGCTCTGCACAAAATCATTTCCCTGCATCCGATTCTTGTGAGCAGTGCCATCGGGGGAATGCGTAAAGCTTGTCTCGCCCAGCTTGTGCTCTTCGAGAGCCCAATAATCGGATAGGCGTTGGCCCACTACAAAACCGACCGGCCAATCGTAGTAACGGTTCGCGTCCGCGGAGATGGGGTTGTTCAGAGGCTGACCCTGTGTGTGGCACTGCATACAGACGTCATTCGCGCGGGTGCGGTCCAGCCGGGAGGGGTTGACGATGTTGCTCTTCGCGGGCTTTGCCACGTGGTCGCTGCCTGGGCCATGGCACTTTTCGCAGCCCACATTCCACTCGGTTGGCTGATGAGTAGATACGTTGTAGTTCACTGAATGGCATCCGTCGCAAAGTGGCCCCGTGGGGCGCTCGGAATTCGCGTCGGGATAACGGGCGGTCCACCAGTCGGTTCCTTTCGCGGCATGATAAGGGCGCCAGACCTTGTTCTCCACATCCCACTGAACGGGATAGATGAAATAATCATTGCCCTTCTTGTAGAAATACCTTTGCTTCCACTTATCGCCATAGACGAGATCGACGTCGGCGGGCTTGAAGGTGACCAGAGGGTTGGGTTTTGAGAAGTCTCCTTCAATGATGTCTGGCCGGCCTTTCGGATCGCGAACAATGTTCGCCATGCGAGTCTTCCGCCAGCGCGCATACACTGCCGGATGACACGTCTGGCAGGCCTTCGAACCGGTGTAAGTGGCCGCCTGGGCTCCGGATGCAAGTAACCCGGAAAACAGTAAGCACCTTAGGACAACTCTCGTCATATTCGCCCAATATGAAGTGCGACGATACCGAACGTCAGGTATTCCCACTCCACCCTTTCAAATCCTGAATCCCTCATCATATCCGCAAGCCCTGGCGCTTCGGGAAATTTGCGGACAGATTCCGGCAGGTATTTATAAGCCTCTCTGTCACCCGAAATTGCGCCGCCTACGATCGGCAGAATGCGTCGGGTATACCAGTTGTAAAGAGATGCGAATGCCTTGTTTGGCGGTTGCGTAAACTCGAGGATCGCGAGGGCGCCTCCTTTGCGCAGAACGCGCCGCATCTCCGCCAGGCCGGCGAGATAGTTCGAAAAATTCCGGAAGCCGAAGGCAATCGTAATCAGGTCAAGACTTCCATCACGGAGGGGCAGCGAAAGCCCATCGGCTTCAAGCAAAGTTGAAAGCATGGAAGCGCGGCGCAGCTTTTGCCCGGCGGCTTCGAGCATCGGGTGGCAAAAGTCGCTGCCGATCAGTTGACGGCCGGCCTGCCGTTCCAGAGCGATCAGCAAATCCCCCGTGCCACAGGCGAGATCCATCACGCGCGCCTCCGGGCGTACAAGGATATCGCGAACTTTGCGCACCGTGTGGTTGCGCCACCTTACATCTATGTTGGCGGACAGAAGATGATTCGCGAGGTCATAGCGCGGCGCCACGCGGCCGAACATAGATCGCACCCAGCGCGACGCTTCCTGTTCCGTTTGCGCGCCCTCCGGTGTGGTGCCCGCGGCCCTCATCGGCAATCGCCAAGCGCTTTCCCGATCGCCTTCAGGACCGGTTCCGGAGCGACATCCGACTTCACAACGACTTCGCCGATGCGCACCGGCAGCACGAAATGAATCTTCGACTGAATGGTTTTCTTATCCCTGACGAGACGGCTTTGGAGTGCTTCCGCGCCGATGCCGTCAGGGGATGGTATGGGACCGTAACGATCCAGAACGTACACGATCGATTTCGCCTGATCGGCCGCAAGCAGGCCAAGGTCGCGCGCCAGATAAGTGGCGGCGCGCATGCCCCATGAAACAGCCTCGCCGTGCAGAAAGCCCGTGTAATGGGTTTCGGCTTCGAGCGCGTGGCCGAACGTGTGGCCGAAATTCAGGATCTTGCGACGCCCGGTTTCGCGTTCATCTTCCGAGACAACCTCGGCCTTTATGCGAACCGACTCCGCGATGATGTGATCCACGGCGTGATGGTGCTGGCCCAGAACAGCGTCCCGCTCATCGGCGAGCAGGCGAAAAAGTGGTTCGCTGGCGATAACGCCCGTTTTAATAATCTCGTAGAGCCCGGCCCGGTATTCGCGTTCCGGCAAAGTCGCCAGCACCGCCGGATCGATCAGCACGGCAAGAGGCTGGTGGAACGATCCAACGAGATTTTTTCCCGCTATAAGATTGGCGCCCGTCTTGCCGCCGACGGACGCATCCACCTGCGCCAGAAGCGTGGTGGGGACCTGAATGACTGGCACGCCCCGCATGAAAATAGCAGCCAGAAATCCCGCGAGATCGGTGACAATACCGCCCCCAAAAGCAATCACCACGCTCGAACGGTCCGCCCCTTTCTCCGCCATCTGTTCGGCAAGTTGCTCGTCATGCGCGATGCGCTTGTTTTCTTCAGCGCCGGCGAAAAACAGGACATCGAAGGACCGATGCGCGAGTGCCCCGACAACGCGTTCCGCATGAAGCGCCCAAACGTCGTGGGTAGTAACGATAAACAGCTTGCCATGACGGGGCGGAAGGAATTCCGGCAGTCGGCTGACAGCGCCTCTTTCGACTACCGCGGGGTACTTGCGCCACGGCGTCGAGACCTCAAATAAGGGCATTACCTCGATTGTGACACCGGTGTCTTCGCGAAGGACTGCGTCTTATATGAAGCGAGAACAGAAGGCTTGCGGTGAAGCGCCTTGCAGACTTGCGCGTAGCGCGCGTGAATGGCGGAGCGGAGGGTTTCGACTTCCGGCCCGGCCGCGTCAAGCACGGCGAGCGCTTTCTCGTAATCGGCGGCGGCCTCGGCGTTGTGTTTGGACCTCTGTTCGGTCATTGCCCAACTCGCGTCCACTGCCGCGGCGATTGGCGATGAGTCCCCGAATCGGCCGGCCATGATGGCGCGCGCGCGGAGGTAGTAATCGTGAGCTTCGTCGAATTGGCCGCTCGACGCGGCGGCTTCGCCGAGCATCTCAAGGATGATCGCGACCTGTGGATGCGTGGGCGACAGACTTTTCTCGGTGAGGTCGCGCGCCCGAATCAAAACCTCTTCGGCCATCGCGTATTTATTCTGGGCGATGTATAGCTGGCCCAGACAGCTTAGCGTAGTCGCAATCTGATGTTCAGGCGCACTGGTCTCTTCGAACTGCTTAAGCGCGCGCCGCAGCAGCGGCTCAGCGCGAGCAGGCTCGTTGTGTTCCAGGTAGGTCACGCCCAAGCCCCGGACTGCGGCGGCTTCGAGCGCATCCCAGTGATTCTTCCGCGAAGTCTCCGCTACATAATTCCAGCGGTCGATGGACGATTGCCACTGGCGCTCATCGCGGTCAAGATCGGCCAATGCCACGCTCGCATCCACGCGCCGGCGGGCAGAAATTCCCTCAAGGGTGAGCGTTTTTTCCAAAAGCCTTCGCGCTTCATTCGGGCGGCCGACTTCACGCAGCACATCGCCAAGCTCATTAAGAATAATCGCGAGGTTTTCGTCATCGCGCGGAGGTGTTTTGAGAGCCTCACGGAGCTTCACTTCCGCTGCCGGGTAGTCGCCCAAAGCCCGGTACACAGCGACCAGCGCTCCGGTTGTTTGCGCAAGCCTCACTTCTTCGCCGGGAATTTCCTGCCAGGTCCGAAAGGCGGCCTCGAGTTGGGCGCGCGCCTCGGGATCGCGATTTAGCTCATAGAGCACTACGCCGAGATCGTTTTCGGAGCGTCCGCGCTCACCCGGAGTTTGCGCAAGAGACAGGGATTCGCGAAACGACGTGGCAGCGGCGGCGTAATCGTTGCGGTTTAGCGCGGCAATGCCTTGGGAATGCATGCTCGTCCAGTCTGCCGCGAGCGCGGATACCGGAAGAGACACGGACAGCGCAAGCGCGAATATCAGGCGCATAGGTACACACTCCTTTAAAATTCGGACACCGGAATGCACTTCCGGCTTTGTTTGTTCAGCGGGCGCGAGTTGCGCCGTATCAGCAATCCGGGTTGTTTTTGTGCGGCGGGCGCCGCGGGTTGATTTGACTGGGAGAAACTACGAAGCCGGAAGTCATTGCTCCTGCCGAACACAGCATTTCTCCGCGTTCTCAGCTACCGCTTTTCATAGAGAATTACAAAAGCTTTCGACTGCAAGGTGAGGTGGCGGCCCGCGAACCGCGACCGTTCGCACGGTCGTATTGCATAACGCAGCTTCGGGGTGGCGCAGGGCTGTGTGGGTAATTACATCGGATTGCAGACAAGTGACACTCATCGGCGGTATAGGATTTCGACCGACATTCTTTCCGTATTTAGAAAAGTTTGCCCGCATCCCCTTACGGATTTTCATAGCAGCAAGACGTGCGCCAAAGCCTTTAAAAATGCAGACGTGACGTGCCGGAAATGGCGTAACACTTGCAAAGATCTTTGTCGTCTTGGACACTCCCAACTCAAACGTCGGTATCATCGCAGCCATTGAGCAGCGCGATGGCATGTCGCAGTCCGGGCGAACGGATAGGGGATGCAATTGCGCGACAGGCGGGCAGGCTTTGGTTCGCGGTGGCCCACGTGGTGTGGTTTGCGGTGTGGATCTTATTAAACACAGGTTGGATTCGGGGCGTCCGCGCGTTCGATCCGTTCCCGTATCCATTCCTCACTTCAGTGGTTTCGCTGGAATCCAGTTTTCTCTCGCTTTTCATTTTGATGAGCCAAAATCGCGCAACTAAACAGGCCGATTCCCGCTCGCATCTGGATTTGCAGATCAATCTGCCGGCGGAACAGGAATCCACCAAAATTCTGCAAATGCTGCAGCGACTGTGCGAATTTCATGGCCTTTCGGTTGCCAACGATCCGGAAGTGGAAAAGCTTAGCCGGTCCACTGAGCCGGAACAATTGTTGGGCGAGTTGACAAAGAAGCTCGACGGAAATGCCTGAAACACAATGGACCGGCGGTTGCTTATCGTAAACGTATGAGCGGTCGCCCGGCAGGTGTCCGAAAGATTGCGCGAGAAGTTTTTGGCTTCGAATCGCTTCGTCCGGGGCAGAAGGAGGCGATCCATGCGGTGCTGAACGGCGACGACACCCTGGCGGTTATGCCGACGGGATCCGGAAAATCCGCGATTTACCAGATTCCCGCTGTGATGATGGACGGGCCAACGGTTGTGGTTTCGCCACTTATTGCGCTACAGCGGGAACAATCGGGCGAACTGAATAAGCGAGATGCGGGTGGCGCAGTGGTTGTGAATTCCCTGCTGACCGAGCGCGCGCAGGATGAGGCGCTCGCAGAAGTTGAGCAAGGCGATACGGAATTTTTGTTCATGGCGCCAGAACAGTTTTCAAATGCGGAGCGCCTCCAAGACGTAAGAGCTGCGCATCCATCGCTGTTCGTAGTGGACGAGGCGCACTGCATCAGCGAATGGGGGCATAGTTTCCGCCCGGATTATCTGCAACTGGGAAAGGTGATTGAAGAACTCGGGCATCCCACGATATTGGCGCTCACCGCGACAGCCAATGAAGCGGTGCGGGCGGAAATAATCGAACGGCTCGGCATGCGCTCCCCGAAAGTTTTCATCCATGGTTTCGACCGGCCGAATCTCTGGCTGGGCGTGGAGACCGCGCCGAGCGAAGTGAAGAAGCGCGCGATGCTGCTGGAGCGCATTCGGAATACCGCGCGGCCGGGAATCGTTTATGCCACCACGCGCCGGCACGCCGAAGAGATACGGGACGAACTGAACAACGTGGGGATCTCATCCGCCTTTTATCACGGCGGCCTGACGAAAAGTGTGCGCGAGGAAATGCAGCGGCAGTTCATGAACGATGAGGTTGAAGTGATAGTGGCAACCTCGGCCTTCGGCATGGGAGTGGACAAGCCTGATGTGCGATTTGTATTTCATTACGAAGCGCCCGATTCCATCGACTCGTATTATCAGGAAATCGGGCGCGCGGGTCGCGATGGAGAGCCGGCGTCGATTGTGCTTTTCTACAATCCCAGGGACCTCGCCATTCATAAGTTCTTCAAGGGTGGCGGGCAGATCTGCACCGCCGATGTGCAGAATGTGCTGGACACGCTCGAAAGCCTGGGTGAGGTTGCGTCTTCCGATTTGCAGGAACAAACAGGACTATCAAAGACGAAGCTCGCGCGGGCGCTGGGTCGGCTGCAGGAGTTCGGGGCCATTGACGTTAGCGCCCAGGGAATCGTTTGTCTGAGTAACGGCTCCGGGGACCTTGCCGACGCCGCCGAGGAGGCGGCAAAGGCACAGAGCGAGAGGCACGAGGCGGAGTTGCGGCGGATTGAAGACATGCGAATGTACGCCGAAACTTTGGAATGCAGGCGCGCGTATTTGCTGCACTATTTTGGCGAGGAATACGAAGACGGATGTGGCAATTGCGATAACTGCCAGGGCGCGGGCACGGAACGGGCGACCCTAATCGCGGAGACGAATCGGCAGCTTGCGGAGGGCGACGCTTCGTAAGCACTCCTTGTCAGCGAATGTTGCAAGATGTGCGCAGCCACTCCTGGCTGGTGGATCTGAAAGCGCTGGGCCCTGATTGCGGACCGAAGAAGGATTCTGCTACAGCGATAAGCGCGAACCATGAACTTCCGGTCTGTATCCCGCGCGGAAGCAGTCCACAATTGGCCGCGGCGTTAACACCGGGACGATGGCATTCGCCGGAGGCGGTTCCCTGCGTGAATAGCCTTCCGGCGTCCACAGAAGAAGAGTGGCATCCCAAACTAAATATGCACAGCCGTGAAGGTCTATAAAACTGCCATTCGGCAGGGAATCGATTCCGGCTTGCCAGGTCACTTTCGCGCCCCGCGAATCCATGCGCGCGGGGTGCAGCACCGCATCGATTTCGTGCGCGAGCGAAATCGGCTCATCGGTTCCATTCCGCCGCTTCCAGGCCTCGCAGAAGGCATTGAAGCGCTCGCGCCTGCATTCCGCGCACGGCCGGTGTCCCGCCGCAAACGCCGTAGCTTCGTCGAGGAAAAACAATTCGGTATAAAGCCCGGGAGACATCACAATGCGCTTCCGGTTTTAGAATTCCAGAACGCAGGCGATCCAGCGCTGCCCTTTGAATTGCCGAACGATCATGCGCCGATCATTATGGATGGCGCCGCCGCGATTGCCCATCATGGTTCCGCGGGCCGGCGTTTCGATAATTGCGCCGAACGGATTAACACGGTTTTGCAAAGGCATGGGATGCGTGATCCATCTTTAAGACTGTCGAAAACAGGTAGACGCGGCTTTAACCGTGTTGGCCGACCCCCGATCGGCCGGACTGGCTGGAAAGCGAGGCTAACCCGCGGCCAGGGGCCACTCTAATCCGCCCGAAGTGCCTGGATCACATCCACGCGCGCTGCCCTCATAGCCGGCCATGCGGACGCGATCACCGCCGCGCCCAGCAGGATACCCGCCGCACCGGCGATCACCCAGATGCCAGGCAACCGCAGACTTTCGAAATAGCCACCCGCCAAACGGTGCAGCGCCAGCCCGAACGCCAGCCCCGCGCCGATCCCCAAGCCCGCCAGCGCGGCGCCCTCGGCAATCACCCTCCACAGCAGATGCCGCGGCTGCGACCCCACCGCAAGGCGAATTCCGAATTCACGGGTCCGCGTGCTAACTGAAAAAGCCAGCACCCCGGCAACGCCCACCACGGCAATAGTCAGCGCCACCAGCGCAAAACCGCCGAACACGATCGCATTCAGCCGATCCGGCGTCAGCACTTCCGCGCGCACATCCTCCAGCGTCGCGGCGCGCTCCACTGGCTGGTCCACTGAGAGCCCCCGGATTGTCCGCGTAATTGGCCCAATTAGGGCGTACGGATCTGTTCTGACGTGGACAAACATGCGCCCGCCAAACAGAGGACCTTGTCCAAACGGCTGGTACACGGTCATGGTAGGGGCGGGAACCAGATGCTCATCGTCAACATCCGCGGCAATCCCGACGATGCGCAACGGCGCGGGCGGCATCCCGATAAACTTGATGAGCGGGTCCGTCCAGGTCAGGTGCCGGTTGAGCGCATCCTGATTGGGGAACATGCGCCGCGCCACCGTTTGGCTCACAATTGCCACGGGTTCGCTCTCTTTGCGGTCGAGATCGTTGAAATCCCTTCCGGCGATCATGGGCACACCGAGGGCGCCGAAAAATCCGGGAGACACGATTCGGAACTGGCCATGCGGATCGTCTTCCACCCTCTCGCGAACGTGCCCTTCCACCGTAAATTGCAAACCGGGACCGAGCGTGCCGCCTTCGCGCCATGGCGTAAGAATTCCCAGAGCAACGCCGTCTACTCCCGGCACCTGTCGGACGCGGCGCATCGCTTCTTTGTAGAAGTTCACGACCTCACTGTCTGAGCGTCCGTAGGAAATCACGGGCACATTGATCGCGAGCACGCGTCGCGTATCGATGCCCGTCTGCACCGCCTGCAAAGCCAGCAGCGTTTTCAGCAGCATGGCCGCGCCGGCCAGCAGGACAAACGACGCCGCAATCTGAGTAACGGCGAATGCGCGCAGGCGTCGCGGAGCGCCGCTCGACATCCGCGCGCTGCCTGAGGACAGGCTGATCGCACCCGACCCGGCGCCCGATGGCAGCCGCGGCACAAACGCCAGCAGCGCGGCCGCTAAAACTGCCAACCCGCCGCTGACCCACAACATGCTGGGGTCGATTGTCAAATCCAGCGCGCGTACGGAGAAGCGCGAGGCATATCGCGCCAGAATCGCCAGCATGGGGCGCGCGCCGATCACGCCCAAAGCCGCGCCCGCGCCGCAGAGCAGCAGGCTTTCCGCCAGGAGGACGCGCCGCAAGGCAGCCGTATTCGCGCCCAGCGCCGCACGAATCGCCAGTTCCCCATCGCGCCGAATCGTTCGCGCCAGAACCAGGTTCACCACGTTGGAACAAGCAATGATAAAGACCAGTCCCGATGCCGCAAGCAATACCCATAGCACGGTTTTGGCTTTCGACGTAATCTGATCGCGCAGCAGCACCGCATCGATTCGGAATTCCGACTTCGCGGGATATGCTTCGGGATGCTCTTTCACCATGGCGCCGTGTATCGCCCTGAGTTCGGCGCGCGCCTGCTCCAGAGTCGCGCCCGGAGCCAGGCGTCCAAACAGTTCCGTCATCCGATGCACACGCCCTGTCGCCATGGTTGCCGAAAGATGGTGCGGGCTGGTCACAATGTTGGCGATGATCTCGGTTTCCGCCGGGTAGGGGACCGATGGTTCGAGGACCCCCACGATGGTGGCCGTCCTCGATCCGAACGACCCGAGCCTGACCACCTTTCCGATCACCGAAGGATCGCTCCTCATCGCGGTGGCCCAGAAGCGATACGTCAGGACTACCGCGCCGGCGGCCGATGGCCCGTCATCCCGCATATCAAGCAGCCGCCCCAGCACGGGGTGCAAGCCCATAACGTTGAAAAACGTGCCGCCCACCACGCCCGCCTGCACTTCGCGCGGCTCACCGAGCCCGTGCAGCGTGAAACCTATCGTGGAGAAATCGCCGATCGCGCTTAGGGATTTGACCCGTTGCCGCAGATCCTGCATCTCAGGCACGGAGAATACGGCATTCTCGACGCCGATACCGCGCGCGCTCTGCCTGATATAAACCAGCGTGTTCTCGTCGCGATTCACCAACGGTCTGAGGAGGACACCGCGAACAAGCGCGAAGATAGCGGCGTTTGCGCCGATGCCCAGCGCGAGCGTCAGCACTACCGTTAACGTGAGGCCTTTGGCTCCGGTAAGCGAGCGAATGGCGCACTTCACGTCGCGCCAAAAGATCCCGGCAACTTCCGCCAGATTCAAACTTGTCCTCGCCATTGCGTGTCTCCTTTCGAGTTCCTTCACAGTAATGTCGATCCACAGGCGGCGTTTTCGACATCGAACTCAAAAAGATTTTACCGCCGTCGGTTTAGTACCCCGGTAGGACCTATGACCGCTGAAAATATTTTTGCCGGAACTGATAACATCGGAGCGTTTTCGCACACTAGGTAGAAGCAGAACGACTGGCTGTAAAGCTAACAGCACAATGAACGACTGGAAAATCGTCGAAGAACTCTTCCTCGCCGCTGCGGATCATACACCGGAGGAACGCTCCGCATTTCTCGAGCAGGCCTGCGCCGGCAACGCCCTGCTTCGCAGCGAAGTGGAGTCTTTGCTGGCGTTCGACGGCACGGATACGCGCCCGCTCGCTCCCATTGTGCAAGCGGGCGCGGCCGGTTACTTCCAGACGGAAACGATGGTCGGCGCCCGCGTGGGCGCATATCAGATTCTCGAATCGCTGGGCCATGGCGGCATGGGCGCTGTTTACCTGGCTCGCCGCGCCGACGATCAGTTCAGCCGTAAAGCTGCCGTTAAGTTCATCCGCCGCGGCATGGATACGCGGGGCGCAGTCGAGCGATTTCTGCGTGAGCGCCAGATCCTGGCCAATCTCGACCACCCGTATATCGGCAAACTGCTGGATGGCGGAACGGCGGAAGACGGCACTCCGTTTTTCGTCATGGAGTTCATCCGGGGGACTCCCATCGACGAATACTGCGAAACCAACAAGCTCAACACGAACGCCCGCTGTGACCTGTTCCGCAAAGTGTGCGAAGCCGTTGCATACGCGCACCGGAATCTGGTGATCCATCGCGATCTCAAGCCCAGCAATATTCTTGTGAACCAGGATGGCGCGCCCATTCTGCTCGATTTCGGAATTGCCAAGCTTCTGGACGACGCGGGCGCGCTCCGGCACGACAAGACGGCCGGCACGTGGATTCTGACGCCGGATTACGCGAGCCCCGAACAGGTTCTTGGAAAGCCGACCACCACCGCGACTGATGTCTATTCACTCGGAGTCGTGCTTTACCAGTTACTGACCGGCAGCAGGCCATTGAACGTTCACTCCACTACCCCGCTTGAGATGGCGCGGACGGTTTGCGAACTCGATCCGCCACGCCCAAGTTCTCTTGCCAACAGCGGCAAACTGTCGGGCGATCTCGACAACATTATTCTGATGGCGCTGCGCAAAGAGCCCGAACGCCGCTATAGTTCGGTCGATCAGTTCAGCGAAGACATTTTCCGGTACCTGAAGGGCCGGCCGGTAATGGCCCGCGAGGCAACGTTCGCGTACCGCGGGGGTAAGTTCATTCGTCGAAACCGCGTATTCGTGACGGCCGGGTCTCTGGTGGGCGCGAGTTTGATCGCCGCCATCGTCCTCACTACCTACGAAGCGCGCCGCGCGGGCCGTGCGCTGGTGCAGGCGGAAACGCAGCGCAACATAGCGGTGGATCAGCGGCGGCGCGCGGAACAAGAGCATCAGGTCGCCAACCAGCAGCGCGAACTGGCCACCCGCTCTGAGATTATCGCCCTTCGCAAAGCCGACGAAGCCAACGCAGAGCGCAAAACGGCGCAGAAGCGACTCTCGCAAATGGTGGAACTCGGCAGGCAATCGTTTTTTGAGGTACAGGGCACGCTCGAACACCTTCCAGGCGCTCTTGAAGCGCGGCGCGACGTCATCATCACCACGCGTAAATACCTCGACGGGCTGGCGGTGGACGCGAAGGACGATACCGCTCTTCTCAGCATGTTGGTTACCGGCTACACGCAGACGGGGGATGTTCTTGGTTATCCGGGCACCGCCAACCTTGGAGACCGAAAGGGAGCCGTTGAGGCCTGGCGCCACGCGAGGCAGCTTTTAACGCGGGTGGAAGTGCTTGAGCCGAAAAGCCAGCGTGTTCATTTGCAGGACCTTGGCCTTCACCAGCGCATAGGTGTAACCCTCGAAGCCGAGGGCAATTTTGCGGCCGCACTTACGGAATATCGCGCGGCTCTCGACGTTGCGCATCGGCTGGCGCGCGATTACCCAAAGGACGGGCACGCCGTCGCTCAGACCGGAATCATCGAGCACAACATTGGCGCTGCTCTCGGCGTGATGAAAGATCCGTCCGCCGCCGAACACATTCACGCCGAAATTGCCGCTTTTGAGCGGACCACAAAAATCGTGCCGAATAATCTGGAGTATCGGCTTGGGTTGTCGGCAGCATTTAACGATCTCGGCAACCTTCTGGTGGCCGAGCACCACCTGTTAGGGGCACTGGCCGAGTTCCGCCGAAGCCTGAGTATTCGCGAGGAAGTGCAGAAGCTTCGCCCATCCGATGGGGGCACCGCCGCGGGAATCGCGCGGTCATGGCTTAGGATCGCGGTAATCCTCGGCGCTCCCTGGCAGGAAAACCTCGGCGACCGGGCCGCCGCTCTCGAAGCCTGCGCCAAGGCTCTTCCCACCTACGAATCTCTGGCCGCCGCCGATCCGCGCAATCAAAAAGCTAAAGGCGACATGGCAATGGCGCTGACATTCGCCGGAGCCATCGGTCTGAACACTCCCGAGGGCCTGCCGCAACTGCGCCGCGCCGCCGCCATTCTTGCGGAACTTCGCAAGGCCGATCCCAGGCAGATCAACTACCAGACAGACTCATCGAGGGCGCACGAATACATCGGCCATGCCCTGCGGGAACACGGAGATTTGGCGGGGGCCATCGCGGAGTATCGGCTGTCTCTGGAAGCGAAGGACAATCCCGCGGTATCCGCAAAGATTGCGGAGAGTGAGAAGCTTATGCTCGACGTCTCCGCGCGCCGGCCGTAGTTTCGGCGTTTCGGGCCCTGCCGGAGTTTCAGTACAATGTCGTTCGGTACCCAAGATGAGGAAGACCGATTCCCCGCCAATTGCAACGGTCGATGAATATTTCATGCATGTTCCCGAACCCGCGCACACAGCCCTGGGCAAGGTGCGAGCGGCCATCCGGTCCGCAGTTCCCGCTGAAGCAACCGAGTGCATCAGCTACGGTATGCCCGCGTTCCGCTACAAAGGCGCGCTGGTTGGTTACGCAGCTTTCCGCAATCACTGCAGTTTCTTCCCGATGAACTCCGCCATCGTGAAACAGTTCAGCGCCGAACTGCGGGGATTCGAGACGGCGAAAGGCACCATCCGTTTTACTCCGGAAAAACCACTGCCGCCGGCTCTCATTAAGAAGATGGTGAAGATACGGGTGGCCGAGAACGAAGAGAAAAAGAAACCCTGACAGCCCGTGCCACGGACTGCTAAACCCGAACCACCCACCCTCGCTTATACATCACCCACGCCGCCAGAAACATCAGCCCCGTATACGCCAGAGCCCATAGCAAGGATGCATTTATCGGTGAGGCTATCGGCTGAAACAAAGCATGATAAATCACGCCGTGTAATCCGCTCAGATCCAGCGCTTCATCCAATAACTCCGAGAGCATATAAACGGTAATCGGATTCAACCCGATAATCACCAGCGGCTTGACCATGCGCTTATGGCCCAGGCCATCCACCAGCCAGAGAAACGCCGCCAGCAACACGAAATCCAGGCCCGCCATAAATAAGGTAAACGAGGTGGTCCAAAGTTTCTTGTTAATCGGAAGCCAGAGATTGCAGATCTCTCCCGCGACAATCAGCGCCACTCCGGCAATCAGCATCCAAACCACCTTCTGTTTCAGGGCACTCTTCAACCGCAGCAGATCGCCGCAAATCACTCCAAATAACGCGGTGGCGATGGCAGGCAATGTGCTCACAATCCCCTCCGGATCCCACGTTTTGGTGCTGTGATAATTGTGCGCTCCCAGCACAATGCGGTCGATATAATGCGCGAAATTGCCCTCCATATCCAGCCTGCCCGCCCCATAACCCGGCACGGGAACCCATGCCATCAGCACCCAATAGACGGCCAATAGTCCGATAATCCAGGCGATCTGCCCCCGCAGCTTCGTTGTCAGGTAAATCGCGGCAGCGGCCAGGTAACAGATTGCGATGCGCTGCAGCACTCCCAGCAGGCGCTGCGAAGACAGGCTGAACGCGGGCGCGGCATATACGGCGAGCCCCAGCAAATACAGAATCGCAGCCCTCAACACCGCCCTGCGGAACAGTGCGCCGCGGGAAACTCCCGCCGCGAGGCGTTTGGCCAGCGAGAGGGTTAGCGCCACGCCAACAATCCAAACGAATGAAGGGAACACTACGTCAGTGGGCGTCCAGCCATTCCATTCCGAATGTTGCAGCGGGGCGTATACATGATGGCCATCGCCGGGGTCGTTGACCAGCACCATGAAGGCGATTGTCAGGCCGCGAAAGGCATCGAGCGCGACGAGTCTTCGCGAGTCGGTGGCATTGGGCGCCGGGAGGGGATGTGGCATCAGGCGATGCTATCACGGCGGGCCAGAGTGATAAAATTCCGGCAAAGCGATCAAACTTATGACACGCCGGACCTTCCTCTCCACCGCAACCGCCGCCGCGCCTTTGCTGACATCGATACCCGGCGCTGCCGCGCCGCCAAAGAGCGCCATGGGGATTGCGACCACTTCTTACCTGACCTACGCTCGGTACCGCGAACCGCTCAGCTTTCTCGACCGGTGCCACGCCTTGGGCGCGGCGGGCGTGCAGGTGCAATTGCCATCCGATGCGGAAGCGATCAGGAAGATCCGCGCGCGCGCCGAAGAGCTTGGCATGTACATCGAAGGCATGGCGCCGATGCCGAAATCGAACGACACCGCGGCGTTCGAAGCGGCGCTTAAGAGCGCAAAGGAAGCCGGCGCGGTAGCCGTCCGCACTGGCACGAGCGGCGGCCGCCGTTACGAGAAATGGAATTCGCTGAACGACTGGAAGGCCTTCTTCGAAGAAAGCACCGCTGCCGTGAAGAAGATTCCAGCCATCGCGGATCGCGTGAAAATTCCCGTCGGCATGGAGAATCATAAGGACTGGACCATCGAAGAGCAGTCGCGCCTGATGAAGCAGTATGGCGGCGAATACTTTGGCTCCCTTCTCGATTTTGGCAATAACATCGCGCTGCTCGATTCGCCCGAATCGATTCTGGAACTCGCTCCCTACGCGAAGATGTGCCACGTGAAGGACATGGCTGTTCAGGAATATCCGCTGGGGTTCCTGCTTTCGGAAATGCCGCTTGGCGAAGGCATTCTCGATCTTCGGAAGATTGTCGATGCCGTTCGCAAATCGAATCCGGCGGCTAAGTTTTCACTCGAAATGATTACGCGCGATCCGCTGCAAGTGCCGTGCCTGACCGACAAATACTGGATCACTTTCCCTGACAGGAACGGGCTTTACCTCGCGCGCACGCTGTCTATGGTGGAGAAGGAAGCAAGGCATCTGCAGCCGCTCCCGTACTACGGCAAGCTATCGAAGGATGCGCAGCTGCGCGCCGAAGAAGACAACGTAAAATATTGTTTGAACTACGCGCGCGAAAAGCTGAGTCTCTAAAGCATTGCCCTTTCAGATTTTGGAGGCCGAAGCCCGTTCCATCCTGAGCCCGGTCTCCGGATTTCTGCTCGAAGCAGGCTTCACGCACTCGTTATCACCCGCGCGCAACTGCACGTTCGGATGCTGTTACTGCTACGTCCCGACGATGCGCGCGCAGGCCGGATTGCGCCCTGACGACTGGAACCACTGGGGCAGGCAAACTACCTTCAAGAGCAACGCCGCCGAACTGCTGGAAAAGTCGCTGCGGGCCGGTCAAATCATTTACTGTTCGCCTCTGACGGACCCCTATCAACCCGCGGAGGCGGATGCGCGCTTGATGCCGGGACTGCTGCGGGCCATCGTCAACGCGAAACAACCGCCGGAATCGTTCGTCATTCAGACGAGAGGTCCGCTAATCCTGCGTGATCTCGGTCTTCTGCCCGCGGCGGCCAGGAAAACGCGCGTCGCGGTCAGTTTTTCCATCACGACAGACCGCGAAGACGTACGCCGGATGTTCGAACCGCATTGCGCGCCCATCGAGGAAAGGTGGCGGACGGTGGCAGCGTTGCGAAAAGCCGGCATTTCGGTTTTCGCAACGCTCGCGCCGCTGCTGCCGTGCGATTCGGCCGCCCTGATCGCCAGGGCCATCAGCGAAACCGAAGGGCCTGTAATCGCCGACCCCTTCCACATAAGAGAAACCAAACGTTCCGGCGCTACAACGCGGGATGCAGCCTATGCGATTTGCCGCCACCACAGCTGGGAACAGTGGCTCGACCCGGCATTCCAGCGCCAGACTCTGGCCCGTATGAAAGATCTCGCAAGCGCCGCCGGCCGCGAATTCGGTTTCGGTCCAGCCGGCTTTGGTCTGTTAGCCCGCTGATTTTCTTTTTTCAATGGTCCGCGGCCGGCCGAGTTCTCCCCAGCGAAGCCGATGCTCCAGGCCGGCATTCGCAAACGCCTTCGCGATTTGCTCGCGGCCTTCCGTGAAGTGCGCCCAGCCCTCGAAATGCAGCGGCACGATGATGGCACCGGCAAACGCGCGGGCGGCCTCAACGGCTTCCTCCGCCGTCATCGTTAAATGAAACGGGCCGACCTCCGGCACTTGCGCCGCGCCAAGATTGAACAGCGCCACGCGCACGGAAAAACGCCGCGACACCCGTTCCACGCCCTCGTACCAAACGGTATCGCCGGAGAAATATACCACTTCGTCCGCGGCATCTGTGTAGAACAATGCGAAACCAGTCACAGCACCCCGATCCATACCCGCCGGTCCGTGTCGCGCCGGCGTCGCCACCACTCGCAGGGTCCTTCCTTCTTGCGTTGGCAGATCGATGCTCTGCCAGTCGCCGAGTCCAATGCTGTTCCCGCCCAGACGTTTCGCGCCCGCCTCGGTAGTCAGTACATTCTTCGCGGTCGGCAGCATCGCCCGCCCAACCCGATCGAGGTTATCGAAGTGATGATCGTGGCTGAGCAGCACATAATCGATGGGCGCCAACTCCGCCGGGGTCAGTGCGGGACCCGACAGTTTTCGAAGCGTCGCGGCACCGGAAGGGTACTCACCGCCCGCCGTATCGAACGTCGGATCCGTGAGTAACCGGACTCCTCCGAACTCCAGCAACGCCGTCGGACCACCAATGTAAGTGAGCGAGAGCAACTCTTCCATGGGTCTTTCGATTCCCCCGGCTTTCGCAAGGTTTCCGGCCCCGGTATCATAGCTTTCGTGAACGCCCTCAACCCGTATCGGTCCCTTGGCGGCGCGACCGCCTGCTACCAACTCGCGACCGCGTTTTACGACCGCGCGGTCCACGATCCGGTGCTGCAACGGTTCTTCCCCGGCAAGTCTCACAGGTGCGCAGTTGAAGCGTTCGCCGCGTTCCTTGCGCAATTCCTGGGGGGTCCGCCAGAGGACGCGCAGCACAGATGGTATCTGAGTCTGAGCGAATCTCATCGGCGCTTCCGTATCGGGGCACGGGAGAGGGATGCCTGGATGGCAAACATGATTCAGGCCATGGATGAGGTGCCGATGGATGCGTCATCACGGAGGGCCTTGCGCGATCTGTTCGAACAATCCTCGGCGTACATGGTCAACGCCGGAGTTCCACCCGCTCTGTCAACGCCGCAAGAGCACGAACTGTCTGACCGATGGAGAGCGCAAACCATGCTTGATGACGCGGTAGCCGCGGTACGTCGCGGGGATCCGGACCACGCCATCGCATTGGCGGAAACGCAGACTTTGCAAGCATATTTCGAGACAAGCCGAACAGCCCTGATCTCGCTGATAGCAGTCATGATCGGCACTGATGACGGTACGCTGCAAAACTATGTCGGCGAGAAACTGCAAGCCGATCCGGCCCTCGCAACCCAGCGCTACAGCAATCGCACGCTGCTGCACGCCGCGGCGGCAGCGGGAAACCTTGCCACAGCGCAACTTCTTCTGCGCCTCGGGGCGCCACCCGACATCACGACCGGCGGCGGTCACACTCCCCTCTATTGCCTCGCCAACGAGTGCGGCGCAATGGGCGGCGCAAAGGTGGTGGGCGCACTCATCAAGGCAGGCGCAAACGTAAACGCTTCCGACGGCGTGAAGCACTGCACCCCTCTTCACATGGCCGCGCGACGAGGCAACGTGGAGATCGCCGAAGCGTTGCTCAACCATGGCGCCGACAGGGAAGCCCGCGACAGCGCGGGCGAAACTCCCCTGCGCCGGGCCGTTAACTGCAACAAAGCCGAAATGGCAGCGCTGCTGGTTGCCAGAGGCGCTGACATACACTCGATCGGAAAACGAGGTCTTACTCCGTTACTCGCCGCGCGCAGCCCGGCGATGAAACGCGCGATACAACCTGCCGCGTCCGCTATATAGTGGGAAGTTGGATTCCGTTTCGCCAGGCTTAGCGGAGATTAGCGCTGCAACGGCGATCTCTTCCACGAGCGATCCGCCGGATCCGGCAACGCATCTTAATGAATTGTCCGGGATTTCCATTGAGGAATTCTGGCGAGGCGCGGACGCCGCCTCACTCGGCCTTTCGCAAAGCGAACTGGCATCGGCTCTGATCTCGGTCGGCACCAAATACAACTACGGCATGCCTCCAGGAACTTCCGCGACGCGAGCACAGATGGGCGCCTTTTTGCAGTCGCTCCAGTTGCAGGACTTCGCCCTGGCGACTGCGTGTGCGCTGGGGCGCGATGCCGCATGGCAGCAATTCATCGGCCGCTACAAAGAGCCACTCACCCAGGCTGCGATCGGCATCGCCGGATCGGCAACACTGGGTCATGAACTGGCGGACTCGCTTTATTCGGAGATGTTCGGGCTGACTGAGCGCGACGGGGAACGCCGGTCTCCCCTGAGCTACTATTCCGGGCGCGGCTCATTCAAAGGCTTTCTGCGCGCGACCCTGGCACAGCGTCACGTCGATTATCACCGCCGTACCAATCGAGAGACGTCACTTCCCGCCGGCGATTTAGCGGCAGCCCCCATTGCTTCCGCTCCATCGGCAGACCTGCTGTCGCGTCTTGGCGATTCTCTGAAAACCACCCTCGGCAGGCTCGGACCGGAAGAACGGTTTCTGCTCTCGGCATGGTTTCTGGATCGCCGCACGTTGCTTGAGATCGCACGGATGCTGCGCGTACACGAGGCAACCGTCAGCCGCAGAATCAGCCGGCTGACCGCGCGGCTGCACGATGAACTTCTCGCCAGCCTGCGCGCATCGGGTCTGAGCCGCGCGGCTGCCCATGAGGCCCTCGGGACCGATCCGCGCGACGTTAACATCAATCTTCGAACTTTGCTGCAAACTTCCCAATCCGCCGCGTTCCCGGAACAGAGCGAGCCGGAGCGAAAATGAGCGAACACCTTCAACCCGGCATGCATCCCGATCCGGACTCGCTCAACGCCTTCATGGAAGGCGTGCTCCCTGAGCATGAACGCCTTGCGTGCATCTCGCATTTCGCGGAGTGTCCGCAATGCCGTGAAGTAGTTTATCTCGCGCAGGAGGCTCTTCCGCTTGCGCCCGCGACGGTAAAGCCATTGTTCTGGAAGCGCTGGCTTACGCCGATTCCGGTTCTGAGCGCCGCCACGATTGCCGGACTTGCCGTGCTTTCGATCTCGCTTATTCAGCGCGAAAACACCATCGTTATTCCGCCTGCACTTCCGCCGCCCCTACCCCCGGCCGCGATTCAAGCCAAGTCCGAGACCGCGGCGCCCCAGGCTTTGCGCATGGCCCCTCACGCAAAACCGCAGACGCCGGCCGCTCCGCTCCCTGTCTCAGGGCGCGTATTGCCATTGATCCCCTTGCAGCCGGTCGCCAACGACTCCAGCGCCGGGGTTGCGGGCACAGTCACGGGTCCCGCCGGATCTGTAATCACCGGCGCTGCCGTAGAGCTTCGTCCAATGGAGAGTTCGGAAGCCCGGAGCGTCAGCACGAACGGCAACGGGCAATTCAACATCGCGGGGCTGGACCCCGGACGGTACGAACTCAAGGTGATGGCGCAGGGGTTCCAGCCAACCACGAAACAGGTCGAAGTCAAGCCTGACCAGACAGCCCGGGAGGATTCGACTCTCTCAGTTGGATCCGCGTCGGAAACGGTAAGCGTCACAGCTTCCTCCCCGCTCCTAGCGGCTGAATCGGGCGCCTTCGCCAGGAAGACAGCAACGCTGGTATCCCGCGCCGATACTTCTGTGGTCAACGGTAAGGCGATGCTGAGACTCGATGCGGGGGGCGTGCTGATGCGCAGCCAAAACGCCGGCAAGACCTGGAAGCCCGTGAAGCCTGCGTGGCACGGCAGGGCCGTTCGTTTGGCCGCATCGGGCGCGGTGTTCCAACTGACAACCGACACCGGTGAGGTCTGGTCGAGCTTTGACGGCAATCACTGGAAAAAATAGATCGAATAATCCTGCAAGGTTTCCCCGCAAGAATTCAAGAGACCTCCGTTCTCAGGTTGACAGCAACAAACCGACTGGAGATTGGTCATGAAAAGGTCCTTCGCACTGTACGCCGGCGTCCTGCTTGCACTTACCGCCGGATCCCTCGCTCTTCTGACGTCTCAACCAAACGACGGCGCACCGCTCTCCGCCACATACACGCGGGGTGTGCTGCACATCTCAATCCCGTATAGCGCGCCCCGCAATGGCGAGGGCAATCTGACGGTGGAAGTTCTCGATCCAGAGGACGGCGTCGTCGCCCGCTTCGACCGAAACATCGCTGTCACGGCGGCGCACGGATTCGCCGAGCAGGAACTGGCAGTCCCCGGCTCGCCTTCTATAGAAGATCTTGTGTGGCATCGCGTCCGCTATCGGTTCGTCTATCGCGGGGATCGCGACGCCGCCCTGCGGGGCATTGCGGGTATTTCGCGTATCCTTCGCCATCCGGTGGTTCACGTTCTCAGCCAGCAATCGTATATGACTGGTGGCCCGGCGGCAGTCCGGTTGGTCATCACGGATTCAGACAACCAGAGTCCCATTGCCTCGGGATCTGTCCGGGTCGAATTGACAGCGAAAGGCCAAAAACCGCAGGTGCTCTACACAGGTTCGGTGAACCCGCGCGGCACTACGCGGGCGCAGTTCCATTTTCCAGCCCGACCCGCCGGTCAATACGCTCTGCACTACGCCGTGGATACGCCACTCGGCACAGCGGAACACACACAGGAGATTCGCCTCGAAGAGAAAGCCTCAATCCTGCTCACCACGGAAAAACCCGTTTATCAACCGGGCCAAACCATTCACGTGCGCGCTCTCGCGCTTGACCGCGCGAGCCATCAGGCCACCGATAACCGCAAACTGACCTTTGAACTGGAAGATTCGCGCGGCAACAAAGTGTTTCGCGCCATCACCCAAACGGATGCCTACGGCGTCGCCTCCACTGAATTCACACTGGCCGACGAAGTCAACCTTGGTACCTACCATTTGCGCGCCTTGATGGATGACCAGAACCGCGCCGAGATTGCCTTGCAGATTGAGCGGTATGTGCTGCCAAAATTCAAAGTGGATATCGACCTGGCAGGCAAAGATGCAAACGCCAAACGCGGCTATCGGCCAGGCGATCGCGTCACCGGAACTGTCCGCACCAACTATTTCTTCGGCAAGCCAGTAGACCGCGCGCAGGTGGTGGTCAAGGCAATCGCCATGGATGTGACTGTTGCCGATGCCGCAAAGATCGAGGGGGCAACCGACAATGAGGGGGCTTTTTCATTCGAAATGCGACTTCCGGATTTCTTTGCGGGGCAGGCCGGGAATCACGGCGCAGCGCGCGTCCTGATCGAAGCAACCGTGAAAGACAACGCCGGTCATAGCGAGACCCGAGGCGAGCCCGTGACCGTGAGTGAGTCGCCTCTTCTGATTACGGCGGTGCCCGAGAGCGGAGAAATAGTTCCCGGTCTGGATAATCAGGTGTTCATCCTGGCGTCCTATCCGGATGGAACGCCGGCGCAGGCTGAGCTGCGCGTTCACGCCTCGAATTCGCCGGACCAGGCTGTGAATACGGATGCCGGCGGTGTCGCCGTTGTTCTGTTGCACGGGCCTGAACTGTACGGCTCCGGGCTGTCTACAAAGATCAGAGTCGACGCGAAGGATCGCGAAGGCAATCACGCCTCCGTTCCGCTGAATCTTGAATCCCGCACTGGCTCGGACCCGGTGATGCTGCACACCGAACAAGCCCTGTACCGCGTCGGCGAACGAATTCACTTGCGGGTTTTGTGCGCACAGCCGAAAGGCAGCGCTTACGTTGACGTGATTAAAGACGGCCAAACCATTGCCACGCACGATCTCGACATTGTGAATGGCAGCGCTCAGCTGGATTTCGACGCTACACCCGATATGACAGGAGCACTGGAATTAAACGCGTATGTGTTCGGGCGCGACGGCCGGCCTTCCGTTGACCACCGCTTGCTCTTCGTGCAGCCCGCGGATGAGCTCACAATCAACACCACTACCGATGCATCTGTCTACAGGCCGGGCGATGAGGCGCGCATCGGCTTTCGTGTAACGAACCGTCGGGGTGAAGGCGTGCAGGCCGCGCTGGGATTCCAGGCGGTGGATCAGGCGGTCTTCGCTCTGGCGGAGAAACAGCCCGGCTTCGCGAAGATGTTCTTCTACCTGCGGCAGGAAATGATGAAGCCCCGGT
>Ga0105240_10001669_pt1 | contig 37675 bp, 34 predicted proteins | sample KBSC54metaG_FD_80426 | JGI IMG/M metagenome (GOLD analysis project Ga0105240, IMG submission 80426) | Corn rhizosphere microbial communities from Kellogg Biological Station, Michigan, USA - KBS C5-4 metaG | ecosystem: Host-associated > Plants > Roots > Rhizosphere > Soil | place: Michigan, USA... | reverse complement strand
TGGGATCAAGCTTGCTCTTCTCGCCGTCGCTGGAGTACGACTGCCCCGGCCAGCCCCAGCACCAGCGTCACCAGACCGAAATACACCGCGAACGGCCGGTAGTGCATCGTCATGCGATGCCGTCCCGCCCCCACGACGACCCCGCGAATCACCGTGTTGACCTTCCAGATCTTCGCCGATGTCCCATCCACCGACGCGCTCCAGCCCGGATACCAGTTATCGCTGACAATCACGAGGCCTTTGCATCCCATTTCCACGTCGACCTGTACGAAGCTCGGCTTGTCGACAATCCCGGTCACGTTATCGGCCGCCTCGCATTTGTCCAGTCTGGGCGTGTCTTTCACCATCACCGCGCTCTTGCGCAGATCGAAATCCCCATCGCGAACCATGGTGACGCCGTTCCACTCATTGGGCGCGACGATCAGATCGTGGACCGTCCAGGCGCGCGGCAGGACGTCGGAATTCGCCCAGACCTTGATGCCCGACGAACCCTCGAACATTTCGTGCTGGTAAGCAGGCCGGGTCGGCTTGCGACTGACGGCAAAGTTGATCCCGTACATTTGGACGAGGCGGTCCGTCCACCAGCCGAGTTCCGATGTCTGCGTCAACATGCTGGCCGTAAACGCATGCGCGGCGTCGATCCGGAACCAGTCGCCGAAAGTGAATTTCACATCGTCGTCATTCACGCCGACCCGCTTGACGCCCGGGAACCACTGCAGGTACCGGCCCACGTCCTGCGCCTCCAGCATCGGCTTGAGGAACAATGTGCGCTTTTCATCTTGGACGTTGGCCCAGCCCGAACCGACCTCATGGCCTTGCTCCAGCACGATCAACAGTCCCACCAGCACCAGCGCCCACTCGCGCCGGATGTGAAACCTGCCCCAGGCATAATACAGCCCGGCCAGCAGAAGCGCGATCGTCGCCGCCATCATACAGCGGTTATCCAGTCCTGTCTTGAAGACCATCAGGCCAGTCAGGCCGCCCACCGTCCAGAACAATGCCTTCACTACACTGGATTCGCGCAGCCACCCGACGCGCGCGAACAGAAGGTCGGCGCCGATGCCGGCCAGCACCGCCAGTGAGAAATGCGTGATGCTGAGCGCCATGATCGGCGCGCGCGATTTCTCGACCAGCGGCATGAACACGTACAAGAGGCCGTAAATCGGGTTGTTCTGCGACATCGCGTAGAGCAGCCCGCAAAGCCCCATAATCAGGAACAGCCGGACCTCCCTACGCGGGAACGCGCCGAAAATCGCGATACCCGCAAGGCTGAGTCCCACGATCCCAAAGAACGGGTCGGTACGCAGGCCTCTGCCGCCGGGTACTGCGAAATGGACAAGGTCCCGCGGTGCGAGTCCGCTGCTTTCGTGCTCGGGAATGCCGACCTTCATCTTCCAGGTAAGCGCGCCCGTCGTCGTCCAGCGTTTGGACAGTTTGCCGTACTCGATCGCGGGTAGCACTTGCACGGCCGCGATCATTCCGGTGAACGCGAACAGCGCGGCCATCCGGATCGCGATACTCTTTCGGTCGCGACTCTGTACGAATTCCGCGATGCCCGTCCCGAGCACCGCGAAGCTGATCATCAGCGCCGGTTCATGGTGGCCGCACAGCCAGGCGACGCCAAGGAGGACGCCCGCCCAGGCACCGCTCTTCATAGGCGCGCGGCCGCTGAGCGATCGCAGCAGAAACAGGAAGACTACCGGCGCCCAGATGCCCGGAGCCAGTTGCTGCGGCCACTCGGTATTGCCGCAGAATCCCGCGGTGGCGTACAGCAATCCGCCGATCGCCGACGGCCAGGCCGCCAGCTTCAAGTCGCGCAAAAACCAATACGCGAAGAGGGCCGCCAGGCAATGCATCAGGACGAACCAGAGGTGCACGCAAAACGGCTGGATGTGGCCATCGTGCAAGGGCGCCAGCGCCAGTAGAAACGTGAATGGACTGGCTACCGCGGGCTGAACCTGCCCGATCAGCGATTGGCCGAACCATTCATACGGATCCCAGAGGAGCACGCTGGAGTGGCGGATCGCAAAGACCTGCGCCTGCAGCCACGGCATCACCTGATTCGCCAGGTCGGGGCTTTCCAGGAATGTGTACTGTTTGGTGAGCGCCAGTTTCCAGAAGACCGCGATCACGCCCGCGACCAGTACCGCCGGCGGCCAGGCACGCGCCGACAGGCCTCGCCAGCCGCTTTGGTGCTCAGTGACGTCGCGGGTCTCCACCCGGGTCGAAGGCGACATTATGAAAATAGTAGCAGCACCCGGTGAACGTCGGGCTCGTCCACGCTGTCGACTTCGGCCGCCAGTTGCCGGACGCATTCCTGCGTCACTATGCGGCCTTCGCCACGGGCGCGTGCGGACTCCAGAGTTGGCAGAAACGGAGCACCTTGCCGCTCGCGTCTTTACATACTGAAAGCGCCTCGAGGACGGCTCCCTCCTCGGTGCGCAACCGGCCACTTTCAGTCGTTAACCCTACTGCAGCTTGCGCGCCTTCTCGAAATCGTCCTTCAGTCTTGCCGTGATTTTCTCCGCCACGTCCGCACTGGCGCCGTGGAATTTCGCGCCCAGGCTCTCCTGCGTGGTGGACCATATGACGTCGCCGTCTTTATTCACCAACCGCACCGCCGCGATCGCCTCGTGCCTCCGCTCCGCCGACCGATCCGCTTCGCTTTCGCCGACCCCGATTCCGCCGTAGTTGCCGCCACCAGCGCTGCTGGTGCGCCGCGTCCCCAGATTCGCATGCGCATTGATACTGTCCGACGACTGGTGGACTTCGGTAAACACCAGATCCTCGGACGCGCCCCTGAGAGTCGCATCGGCCCGCTCCTGGTTCTCGGTGATCACAAACAACTCGGCGCCGGCGAGGCTGCTGATCAGGATGTCCCGCATCTGGGCCGCCGTCTCGCCCCCAGTCAACCGGTCGACGTACACGCGGCGGACTGTCCTCAACTGCCTCAGGCTGGCCTCGTGCAGCGCAGCCGGTTCCGGAGGCCCGTCGGCGGCAGTCGCTGCGGCGCAAACTGCCAAAATCAGTACGGTCAGAGCTCTCATTGACCCGCCTTTCGTGCGTCGTCGTCCTGATATTCAATCCGCCGCCCGCTACGCGCTTCCAGTCCGGCCAGCACGCTGCGGATGTCTCCCTTTTCGACGCGGAACACGACGGCTTGCTGCTTGCCGCCGTCATCCTGATACCCCAAAGTCACGAAATGCTGGTGCGACTTGCTGAGCAGCAACACCGGCGAGATCAGGACTGCCGCGGCATAGCGCCGGCTGACCTTTTGGCCGTATTCCAGAATGCTGATTCTCGCGTACGGAATGCGCAGATTCGCGCCGTTTCCGCTAAATACCAGCGCCTCACTGCCCGTCAGGTCCAATCGAGCCTTCGATTTCGCTTTGATCTCGGGCAAAGTGCCGCCGGCGAATTGGGCACGGACGCCCGGCTCCACCGCCGGAACCGTCCAGGAAAGCAGGATGGCGCTTAAGAGCAACACGCAGGTGCGGATCATGGGATAGCAGAATTAGTGCTTGCACGCCGCAGGAATTCTCCAAATTATTTAAATCGATTTCCAAAAGCGATGCGCGCGTTCGCACACACGGGTACTTACCGGATACAGCTATGATTAAAACTGACTGCAAAAATGCCAGCAGGCGAATCGCAATCAGACTCATTCTGGACCCAAGTCAGACGGTGGACCGACGCCGACACACTCCACCAGCACGAAGATAAGGTCCTGCTAATCCTCACGCTGATCATCGGCGCTGTCGTCGGCATGGTCGTAGTCGCGTTCATTCTGCTTACCGAGAACCTCGGTGCCCGCATGTACCCGGCGGGCGGGGCGCCATGGCGGCGTCTGGTCATTCCGGTGGCGGGCGCGCTCATCACCGGTTTCCTGCTGCAAAAGTATTTTCCCAATGCCCGCGGCAGCGGCATCCCCCAGACGAAGACCGCCCTGTTCATCAACAATGGCGTGATTCGCTTTCGCACCGCACTGGGCAAGTTCTTCTGCTCCTCCCTCTGCCTGGCCACCGGGATCGCCCTCGGACGCGAGGGACCTTCGGTACAGGTCGGCGCGGGAATCGCCTCCTCGCTCGGCCGCCGCTTGGGACTCAGCGATGCAAATGTGAAGGCGCTCGTCCCGATCGGGGCCGCCGCCGCGCTGGCGGCCGCATTCAATACGCCCATCGCCGCCGTGCTATTCACCCTCGAAGAAGTGATGGGCGATCTGCACGCGCGCGTGCTCGGGTCCATCGTCCTCAGCTCGGCGACCTCGTGGATCGTGCTCCACCTTCTGCTCGGCGACGAACCCCTGTTCCATGTCCCCGCCTATCAATTGGTCCACCCGCTCGAGTTCGGACTGTATGCGGTGCTCGGTCTGGTCGGCGGCCTGGTTTCCGTGGCGTTCGTGAAGTTGTTGCTGTGGCAGCGCAAGCAATTCATGCGGCTGCCGAAAAACACGCAATGGATTCAGCCGGCCGCCGGCGGCTTGCTCGTCGGCGTTCTCGGTTGGTTCGTGCCGGAGGTTCTGGGCGTCGGATACGGCTACGTCAGCAACGCGCTGAACGGCCACCTTGTGCTCGGCATGATGGCCCTGTTGGTGCTGCTGAAGCTGATCGCTACCACCACCTGTTACGCCTCCGGCAACGCAGGCGGAATTTTCGGACCCAGCCTGTTCATCGGCGCCATGCTGGGCGGCGCGTTCGGCGCAGGCGCGCACACCCTGCTGCCGGATTACACGGGCAGTGTGGGCGCCTACGCGCTGGTCGGGATGGGAACGGCCTTCGCCGGCATCGTGCGAGTGCCGCTTGCCTCGGTAATCATGATTTTCGAGGTGACGCGCGACTACTCGATTATCGTGCCGCTCATGATTTCGAACCTGATCAGCTATTTCGTTTCCAGTCAGTTGCAGGACGAGCCCATCTACGAGGCGCTACAACATCAGGACGGCATCTACCTTCCCGCCGGGGCCGGAGCGCGCCAGGAAGTTCTGGCAGTACGGCAGGGCGTTCGACCGGCGCCCATGGTGCTGGCCGGCGGCGAAACTGTCAGCGAAGCGGCGGCGAGAGTCTCGCGCGAACAGGAGGCCTGGCCCGTGGTCGACCGCGGCGCGCTGCTCGGCATGGTGACCGCGGCGCAAATCGACCAGGCAGCCGGCGATGGCGGCCGCGACCGTCGATTGGCCGACCTGATCTCTACCGAGCCGCGCGTCAGCGGGCATGCCGAAAATCCACCGTACCTGCACCTCGACGATCCGCTGGATACAGCCATGCGGCGCATGGCGCAAAACAATCTGACCGTGCTGCCTGTCGTGAGCCGGACGAATCTGCATCAACTTCTGGGCGTCATTTCGGTCCGCGACATCATGACGGCCTACGGCCTGGAGAAGGGTCCGGCACAAGTGTCCGAGGAGGCCCGATCCGAAACGCGGAAGGCCGGCGCGGCGTTTCGCGGCATGCTGGCGGCGCTGGTGTTGGCCGTCGCGATCATCGTCTTCCTGAGTTATGTCTACCGCACGCAGCGAATCACGCGGGCCGACGAGTATTTCAAACAGGGCAACGAATTCATGCAAGCGGATCGCTACGAGGAAGCGGTCGAGCAGTACCGTCATGCGCTGTCGATTACTCACAGCAGCGAGCAGAGGTTGACTCTGGCGATGGCGCTGGTCAAGGCCGGGCACTTGAGCGAGGCGGAGATCTATCTGCGCGAACTGCTGCGCGAAAACCAGGCCAGCGGGCCTGCGAATCTCGGCCTCGGTCGAATCTTTCTCGAGAATGGCGAGACCAACCAGGCGATCTCGTATTTCCATCGCGCCATCTACGGTTCGTGGCCCAAGGACCCGCAGGCAAACCGCGTCCAAGCCCGCCTGGAGTTGATCAATGGGCTGGGCAAGGCCGGCGCCAAACAGCAGGCTCAAGCCGAATTGCTGGCGCTAGTCTCGGAGATGCCTCCGGACGTGGCCATCCGTCGCAAAGTGGGACAGCTTCTGTTGCAGTTCGGGCTGCCGCGCGAGTCGGCGACGGTGTTCCAGGAGATCGTGTCCAAAGACAAGAACAACGCCGAGGCATTCGCTGGATTGGGCGAGGCGGAAATTGCTCAGAGCGATTTCGCCGCGGCGCGCAAAGCGTTCGGAGAGGCGGCCCGTCTGGCGCCCGGCAACGATACTTTCCAGGAGCGCCTTCACCTGGCGGAGCAGACCCTCGATCTCGATCCCTTCTTGCGAGGCTTGAACTCGTCGGAGCGTTACCAGCGCAGCGAGCGATTGCTCGAAGCGGCGGTGGGCGCCATGGATCAATGCTTCGCCGCGAATTCGGCGCCGTCTGCGCCGGCCGACCGCACCCTATTGGACTCGGCCCGCAAGGTTCTGCTGCGCCACGACCGCCCCCGCTCCTATAGCGACGCGGCCGATTCCATAGTCAGCCTGGCCACCCAGATCTGGGGCGCGCGGCTCAAGCTCTGCGGCCCCACCGCCAAGACCGAGGAGCCGCTCAGCCGCGTCATGGCCCAGCTAGCGCGGTAACGCCGGCGGTCTTTGCCGCCGGTGCCGGCCTCGCGCCCTTACGCCGCTCTCCGCCGTTCGGTCGCCGTAGGCGCGCTGCCTCTCTTTGCAAGCGGCGAGTGCCTCCCCATTCGGAGCCGCGACCGTAAGGGAGCGCCAGCCCTACTTCCCTCGCGTCAACCCCAAAGCCCGAATCCGCTTATGTAGATTAGTCCGTTCCATTCCCAGCGCCCGGGCGGCGCCGGACACGTTCCAGTTGCTCTCCTCGAGCGCCCGCAGGATGTGCTCCCGCTCCGCCGATTCGCGCGCCTCCTGGATCGTGCTCTTAGGCCCCGCCTCCCGTTGCACGCGGATTTCGACCGGGATCGAATCGCGCGTCAGGCGCTCCCCGGGCGTCAGGATCGCCATACGCTCGATGACATTCCGCAGTTCGCGCGCGTTGCCCGGCCAGGCGTAGCTTTCCAGCATCGGGAAGACCGTCTCGTCGAGCTTCTTCGCTTTGAAGTTATTGCGCGCGCAGAAGTCGTCCAGAAAATATTCGGCCAGCAGCTTGATATCGTGCGGCCGCTCGCGCAGCGCCGGGACCCGGATCGGGACCACGCTCAGCCGGTAGAAAAGATCCTCGCGGAACTTGTCCTGCATCACCATGCTGCTCAAGTCGCGATTGGTCGCCGACACCACGCGCACGCTGACGCGGATGATCTGCTCGCCGCCCACCCGGTGGAATTCGCCCTCCTGCAGGACGCGCAGCAGTTTCGCCTGCGATGCCCCGTGCAGGTCGCCGACTTCGTCCAGGAAGATCGTCCCGCCATCCGCCAGTTCGAACTTGCCGCGGCGCGCCGAAGTGGCGCCGGTGAACGATCCCTTCTCATGGCCGAACAGTTCCGTCTCGATCAGCTCGGTAGGAATGGCCGCGCAGTTGACCTTCACGAACGGCCCCGAAGCGAACGGACTGGAGTTGTGAATGTGGGCCGCCAGCAATTCCTTGCCGGTGCCCGATTCGCCGATCAGCAGCACACGCGCATCGCTGCGGGCGGCCATCGACGCCTGCTCCACCGCGCGAGCCCAAGCGGCGCTCGACCCGATCATGCGCGGCGCGCTGCCTACCATTTCGCGCAGGCGTTCGTTCTCCTGGCGGAGCGTGGTGTGCTCCATGGCGTGCTTCACGGCCAGCAGGACCCGGTCGCGGCTGAGCGGCTTTTCCAGGAAATCGAAGGCCCCGGCGCGGGTCGCCTCCACCGCATCGGCGATGGTGCCATGGCCGGAGATCATGATGGCGGGGGCCGGTCCGCCGTTGTGCTTCACGGCCTTCAGCAGGTCGATGCCGTTACCGTCCGGCAGTTTCATGTCGAACAGGTAGGCGTCGGCGCGCTGGGCGTCCGGATGCTTGCCGAATTCGGCCACGCTCCGGCACACGCCCACCGCATAGCCTTCCCGCTCGAGAATCATGCGCAGGGAACGGCCGATATTCTCTTCGTCATCCACGATCAGAACGCGTTTGGAAGCCATTGGTTGCCACGGGCAGCAGTACGCGGAAGCCGGCGCCGCCCAGTTCTCCTTTCACCACTACGATGTCCCCGCCCGACAGCAACGCGCTCTTCCGCGCGATGGAAAGCCCCAACCCCATGCCCCGTTTTTTGAAAGATATCGTCGGCTGGAACAGCGACAGGCGAGCCTGCTCGCTCAGTCCCGGCCCGGAATCGTGTACCTCGATCGCTACCCGTCCGTTCTCCGCCGCCGTCACGCCCAGGATGTGCCCGCCCTGCCCCACCGCCTCGGCCGCATTCTCCAGTAGATTCGTGAGGATGCCCTTGAGCAGATCCTGATCCGCCAGCACGCGCGGCACGTCGTTCAGGCGGCAGTCGTAGGCCACTTCCGGATGGGCCGTCTTAAGAAACGCGATTCGCTCCTGCAGCACCGAATTGACATCGACAGGCGCCTTCTCGACGGGCGGCTCGGCGGCGAATTGCGAGAACGCCCGAATGCGCTTCTCCAGCGTCTCGATCTCGTCCACCACGATCTGCGTGGCCTGCGTCATGAAGCCGCGATCCGCGTCGTCGTAACGTGCCATCATCTCTTCCACGGTGAGTCGGATGGGCGTCAGCGAGTTCTTCACCTCATGCGCCATCTTGCGTGCCAGCGTCTGCCAACTGGCAAGCTGCCGCAGGTAAACCAGCCTCTCCGTGCTCTCCTGAAGCCGGCCCGCCATGTCGTTGAACGCCCGGATCGCCTGTCCGATTTCGTCGTCCCGGCCCTCGGCCACGCGCGCGTTCAGGTCGCCCCCGGCGAGTTGGCTGAGTCCCGCGGTCAGGCGATGGATCGGTCTGCTGATGCGGTGCGCCAGATACACCAGCAGCGCCAGCGACCCCAGCCAGAACAGCGCGGCCAGCAGAATATACGCCAGTTTCAGGCCGCGCCGCAGGTCGTGCGATTTGGCCCGTTCCACCACGTCCCGGGCTTCGGCGATCTCCCGCCGCAGTTGCTCCGTCGCCACGCCGCCCAGACTGCTCGAATATGACCAGACCTCGTCACCGTGGCGGACCAGGTAATCCACGCGGTTGCCTTCGCGGCCGGCTCGGACGAACTGTTCCCGTTCTTCGCCATCAGCGAAGTCCTGCACTGCCTGCGGCCAGGTCGACCGTGCGCCGGGCAGGTACTTTGCCGCCTTTGCTTCGCCTTTGAGCGCCTGCTCCTTGAGATCCGCGCAGGCGTGTTGATAGAACTCCTGCATCAGCGGCTGCACCGATGTGGAAAGGCTGTCCAGTTTCTTCGTCGCCGAGAAGTCGATGCTCTGCTCCAGGAGCGATGTCGTCACCCAGACGGTGGCGCCCAGCGGCACCAGAGTGGCCGCCAGAAACACCACCACTAATCTGTTGCGGAGCCGGTTCACCCGTTTCGCGGCCCCCGGCCCGGCATACGGACCAGGTCGGCGAGGCGCAACGGACCGGCCTCCCGGATCCACTTCGGGTCGTCGACTCCAGCCTTCTTCCCCAATCGCAGCACCAATTCCGTGAGACTGATTCCGGGTCCGGCGACCACGCTCGAAAGGTCCCGCTGGTCCGCGGTGCGCATTTCAAGACGGATGAAAAAGCTGCGGTCCTGTGCGAGGTTGGATGCGCTGATCGCCATGTTTTCCAGACACCAGAGCTCGGTGGCGCCGGCCGATAGATTGGGCGATGTGCGCGGCGCCGGGTTCAGCATGGTAACGGAGAATTTCCCCTGGTCCCAGATGTCGTAGCTCACCGCAAATCGATCGATGGGCGCCAGCCGGATGGGCCGCAGGAAGCCCGCATCCTCGAACAATCCCAACTGTGCCAAATACACCACAGTCGCGCCATCTTTAAGACGCTGCAAGGGTTTACCTGTCAGAAAATGCAACCCCGGAGCCGATACATGGAGGTTGTCGCCATCGTAAATTGTGGTCAGCCGCTCTTCGGCGCGGGCACGATACAAGGATAGCGACAGGCCGGCCAAGAGCCAGCTTCTGCGGCTGATTGATGTATTCCGCGCGTCAGCGGCCATTCAATAAAGTAAGCCCATCATGAACACCGGCTCGATGTGGCCTCCCCGGACCGGGAAGGCCACGGCGAGCGATAGGATCGAGGCTCTCAGTCCAACGCCCACGGAGTGCCGCGCCGTAGCCGTTTGACCTCCGTCCCAGACCGCTCCCGTATCGTAGAACGCCTGAAATCGGCCGTATCTGTAATCGACGGAATTGTAAACCACGCGGTTTCCGCCGATTGGATCGATCTCATATTTGTTCCAACCACGCAGATAGGTGCTGTTGCCGAGCACAAAACGATCGTCCAGCGGCGCCCGTCCGGCAAGGAGCCCTCCCCAGAGCTCGTCGGTGACGGAGTGTTTACCGCGCTGAATATGGTAGCGGACACGCGCTGTGTGACGCGCGTAGGAAAAATCGCTGGCCAGGCTCCTGGCGGCCAGCCGCATGGCATAGCTGGCGTCCACATCCTGTTGATTCTGAGCGCCTTCGATCTGGCGATGGTAGCGAACGGTGGTAAAGACGGCATTGGCAGCCTCGGTGGGCAGACCGGGAATCTGGCTGTCAAAGCGCTCGAAACTGGCTCCCACTTCCAGGCTCAAAGGCTTGGAAACGGCGATACTGAGGCTGGGTTGGAAGTTCTCGCGGCTGCGATACGGGTCTGAGGTGACACGGGTGTCGATCCTGGCTGCCTCGAGTGTGCTGGAGTTCCACACATCGTGATAGCTGTCGAACTGGAAGCGGAGGGCCAGGCGATCCGAGCCCAGATGCCGGTCCTCGTACCTCACATTGAAGCCGGCATAGCGCTCGGGGAGGAACTCGCCATCGCTGACCAGACCGAACAGAAAATAATGCTGGCGCAGATTGAACCCGGCCTCCCCAGCACCGCTCCAGCCGAGCCGCGAATTGTAGCTGAACTGGGTGACATTCAGATCGACTCCGCCCCTTGCCGGTGTGACTTCGAACTCGACCTGGACATGGTCCGGCGTGTCGCTGCGCAGTAACCGATGACCCACTTCACGCGCCGAAAGCTCTTTCCTGATGCGTTGGGCCAGGCTGTCGAGCACCGAGGGATTCAGCTTGTGGCCGATCAAATCGATGAGATCGGCTTTCAGCCTGGTGCTGAGCTTTTGGGTTTGTTCCGCCTGATCGGTCCGGTTCTCCAGGAACGTGGTCTTCCAACCCTTACCGAAAATGCTTACCGCGTCGACGGTGTACCGGGTGTTCACATTGATATCGGAATCCTGTGTTCCACCGAAGAGCAGGCCGCCGAAGACCAGGCAGCCGAGCCAGGCGTATTTCATATCGCCCCTAATGGCACGCGAAATTCCAAGTACAAGTTGTTGGAAATAGGACCAATGGTGTGAAGCCGGATGTGATTGCGCTTCACAGGTGTGGAGATGCTGAGGAGAGGGCCGCACCGTTGTCAGGCCGGCGCGACCGGTCCTAGAGGACTTTCGCGAGTTCGGCAGCGAACGCGCTACGGGGAGCCTGTTCCCTGTCACGTCCGCCACGCTTCTTGCGGTCAGGACGCTGTTGGACGCGATTTGCATTCGGTGCTGCTGTTGCGCTCGCGGGTTGCGCTCCACGCGGTGCATCCTTCCCTTTGGGAGGTTGCGCCGGATTAGCGCGCAGTAAGCGATCTTCGAGAGGTGCGCGGTCGAATCGACGGATGATCGCTTGCATCTCGTCGCCCGTAGGTGCTTCTACAAATGCGAAGCCCTTGGATTCTTGCGTTTCGTGGTTGCGGATCACCTTCACTGCATCGGCCACGAGATCTTCAGCGGCCAGCCATTGTTTGATGTCATCGGCGGTGACCCAGGTGGGGAGGTTGCCAAGAAATACGGTAAAGCTCATTCAGTTGATTCTTCTACTCCGTTGGTTGGATTTGCGGCACTTCAAGGGGAGGATTCCGATCTGCCAACTAGATAGTATCAGAGAGGGTAACCGGATTGCAAACGGTTGATTTAGAGTGTCGATGTGTATTGGATGCGCTGGTGTGAAATAGGTTTCAATTACGGCTTGAACGGTTCCTGGGGAGGAGTACAATCAATCGGAGTCCAAGCATGATTTCACCTCTCACGCCGCTCGAATTCCTGGCCCGCAGCGCCTCTGTTTACGCGGATCGGACGGCGGTCGTCGACGGGCAGCGGCGCTTCACGTACGCCGAGTTTTCGGCCCGTATTGACAGGCTCGCCGCAGCGTTGCAAAGGCTTGGAATCGCACCCGGCGACCGCGTTGCGGTGCTCGCGTACAACGGGGTCATGCCGCTGGAGGCCCACTTCGGGCCCATGCTGATCGGGGCAGTGCTGGTGATGTTGAACTTCCGTTTGGCAGCCCCCGAACTGGCCTGGATTTTAAAGCACTGCGGGGCTAAATTGCTGCTGGTCGATCCCGACTTGCGGAATCTGGCTCCTGACGATCCGAATCTGCTGGTCATCGACGATTACGAAGCACTGCTCGCGAGCGCGCAAGGTCCCGCGGTTCCGGTCGAAGTCGCGGACGAGAACAGCCTGATCTGCATCAACTACACCAGCGGTACCACGGGTTTTCCCAAGGGCGTGATGTTCAGCCATCGCGGCGCCTGGGTGAATGCGATTGGCGAATTGACGGAGCACGGCCTGGATGCGCGCAGCGTATACCTGTGGACTCTGCCTCTCTTCCACTGCAACGGCTGGTGCTTCCCGTGGGCCGTCACCGCGGCGGGTGGCCGTAACATCTGTCTGGCAAAACCGAATGCCGCCGAAGCCGTGGCGCTGATCGAAGCCGAAGGCGTGACGCATCTCTGCGGCGCTCCGGTGGTGGTGGCGTCGATCGCGCAGTATTGCGCCGAACGGCACATTCGCTTCTCGCGGCCTCTTAGGATTGTCACGGCGGGTGCGCCGCCGACTCCCGCCGTCATTCGCGACGCCGAAGAAACCGGGGCCGAAATCTCGCACGCATACGGCCTCACCGAGACCTATGGCCCGCACACGGTCTGCGTCGCCAAACCCGAGTGGACCGCCATGAGTCTCGCCGATCGCGCGCTCGCCAAGGCGCGGCAGGGCGTGGCTTACATGGTCGCCGGCACGGCGCTGCGCGTCGTCGACGGGAACATGCAGGACGTGCCGAAAGACGGCGAAAGCATGGGCGAAGTGCTGATGCGCGGCAACAACGTCATGATCGGTTATTACAACAATCCCGAAGCGACGGCCGAGGCTTTCGAGGGCGGCTGGTTCCATTCGGGTGACCTCGCGGTCGTCCATCCCGACGGGTACATCGAGGTTCGCGATCGCAAGAAAGACATTGTGATTTCGGGCGGCGAGAACATTTCGTCCATCGAGGTGGAGAAGGTGCTGGCCGACCATCCCGCCGTGGCTGAGGTCGCGATCGTGGCCGAGCCCGACTTGAAGTGGGGAGAGGTTCCCAAGGCGTACGTCGGGCTGAAATCGGGCGCCGTCGCGTCTGCGGACGAGTTGATTGAGTGGTGCCGCGCGCGCATGTCTCACTTCAAGTGTCCGCGGCATATTGAGTTCGGATTGCTGCCGCGTACCGCTACGGGCAAGATCCGCAAGAACGAATTGCGCGCGCGAGTGCGCGCCTCACAGGCAGGCCAATGAACTTCGAAAATATCCTGGTAAATCGGGAAGACGCGACGGCGGTGATCACGCTGAACCGGCCGCAACGGCGGAACGCGCTCTCCCTCGCGCTAATGCAGGAACTGCTGGCCTGCCTGGACGAGATCGGCCGCGATCGCGAAGTGCGTGCGGTCATTCTGGCCGCGGCGGGCAAGGTCTTCTGCTCGGGCCACGATCTCTCGGAAATGACCGGCCGCGATCTGGCCGAATACCGGCAGATCTTCGATGTATGCAGCGAACTGATGCTGAAGATCCAGGCGATCCCGCAACCGGTCATTGCCGAGGTCCACGCCATCGCGACGGCGGCCGGATGCCAGTTGGTCGCGGCCTGCGACCTGGTCGTCGCCGCGGAAGAAGCGGCCTTCGCGACACCTGGAGTGAAGATCGGCATCTTCTGCAGCACCCCGATGGTGCCGCTGACGCGCGCCATCGGACGTAAGCGCGCGCTGCAGATGCTGCTGACCGGCGAGATGGTCCCCGCCCGCACCGCCGCCGATTGGGGACTCGTGAACCAGGTCGTCCCGGCAGCGGAACTGCAGTCGGCCACCCGCCAACTGGCTTGCAAGGTGGCGGAAGCCAGTCCGCTGGTCGTCTCCATCGGCAAGCAGGCCTTCTACACGCAGATCGATCTCGATCAGCCGAAGGCCTACGCCTACACCAAAGAAGTGATGTCCATGAACGCCATGGCTGCCGATGCCCAGGAAGGCATCGGCGCATTCCTCGGTAAGCGCGCCCCCTGCTGGACGGGAAAATAAGGCCGACATTGGCTAGGTTTGACTCTTGAGAATTTTAAGCTGCACTTTAAGAAACTCAAAAGCGTGCGATCGGGCTGACGGACGTTTTTCAGGTAGGCTGGAAGTAACGGAACGGAATGCTCGAAAAACTGCTGACGGAACAGTCCAACCCGGCTTCGGCGTCGATTGACGCGCTGCCCACCGAAGAGGCGCTGCGCATCATCAATGCCGAGGACCGCAAGGTCGCAGACGCGGTCGAGCGGGAGATCCCGGCCATCGCCCGTGCCGTCGATGCCGTTGTCGCGGCTTTTCAAAACGGCGGACGGCTGTTCTACATCGGGGCCGGAACCAGCGGCCGGTTGGGTGTGCTGGACGCCTCGGAATGTCCGCCGACCTTCAGCGTCCCTCCGGAAATGGTGCAAGGGATTATCGCAGGCGGCGAGGGCGCGCTGAGCCGTGCCACCGAAACCACGGAGGACGATCCCGAAATCGGCCGCCGGGATCTCCAGGCGCGCGGATTCACGGGTCGTGACGTCCTGGTGGGGATCGCCGCCAGCGGACGCACGCCGTACGTGCTGGGCGCCATCGAAGAGGCCCGGCGGCTCGGCGCTGTGACCGTGGGCTTAAGCTGCACGCCGGATTCCGAACTGGCGCGCGCGGCGGAGATCGCCATCACGCCCCTGGTCGGACCGGAGGTGGTGGCCGGCTCGACGCGCATGAAATCGGGCACCGCTCAGAAACTGGTATTGAACATGCTCTCTACCGCGGCGTTCATCCGTATGGGATACGTTTACGGGAACCTGATGGTGAATGTCCAGCCCAAGAATACGAAGCTGGTGGACCGCGCGACGCGGATCGTGTCGCAGGCCGCCGGTGTCCCCTACGAGCGCGCGGGCGAACTGCTGGCAGCCGCCGGCAATACCGTCCGCACGGCGATTCTGATGGGCAAGTCCGGGTATAGCCGCGAAGAGGCCGAGCGGCGGCTGGCCGGGACGGGCGGGCGCATTTCGCAGGCTCTGGCCGAATAGGTCGATCGACTAACATGGATAAATTCGTAATCACGGGCGGGACTGCCCTCCAGGGAGAGATCCCGACGAATGGCTCGAAGAATTCGGCGTTGCCGGCATTGGCCGCGGCGCTGCTCACCGAAGAACCGGTGATCCTGCATCGCATACCCACGGTGCGGGACATCCGTACGATGCAGCGGCTGCTCGTGGATATCGGCTGCCAGTTGGAAGTGGACGGAGAGACGGTGCGGATGCACACGCCCGCGATCACGTCGCCCGAAGCGCCTTATGAACTGGTGAAAACGATGCGGGCATCCAGCCTGGTGCTCGGTCCGCTAGTGGCACGCAGCGGACGGGCGCGGGTATCGCTGCCCGGAGGTTGCGCGATCGGCGCCAGGCCCATCAATCTGCACATCTTCGGACTGGAACAACTGGGCGCGCGCATCAATCAGGCATATGGGTACATCGAGGCCGAAGCGCCGGATGGCCTGCGCGGCGCGACGGTGCAGTTCGATCGCATCACGGTGACTGGGACCGAGGACCTGATGATGGCGGCCGTGCTGGCCAGGGGCGAGACCGTCCTGAAGAACGCCGCGCGCGAGCCCGAAGTCGTGGATCTGGCCGACCTCCTGACCAAGATGGGCGCGCGGATCGAAGGTGCGGGAACGTCGACCATCAGGATCCAGGGCGTGGAGCGGCTGCGCGGCGCCGAGCACACCATCATCCCCGACCGGATCGAGGCCGGCACTTTCCTGATCGCCGGCGCCATCACGGGCGGCGACCTTCACGTGACCGAGTGCCGTCCGGATCATCTGGGGGCGTTCGTGTCCAAACTGCAACAGGCCGGGGTGGAGGTGACACAAACGGCGCCAACCACGCTGCGGGTCCGCGGCGGCAACATGCGGTCGGTCGACATGACGACCGAGGAATATCCGGGCTTTCCCACCGACCTGCAGGCGCAGTACATGGCTCTGATGACGCAGGCCGACGGCATCGCCATCATCGTCGAGACCATCTTTGAGAACCGCTTCATGCACGCGCAGGAACTGGCGCGCATGGGGGCGAACATCCGGCTGGACGGGCGGCAGGCGATCGTTGCCGGCAAGCACGACCTGACTGGCGCCGGCGTGATCGCGTCGGACCTGCGGGCGAGCGCGTCACTGGTCCTGGCGGCGCTGGTGGCCAAGGGCGAGACGGTGATCGACCGGGTGTACCACATTGATCGCGGTTACGAAAAGATCGAGTCTAAGCTGGCGCAGGTCGGCGCCCAAATTCGCCGGATGGACTGACGCTATCGCGCCGGTAGCTGCGGCCGATTGCGAATCGGCCAACCGCCACGTCGATGCACTATCGCACCGGCGTGAGCGTCACGCGGACAGCCGCCTTCGGGCCGAGGTCGGCTTGGGTGGCGTGGCTGCGGAGGCTCCAGAGCGCGGCCATTCCTTCGGGCGTCAGGGGGAACGCGTTCGCCGTCGCGAGGACGAGGTACTTGCCGGGCGCAAGCGGCAGGGATGTGTAACTCCCGTTCTGGTCGGCGGACCCGAAGATGGCGAACACCGGGAGCGCTGACTCGGAAGGCGTGCCGGAGGGGATGATCGAGATCGCAGCGTCCGGTATGGGGTTGCCGTCCTTGTCGCTCACGGTGGCGGTGACGACAGCGCCGTCCTGCGCCATCGTGACTAAGAGGCCCGCGTTCCCCATGACCGTCCCGAGCCGCAGAGGCTGGCGAAGCACGCTGACGCCGGCGTACGTGACATCTTTGACGTAAAGGCGAGACGGTTCGTCCTCAAGACTGTCCCGGGCGAGCCCCGCGGGGACGAAGTAATCTGCGATGCCGAGGTTCGTCAGCTCAATCCGGCCAGGAATCAGCGGCTTCCCGCTGCCTCCCGAACCCTGGGCGACGGGCGACAGCTTCACGTCCACGCGGCGGTTGAGGGGCTGCGGAGGGGCGTCGCCGTCCAGGACAGCCTCGACAGCCAGCGGGAAGGGAGCGGTGGCGTTCACCTTGAGACCGTGGATATCCTCCTTGCCGATGACCACCAGAGCTTCACCGGCCACTTCAAGCCGGGGACCATTTCCCGCGGTGGGAATGCCCGAGACGGCGCCTCCAAACCTGCTGGTCTGGATTCGGTATTGGCCAGGATGTAAGTCGCAGAGCCGGAACTTCCCGTCCGCGCCGCTTTGGATCGACCGCCAGGGTGAGGTGCCTTTGCCTTGCAGGTCGACGGCTTCGCTGTTGAGCTGGAAGGCCAGAGCAGAGGGCTCCCCGTTCGCTTCCAAGCGCCCGTCCACGCAGAACCCCGGAGCTTTCTTCAGTCGAAGGTTCATGAACTCTCGATGTTCGCCGGACGCCAGGACGATCGGCGCGCCGCCGGCCGGGTCGGGCGAACCCGGGAAGTAGATGGGGATGACACTGGGGCGCCGCTTCTTGAGATCGGCAGGGGCGTCCGACATGGGGTTGAGACTCTTCTCGAACTTCTCGGCCATGAGCAGGTAAGAGAGCCCCGGTATCGCTCCCTGCACGCGGTATTCGCCTTTGTCATTCGTCAAGGTGGAGAAGCGATTGACGTACCGGAGCACGCCCTGCTGGTATAGTCGCTGGACCAGGCGGACAGTGATATTGGAAAGCGGCTCGCCGTTTTCGTCCAGGACTTTGCCCGAGACGGCAGCTTCGACAGGCAGCGAAAAGTCAATGCCGGTGAGATCCTGTCCGGCGCTCAAGCGGACGATCCGCGAGGCCAGAGGAATGCCGTGCAACTCGCGGCGCACGTAGACGCGGTAAGTGCCCGGGGGCAAGTCGGCGAGGCTGTACCTCCCTTCCGGGGTGATGGCGGACTGGGCCGTCTTAGGGCTGCCCGGCAGGTTCTGCATCCCGAGATCGGTGTACTGAAAGTCGATAGCGACTACGTTGACCAGCATGCCGGGTTCGCCCTGCCGGACTGTTCCGCTGATGGACGCAGCGGCGAGGAGCAGCAGCAGCAACGGGCTCATTGCCCAAGCCTAACAGAACGACGCCTTGTGTATGAGAATATGAGGCCATGATGCACAGTCAGGAATTTCTGGACCTCGTCAACGACGCGAAGTCGCGCGTGAAAGAGACGGACATCGCCGGATACCAAGAGATGCGCGCGGCCGGGACGCCGCACCTTCTGGTGGACACACGCGAGGACAACGAGTGGGCCGCGGGCCATGTGGCCGGGGCGGTGCACCTGAGCCGCGGGATCATCGAGCGCGACATCGTCAAAGAGGTACCCGACAAGAACACCACGCTCGTGCTGTATTGCGGGGGCGGGTTCCGCTCCGCCCTGGTCGCAGACAATCTACAGAAGATGGGCTACGCCAACGCCATCTCGCTGGATGGCGGTTGGCGCGCCCTGAAAGAATCAGGCCTGCCGCTGGAGAAGTAAGCAGCGCTATTCGCGACGGCCGTGGATCTCCACCAAACGCGCGAGCACCCGAATGTTGTGTGCGTCCTGCTCGGCCGCTTGGCTGCGCCGCTGCACGCCGCAAGTCAAATCGCGCTGCATAGCGGCGGTCAACTCGCCGTCTGGGTCAGGGCTTCGTGACGATGTGTGAGCCGTTCTAATCGCTCGTCAATTGTCATCACTTCTTCTCCGTGATGCCGAGGTCGGTGAGGACCTTGGGATTGGCTTCGTCCGTGGCCAGGAGGTTGTGGCATGCGCCGCAATCCTGGGTGATGGATTCGCCGCCTTTGGCATTGTGGCCGCCATCGTGGCAGCGGAAGCAGCCCGGGAAATCGGTGTGGCCGATATTCATGGGGTACTTGCCCCAGGTCACGTTCATGTCCGGGAAGATGTTGCGATTCCAGATGGCGAGGACTTCGTTGCCGGTGGACGTGACTTCCTGCTGCCTCGATGACCAGATGGCAGGGTAGGTGTCCTGGTAGTATTTCGCGAAGGCGGCCGGAATGCGCTGAGCGGCTTCGTCGCGGCTCTTATAGTTGACCTTGAGAATCTCCAATGCCTTCTTTTTCGCGAACGGCAGTGAGGCCGACATCGAACCGCTGTTCATCGACTTATTCAGCGCGCGCTCAGGCAGGTCGTAGGCGTGGGCCGGACGATTGTGGCAGTCCATGCAGTCCATCTCGCGGGACTCGCCGTAGGAGCCTTCCGGCTTGGCATCGGCCGTGACGTACTCGGTGGTCTTGCCGTTGACCGTGTATTTCACGCGCGGGATCACCTGGCGCGCGTCGTCGGAGTGCTCGTATTGAATGCGCACGCCCTTGCCGAGGTGCGTGCCGTGGATGCCGACGCCATGATTGCCGCCGCCGATCTTCATCAGCAGGACGGTTTTCGTCAGCGTGTTGGTCTCATCTTCGGCATACGTAGGGACAATCTTGATGCGGTCCTCGCCGTACTTCTGCGGCCAATGGCAAGCCTCGCAGGTCTCACGCGCCGGGCGCAAGTTGTGGACGGGGGTGGGAATGGGCCGCGGATAGGTGTTGAACGTGACGGCGAAAACCTGTCCCATGCCCGACAGTTTGCTTTTCACGAACCAGCCCGCGCCGGGCCCGATGTGGCATTGTACGCACTCCACATTGGAGTGAGGCGAGTTCTGGTAGGCGGTGTATTCCGGCTGCATGACGGTGTGGCAGGTCTGGCCGCAGAACGTCACCGTATCCATATAACTCACCGCGCCATAGCTGAGCTGGCTGGCGATCACGATGTTGACGACCGTGGCCGCGCCAATGAAGTAGGTCAGGCGGCGCAGGTCGGCATTGTTCCAGGTCAGAGCCGGGAAGTTCGGCGGGTAAATTCCTTTGCGTCCTTCGCGCTTGCGCTGTATCCACATGCCCAGCGGGATGAGAATCAGGCCCAGAAAAAAGGGCCCGGGCAGGATGAGAAACGAGAGAATCCCGACGTAGGGGTTGTGTACTTCCCCCCGCAGCGTAACGGGCAATAAGAATAACCAGAAAATCGTGGCGGTGGTGACAATAACTACCCCCGCCAGGCTGATCCAGTTGTTGGACAGGTGAATGAACGGGGACAGCCATCCCCGGCCTTGTGTGTTCGAGTTGTTCGGCGTCATGCTTTTCGATCAGTCCCCTGCGACCGTGTGGGCCGCGTGCTCCCTTGAGTGCTCTTCTTTCTTAACGCTAGTCCCCTTCAAAAATGCCGTATTCAGCGGGTAAACATCCGGGTCGAAGATTACGGAATAGAAGTGCCACACCACGATCGCGAGGCTGGCCAGGACCGCCTCGTAGAAGTGGACGCTGGTTGCGATATCCAACCAACTTTTCGGCAGCAGCTTCATGGCGATGTTGTTGGCCCAAAGCAGCAACCCCGTCGCGACCATTACGATTGCCCCCCAAACGACAGCCCAGTATTCGGCCTTCTCAATATAGCTGTGCGATGACCTCGGCGGCGGAGTATCTCCCAGCCCGAGGTTGTACGCGAAGTTGGAGAGGGCTTCTCTTGGATCTTTCCGATTGGGCAGCATCTCCTTCCAGTGGTTGCGCAACTTGCGGCTGACGATCAGCGAGATCAAGTGCGTGACCGAGATAGCCATGAAGATCACGGCGGCGGTGCGGTGTATCAAACTCCGCATCGACCGTGCGCCTTCCATGAGAAGCAGCGGGCGAGCCCACCACTGTTCGGGATACTTCAAGGCGAATCCGGTCCAAACCAGGACAATGAAGGACACCGCCATTACGGCGTGCTGGAGGCGTTCGAACGGCAGCATGCGAATTTCGGCATGGCCGCCGGCAGCGAACCTCGCCACCACCGGTTTACGGAATCGAAGGCGAATGACTTTGCGGACCCAATCGCCGCCCTGGTGCAGCAGCATCAGGCCGATCGTCACGGGAATCAACAAGAGATAGAATTCGCGGACGAAGCGGAGCGGCGGCGGTTCGGAGGCTCCCTGAACTACGTGTACCTGGCTAATGGCGAAACGGGTCCCGGCGCCGGGATGGCACTGGCCGCACGTGTTCGGAAGATTCTTGGCGTTGACCATGGATTTCGCATCGGACGACGGCAGAATGTTGTGCACGCCGTGGCAACTGGCGCAGTTCGCGACAGTCTGCGATCCCGATTTGGCCGCGAGGCCGTGGAAGGACGAGTCGAAGCTGATCAGCCGATCGGAGGGCAGTCCGAACTTCTTGGTCAAGCGCACGTCGCCGTGGCAACTGCCGCAGGTATCGCGGATGTGGGCGGCGTTCACCGGCGATGCTTCGTTGGTATGTTTGACGATCTTATGTTCGCCGTGGCAATCGGTGCAAAGGGGCGCTTGGGTGATTCCGTTGGCGAGCGCCTGGCCGTGGACACTGGCGCGGTACTGGGCGACGACATCGGTATGGCACAGGCTGCAGGTGTCCGGTACGGCGGTGCGGAAAGCCTGGGACTTGGGCGGCAGCAGTTCGTGCGCGCTGCCATGGCAAAGACCGCAATCCGGTGCCCCATCATTACCTGCCTTGCGGGCCAGGCCGTGCGCGCTTTGCGCGTAATCTCCGGCCTGGTCGGCATGGCAGGTGGTGCACACCGGCTTGGGAATGTTCGTCGGGTGGGGATATTTATCGTGCGATTCGTGGCAGGTATCGCAAGTCAGCCCGGTATGGGCGCTTTTTTCCAGCTTCTGCCCCTGTTCATGGCAGGAGGTGCATTCCTGCTTGGGTGAATCCGCTGCGAACAGGTTCGCGCCCGTCCCGAGGAACAGGCCTAAAAGGGCAGAACCGAGCGGTAGGCCGATGGAACGAAATGCCCGGTTCATTTTCATGACTAGACTCCTATCTTGGACATGGCGACCCAGCTCTGGTACATGTAGATGGCTCCCAGAATCAGGCCGTAAACTAAGGCGATCGCCGTGAGGATTTTGCCCCACTTGTCGATCGTTTCCAGCTTGTGGCTAACGCTCACCTGCTGGCTGAGTGCCCCGGCGTCCAGGACGTGCAGGGTCTCGTCATCGTGACTGCTTACCGTCTTGCGCCAGACGATCATGCCGATCACCACGGCCGCCAAGGCGACCCAGAGCACGAAGTAAGGCATCAAATTCACGTTCACAACTCACCTCCAGAGAAAGCTCAAAACTGCATCTGCGGGTTTGGACGCACCTGGACAGGGGCGCCCGAAGCGGACAGGGTTGTCCTGTCAAAGGTCTTGCCGGTGGCCTCTTCAATGGCATCCACTACCAGAAGAAGATACGCATCCAGGGCGCACTGCACCCGTTGACGAGTCTCACAGGAGCCGTCCGCGGCATGGTCGGCGCATACCGAGCAGACGTTTTGGCGGATGGCATCGATGTACTGGCAGATGTCGTTGCTTTTTACGGATTGGATGGCTTGGGCCACTTGCGGGAACAACTGGAACAAGGCGCAGTGGGAAGGCTGCTCCATGCCACACTCACCGTCGACGGTACGTTCGGTGCAAACCTTGCAAATACGGTTTCGGACAATCGCCTCTAATTGTGCTAATGAGCAGTCCATTTCAGCTTTCTCCTTTACCGAATGAAAGGTAATGCACGCCAAAGTCCATTAGACGGCGCGTTTAACTATTGATGTTTGAGACGTTTAGATCCGGAACCCGGATTTTGTGGGGCTATTGACGCAGGTATGGAATCGACGTTGGGGGAAATCCCGCTCGAAATGTCAGCGGAGTGGATTTTTGCAACACGCAGGGCTGCAGCCATAATCGCGAGGAGAACGGTACTGAGGGAATCTTCCCGCGAAACGACCGAAACGATCCCGGCATCCCAGGCTTGCGCGAGCACCAGCGGATCGGGGTCACTGATTAAGACGATCCGCTCGGGATTGGATAAGGGGAGGGGCAGCCGGGCGAAGGCGAATTCATCGAGGACCAGCACGTTTTTCTGAGCCAGATCCGGACGGTCGACCGATTCGATATGCCATGCGCAACTGCGGGACAACGCTTCCCGTACTGCAGCGGCATATCCGCCGTCAGCGATCGAAAGCTGAACCGTTTGCATCATGGACTACTCCACACCTCCACCTTTCCGCGAAACTACTTCTTCTCTACGTAGCCGTCCAGGCTCTTGTGCTCCTGGTAGTACTTGCCGGCTTCCTTCAAATCCTTCGGGGTCTTCACCTGATCGACATGGCAGAAGGTGCAAGTCTTCTTGGTAGCTTTGGTATATTCCGCTTTGCCGTACGAGGCTGTAGAGCAAACCAGAAAACCGCCCAGCAGAATGACAGCGGGCACAACTAGTTTTAAATGGGACATGATGCCTCCGAACCAGAAATAGCAATTGCATCGCCACGGATCTAATTCCAGCGTTCTGAGGAAGTTTGCCGAATTACCCTGCATTGAGGTGGGGGCAATTCCCCCCTAAAGATCCGATTTGTTGGGCCAATACACGCAGACGGACTGATATAATCGAAAATAAGCACCACTAAGTCTGCATGTCCAAACTAACGCCAGGCTGGCAGCAAACCAGCGTTTTGGAATCGGTGTTCGACCAGCTTTCCGACGCTCTGGTTCTCTACGACCCGGAGTTCCGCATCACGGGTGTCAACCGCGCGGCGGAGAAACTCTTCGGCATGTCATCCGAGGAGATGCTCGGGAAGCACTGCCAGGATATCTTCCGATGCACGCTGTGCGAACCCGGCTGCGGAGTGCTGGTGGGGCTGAACCAGTCGCCCGCCGCGCCGAATTGCACGGTCCGATTGCACACCGATAACGGCAACGAACGGCTGGTGGTCATGCGTACCAACCAGATGTTCGACGACGCAGGCGAACTGACGGGCGTGGTCGCCACCATCAAGGACATCACCGAAGAAGCTGCGCCGGCTCGCAGGGAAGTGATCGCCGAATCGCCGGGGATGCGCGAGGTCATGAACTTCGTGCGCCGGGTGGCGGCGAGCGAAGCGACCACCATTCTGCTGGAAGGCGAAAACGGCACGGGTAAAGATCTCGTCGCCAAAACTTTGCATTACCAGAGTCTGCGGCAGGCCGAGCCGTTCATCGCGATCAACTGCGCGGCCATCCCCGATTCGCTCCTGGAAAGCGAATTGTTCGGGTACGAGAAAGGCGCCTTCACCGACGCCCGGTCGCAGAAGCGCGGCATCTTCGAATTAGCGGATAAGGGTACGCTGTTCCTGGATGAAATCGGCGAAATCCCGCTGATGCTGCAGGCCAAACTGCTACGCGTGTTGGAAGAGCAGTCGTTCCGGCGGCTGGGCGGCCTGAAAGACATCAATCTGGACCTGCGGGTCGTGGCCGCGACTAACAAGAATCTGCGCGAAGCGGTCAAGGAAGGCGCGTTCCGCCAGGACTTATACTTCCGGCTCAATGTCATCCAGATTCTGATCCCGCCATTGCGCGAGCGGACCGAAGATATCGTGCCGCTGACGCGCTTCTTCATCGACCATTACAATCGCAAGTTCAAGCGGAGTATCGAGGGCGTCACCGAGGCCGCCGCCAAGCAGTTAATGTCGCACGACTGGCCGGGCAATGTGCGTGAACTGCGCAACGCTATCGAGCGGGCGATGATCCTGGAAGAGTCGTCGGCGATTACGCCTCCGAGCCTGCCGATTGCGATTTCACGGCCCGATCCTGCTTACATGGTGAATCCGACCGCCGTGGCCGAGATTCCGACCGATGGTCTTTCGCTGGAAGACAACGAACGGAATCTGCTGGCGCGCGCACTCGAGAAGACCAACGGGAATCAGACTCAGGCGGCGAGGCTGTTGCGGATCACGCGCGACACGCTGCGGTACAAGATGAAGAAGTTCAACCTGCGGTAAAAAGAGATCATTCACCGCTGAGACGCCGAGAAAGCGCCGAGGAACCAAGGCAGAGCTGGGCAAATTGGCTTTGTTCCGTCAAATGGCGCGAAGCTCTACATACTCCGTGCTTTCTTCGTGTTCTCCGTGGCTCCGTGGGAAGGAACGAGCCCGTTATTCGGATCGTACCGGAACGAAGACGATGCGCGGCGTGGCAGCATTGGCGTCGAGTAGCCACAGGGGCGACTGGCCGACCTCGTTCAGGCGGAAGAGATTGCCCATGCCGGTAATGCCCGCGGGCGAGCAGTCGCAGGGGATCGCGGTGCGAGTCCCGGACGCGAGATCGAAGGCCGCGACTCCCTGGCTGGATGCCAGATAGAGCCTGCCGCCATCCGCCGAATAGGCCAGTCCCACGAAATTCAGCGAAGGATCGGCATCGGCCAACACCTGCGCGGTAGCCGCGCCGCCGACATCTTTCAGCAGCGTAACACCGGAACCCGCGACGGCCGCATCGTGGCTGCCGGGAAGGAAAGTCACCGCCGTGTTCCGCGTCGACAGAACCTGCCGCGAACCGCCGGACCCGAAGAGTTGCACGCCTGCGCCCTCGGCGACCAGGAGATAGCCGCCATCGTCCGATACCGCGAACGCACCCGCCAACTGCCGATGGCCACCGCCCGGTAGCGCCAGCAACGACGACAGATCGAAGGTGCTGCCGGCGACCGGAGATGCGGGGAGTCCGGTGACGATTTGGATCTTGCCACCCGCGTACAAAGCCGCGGCCGAGCCCGTCGGACTGAAGGCCACGCGCTCGGGAGCTGCCGCGATCCCGCTTACGCCGGACTCTTTGGCCGTGCCGGCATTGAGGTTGAAGATATGGAACGAGCCGTCGGTACCCACGGCGAGCAGCGAATCCAATCGCGGTGCGACGGACGCTCTGGCGATCCCCATGTCGAGATCGACCGGATCGCCCAGCACCGACGCGCCGGGAATCCCGAGAACCGGACGCACCACGCGTGCGCCGCCGTCAAAGACGTAGCCCGCCACGGGTCCGGCAACGCGCCCTTGCTGCGCGAACGCCGCCGGCGCCGCCAATCCGAGCAGACCTGCAATCATCCATTTCCGCGATGCCATATATTCCTACCTTGGTGGTCCTACAATTCCCGTTCCGGGAGAAATCGTAACTAGTGAAGCGGCCGGAGTATTCGCATTACTGTTGCCGCCGCCGATCGCGCCGGTTGCGTATAAAGCTCCACCTGCCGCAGCCGCGCCGGCTGCCGCGATGATGATCAGCAGTTTTACCGAGATGCCGATGCCGGCAGCACCGGCCGCGCCGGCGATGATGGCGTTCGTCTGGCTGATGGTGGTGTTCGCCGTCTGTCCGTTCGACGAAGCATTGACATGAATCTGATACTGGCCCTGGACCTTGTTGGGGGTCAAACCGTGCGCTATCGCACGTCCCTGGGCATTTGTGGTTACGGTGAGGCTGTGCGCGCCGCCGGCAAACGAACCGCCGGGACCGGAAGAAGGCAGCGAGAAGACCACCGCCGCACCTGCGACGGGCCGGTGGTTTTGATCCTCCACTTGGACGATCGGCTCCCGCGCGGTGCGCTGGCGGATATTGTTAATCGCGCCATCTCCTTCTACTACAACAAGATTCAACCGGAGAGGGGCGTCTTGGGCAAGCGCGAGGGGTGGAAGAGGAAACGCCAGAACTCCGCTAATCAGCAGGCACAAATATCGCATCCCATCCTCCGACACTCCATTATGTCGAGCGGCGGGGGAAAACTCAAACATTTCTATAGGCAAGGGTTAGGGAAAATCGGAGCCGGGTTAGAGGCGGAGGGCTTGGGCCGAGCGGGTAAGTCGGGCCTTCAGGCGGTCTACGCGGCGGCGGAGGGCGGCGGTGTCTTCGACGGATTGGGCGCTACGGGTCATTTCCAGCGCCATCGAATAATTGCGCTCGCGATGCTCGTAGTGTTTGGCGAGAGCTTCGAAAGCGCGGGCGCGAAAGGCGTTCTTCTCGCCGGCGAGCTCGGTCAGGATCGCGAGTGCGGCATCCTGGCGGCCGAGACGCCGCTCCATGACGGCAATGTCCCAGAGCGTCCGATACAGCAGGTCGTCCGGGAGTCCCATGTCGATTGCGCGCCGGAACAGGCGCAGCGCCTCTTCTTCGCGACCGGCCTGATTGACCCAGCGCGCGAGGCCGATGAGGTCGGCGCCGTGCCGCAATTCCGCTTGTTCGGGTGAGCGGAAGGCGAACGGCACGATCGCGGTCAGGCAGGCCAGCGACAATATGTCGATCGCGTTGTGGTGGAAGATGGGAACGATCTCGAAGGCTTTCTGGGTGCGCAGAAACTCGAAGTAGCAGTAGGGAATGAGTTCGCCCGGCAAATCGCCCTCGCGCTCGACTCCCAGGATCCGATTCTCCAGATCGACCAAGCGGCAGCTTTCCAGGCGGAGCTTCCATAGACGGCGCGCGCCGAACAGTAGATCCAGATGCTCCATGCGGTCGAAGGGATGGCGGGAGCGCACCATGCGGAAGCGCGTCTCGAGCAGCGGCTGATCGTAGGACTTGCCGTTGTACGTGATCAGGACGTCGAAGGGCGCGAGATACTCGGCAAGCCGCGATAAAAGCGACGCCTCCTCGCCGTAATCGCGCATGAAGAACTGCCGGAGTCGGAAGCCGGTGGAATCGATCGAACCCACGCCGATGAGGAACGCATACGTGCCGGTGCCGCCCATCAGGCCGGTGGTTTCGGTGTCCAGAAATGCCCATCGCGTGGGATGCGCGTGCGGGATGGCGCTGTCCGAGAGTTCGTGGAGCAGATCTTCGGGCAGGCCCTCGAGGTCGCAGATGCCAACGCTGCCGTGGCGGCGATGGCGTTCCCAGACGCGTTCGGTCTCGAAGTGCTCGCCGAAGGCCGTGCGGACCACTTCGCCCGACATCAGATCCTGAATGAAGTGGCCAGCGGAACGAGCTGCGGCAGGCATCGGTTTCGGGGGCGGAGGACTTGTCTCATACTTGCGATCGATGCGCGCGATCCGCTTCCGCAACGCCGCGAGTTGTTCCTGGATTTCCTCCATTCGCCTTTTCTTTGCCCACTATAAGCTTTATGCTCAGATTTGCGCAAGACCACGCTATTCTTTTCGATTCTCTTCGCGCTGTTGGTGGTGGCCCGGTTGTGCCATGTCCACGTGCTGTGGGAGGGCGACACGTATCCGCTGGCGGCGGCGCAGCAGTTGGCGCACGGCAAGGTTCTGTATCGCGATATCTGGTTCGACAAGCCTCCGCTGCTGCCGCTGTTCTATCTGGCTTGGGGCGCGGTAGCGGGATGGCCGCTACGGCTCGCGGGCGCGCTGTACAGCCTGTCGGTCTGCGGCATCGCTTACGGCTTCGCTCGCGATTTGTGGAGCGAGCGCGAAGGACTGTGGGCCGCGGGCCTGGCGGGCTTCTTCCTGATCTTCGATTTTCCGGCGGCGATTATTCCGGTCGCATCGGATCTGCTGATGGTCGCGCCGCATCTGGCGGCCGTCTGGCTGGCCTGGAAGCGCAAGCCTTTCTGGGCGGGGGTGCTGGCGGCGATCGCGTTCTGGATCAGTCCCAAGGGCGTGTTCGTGGCGGCGGCCTGCCTGCTGTTCCATCCCGCGGGCGCAATGTGGATGGCGGCGGGGTTCGGCGCAGTCAGCGTGGTGATGCTTGGAGCACTGGCAGCGGTTGGCGCGCTGGGTCCGTATTGGGAAGAAGTGTGGAAGTGGGGCCGGTTGTATGCCGATTCGCCCTTTGTGGGAAGCCCGATGCGTAATGGTCTGCAGCGGACGGCGAATTGGGCGGGGTTCCATATCGCCGCGGTGATCGCAGCGGCGGTGTTTTTCTGGCGGGCGCCGCGTAAGGCGTGGATCGGCTGGCTGGCGCTATCGATCGGCGGGGTGGCGATGGGCCTGCGCTTTTTCCCGCGGTACTACGTGGTGCTGATGCCCGTGATGGTGCTGGCCGCGGCGCGCGGGTTTACGCTGCTTGGGTCGAAGCGGGAACTGGTCGCGCTGCTGTTATTGATCCCCGCGACGCGATTCGGACCGACCTATCTGACGGCGTTGCGCGATCCGGCATGGCGCGATACGGCCATGGATCGCGACAGCCGCGATGCCGCGGCTCTGCTCCGTCCGATGGAAAAATCCGGCGATACGCTGCTGGTGTGGGGTTACCGGCCGGAACTGTACGTGTACACCGGGCTGCCGGCCGCGACCATGTATATCGACACGCAACCGCTCAGCGGAGTGCCGGCCGATCGCCACCTGACGAGCAGCGTGCCGGTGGAGACTCAAGAGGCGGCCCGGCGGCGTGCGGCGCTGATTCGGTCGGATCCGGCGTTCATTTTGGATGGCCTCGGCTCGTATAATGCGCGGCTGGCGATTACGGCCTATCCCGAGTTGTCGGAATGGCTGGGGCGGTATCGGGAGGTGGGGCGGACGGCGGGGTGCGTGGTGTATCGGAGGAAGTGAACCCGCGCTTCCCTCAGCCTACAATATGGAGGTGAAGTATTTTTTCACGGGACGGCTGCCGGACGTCGATTCGATTCTCTTAGTAGAGAGCGGATCGCGCGGGGTGCTCGAAAAAGTTGTGCCGGGATTGCGGCAGACGTGGGGCGCGGGAGTGCGCATCGACCTGGTCTCCTGCTACGCGAACCTGCCGCAGGGATTCGACGCCGCGACTACGAGCGTGTACCGTGTCAGCGATTATCGCGGACGCGAAGGCCGCCGCAAGTTGTACCGCGAACTTCGCGGCCGCCATTACTCGCTCATGGGTATCGTCTGCTCCGAAGAGCCCCTCATGTTGAAATGGAAGTGGGCGTTGACTGCTCGCGTGCCGGCTAAGGTGTTCGTCATCAACGAGAATGGCGACTATTTTTGGCTCGACCGGATGCACCTCAAGCCGATTCGCAATTTTGTACTTCTACGCGCAGGGCTGGCGGGATCCGGTGCGGTTCGCACCCTGGCGCGCGTGGTCTCTTTTCCGTTTACTCTATTGTTTCTGCTACTCTATGCAACGACCGTGCATACCCGGCGGGCGCTGCGCAAAGCCACATCATGAGAGCTATCCAAGTTAATGAACCGGGCGGTCCCGAGAAGATGCAACTGGTGGAAGTCGCCGACCCGCAGCCCGGCCCGAAGCAGGCGCTGGTGCGGCTGCATGCCGCCGGCGTCAACTTTATCGACGTCTATTTCCGCATGGGGCTGTATAAGGCCGACCTGCCGTTGTCGCTGGGCAGTGAAGGCGCGGGCGTGGTGGAAGCCGTCGGACCGGATGTCACCGAGGTCGCTCCCGGCGATCGCGTGGCGTACGCCATGGCCCGCGGATCGTACGCGCAATACGCGGTGGTGCCCGCGTCGCAACTGGTGAAGATACCCGCCCATTTAGATTTTCCGATGGCGGCGGCGGCCTTGCTCCAGGGCATGACGGCGCACTATCTCACGCACTCCGTGTATCCGCTGAAGAGCGGCGACACGTGCCTGGTGCATGCGGCGGCCGGAGGAGCCGGCGGACTGACGGTCCAGATGGCCAAAATGCTGGGTGCGCGCGTGTTCGGCACTGTCTCGACAGAAGAGAAGGCGCAGATCGCCCGCGATCACGGAGTCGATGAGGCCATCCTTTATACACAGCAGGATTTTGAAGCCGAGGTGAAGCGGCTCACCGGCGGGCGCGGCGTCGATGTGGTCTACGATTCGGTTGGCAAGACTACTTTCGAGAAGAGTCTCAATTCGCTGCGGCCGCGCGGGACGATGGCGCTGTTTGGACAATCCAGCGGATCGGTGCCGCCCTTCGATCCGAACATTCTCAACGGGAAAGGCTCGTTGTTTCTGACCCGTCCCAGTCTGGGCCATTACGTGGCCACCCCACAGGAACTTGCCTGGCGCGCGGGCGACGTGCTCGGCTGGATCGATTCCGGCCGCCTCAAGCTGCGCATCGACCGCACGTATCCGCTGGCCGATGCCGCCACCGCGCATCGCGATCTGGAGTCGCGCAAGACGTCGGGTAAGCTTGTGCTGTCGATCCCTTGATTGCCATGACCCTGCAGGCCAGACTCACGTTGTACTATGTGCTCCTGGCTGTGATGATGGTGATGACGATCAGCGCCATCGACCTTGACAATGAGATGCAGGCCAAGTTCGACGATACTCTCAAAGGCGCCACGAAAGACCAGCGCCAGGCGGTAGAAGCCGTCAAGCAGGTACTGAACAGCGACCGCAAGCTGACGATCCGCGAGGCGCTGCGTAAGCAATCGCTGGTCGACTCTTTCAAGAACATCATGCGCGATTCGCCGATCCAGGAACTGGCGGTGGTCGACTCAAAAGACAACGAAATTCTCCTGGACAGTATTCCGGGACTGTTAGGGCAGCATCTGGAGAATCGCGACGATTTCGCAACCCTGGTCACCAAGGCCACGTGGTTGCAGAAAATACGCGCGCTGCTCAGCGTGACGCATAAATATCAGTTGGAGCCGACCGTTCTGGAAGTGGGCGACTCTTTACTGTCGGTCCGGGCCATCATCGACCCCAAGCTGATCGAGGCCGACATCCTGCCGTCGCTCAAGGAAAGTGTCAAGGTCGCGCTGGGCGCGCTGATCTGTGCGGTAGTCGCCACGTTCCTCTTCTCGACCATCGCATTCCGGCCGCTGGGCGCACTGCGCCATCAACTCGATATGGTGACGGCCGGACAGTTTGAGCCTGAAAAGCAGGCGCCGCCCGGTAAGCCCGGCAGCGATGAGTTTAGCGTGATGGCTTCCAAGGTGAGCCTGTTGGGCCAGCGGTTGCGGGGAGCGCAATTCGAAGTTTCGGATCTGCGCGGCAACATCGACCGGCTGCTTCAGGACCTGGAGGACGCGGTATTCATTTTCAACCGGGAGCGGCGGCTGGTGTTCGCCTCCGGGTCGGTGGAGAAGTTCCTGGGTAAGGAACGCGTCGATCTCCCGGGCATTGTTCTCGACGAGATCTTTCCGCCTACGACTACGCTGGGGCTGCTGATCGCGCAGACCGCGCAGACAGGGCGGCCGGTCCGCAACCGCCGCGTCCCCGCGTCATTCCCAGGGAATGGACCGGGCGGTGTGGGCGTGGTGCTGCTGTCGGTGGATGCGCTCGATACGCTGCCGGGCGCGACGCACGCGGGCTCGGGATTTCTGGTGCGCTTGCGGGATCCGGAGGCGCAGCGGAAGATCGGCCGCGAGTTGCAGACGGCCGACCGTTTGGCCGCGATCAGCCGCATTTCCGGCGGTGTGGCGCACGAGGTAAAGAATCCGCTGAACGCCATTCTGCTGCACGTGGAAGTGGCGAAGGCCAAGCTGAACCGGGGCGATACGGAAGTCGGGCCGCAGATGGAGATTATCTCGCGCGAGATTCTGCGGCTGGATCGCGTGGTCAAGACGTTCCTCGATTTTACCCGCCCTGTGGAGTTGAACCTTACCGAGGTGCCGGTGCAGGAACTGGTCAGCGAACTGGTCGAGTTGGCGCGGCCGCAGGCGAATGCGTCCAAAATCCGCATCACCGTGGACCAGGAAGTGGAGGGCGCCGAAATACGGATCGATCGCGACCTGTTGAAGCAGGCGCTGCTCAATATCGTGGTGAACGCAATGCAGGCCATGCCGGAGGGCGGCGAACTACGGTTCGAATCGACGGTGGTGGAAGACACGGCGGAGATTCGCGTGTCCGACACCGGCCCGGGGATTCCGCCGGAGTTGCGCGAGAAGATCTTCCGGCTGTACTTCACGACGAAGAAGGAGGGCTCCGGCATCGGACTGGCGATGACGTTCCGGATCGTTCAATTACACGATGGTACAATCGACTTCACCAGCGAGCCAGGGAAAGGAACAACCTTTTTGGTCCGCCTGCCGATTGCCGTTTAGGTCGCGCGTATGAAGACCCTTCCCGCAATCCTCGTCGCCCTCTTTGCACTGTCGCTCGCCGGTTGCGTCATCCAGGGAAAGCCGAAGGCCGTCGCGCCGCCCACGCCCGCGCCGGTCGTGACGCCTCCTCCCGCGCCGCCGCCGTCGCAGCCGTTGTCCATGCCGCAGACGGAAGTCCATCTGCCGCCGCCGCAGCCCGTCGATGACGACGCTCTGGCGCGGCCTACCGTGACCGAGGCTCCCGCGGGAAATCCGGCGCCGCGCACTCCGGCCCGCAGCAGGACACCGAGGCAGACCGGCCCGCCGCCCGCGCCTGCGACAACTGAGCCGCCCCCTCCCGCCACATCGACGACGGAGCCGGAGCGCGCTCCTGCGAAGGAAATGCTGCCTGAGGCCGAGAGAACGCGGCTAAAGAACAGCGCCGAAGTCCACCGGCGGGAGATTCGCAACTGGCTGAATAGCAAAGCGCGGCGGTGGCCTGCGAACGATCCGACGGTTGCGCGCATTCGCGGGTTGATGCAAGCTTCCGATGACGCGGAAAAGAGCGGCGATTTCCGGGGCGCCGCCGACTGGGCTGACCGCGCCCTCTTGCTTATGCGAGAGTTACAGAAGTGACAGAAACTCAATTCGATAGCCGCCGTGAAGCTGTAGCCGCGCAGCTTCCCGAGCGCCAACTGGACGGCTTCCTCGTGTCGTTCAGTCCTAATCTGCGGTACCTGACGGGCTTTACCGGGAGTAATGGCAACCTGCTGCTGACCGCTGGGAAAGCGATTTTGTTTACGGATCCGCGGTATCAGATCCAGGCGGCGCAGGAAGTGACCTGCCGCGTGCACATCTCCAAAGGTCCGCTGGTGCCGGATGTAGTGGCGGCGATCGGCAAATTGGGGCTGCGGCGGATCGGCTACGAACCGGCGCGCATGACCTGCGACAGCCTCGATTCCCTGCGGGGCCACATGCCGATGAAGAGCACGCTGGTGCCCGTCAATGGCTGCGTGGAAGCGCTCCGCATGATCAAATCGACGGACGAGGTCGAGCTCATACGGCGGTCGGTGCTGACGAATTCACGCGCGTTCGAGACTACGGTGCCGCGCGTGAAGGTGGGGATGAAGGAGAGCGACCTGGCGGCGGAGCTGGAATACCGGATGCGCCGGCTGGGGGCGGAGAAGCCGTCGTTCGAGACGATTGTGGCCGGCGGTGCGAGGTCGGCGCTGCCGCATGCGCAGCCCACGTCGGTGCGGTTGGCGAACGGCCAACTGGTGGTAGTCGACATGGGGGCGTTGCAGGACGGCTACTGCAGCGATATGACGCGGATGCTGTTCCTGGGGAATCCTACGGCCAAGGTGAAGCGTGCGTATCGGGCGGTGCTGGAGGCGCAGTTGGCGGGAATCGACGCGGTCCGCGCGGGAGTGGCGACGGCGCGCGTGGATGCGGCGGCGCGCAACGTGCTGAAGGGGTACGGCCTGGCCGAGGCATTCGTGCACTCGACGGGACATGGCCTGGGTCTGGAGATCCACGAGCCGCCGCGGATCGGCAAGAAAGATAAGACGAAGCTGGCGGCGGGGATGGCGATTACGATCGAGCCGGGTGTTTATATCGAAGGCTTCGGCGGAATCCGGATCGAGGATACCGTGATCGTCACCGATACGGGCTGCGAAATCCTGACGCCGACGGACAAATCGCTGCGGGTCATTTGAATCTCGACCGATTGACGGAACAAAACCAATTTCCACTTGGCGCAAACTGGCCGGCACCCGGGCCCCGGGCAGCCGATTCCTCGGCAGCCAATTCCGCCGGCGCCAAAGCCTCTCGCCCGATTGACGGAACAAAGCCAATCTCCCGCTCAACCGAACGTGAGCCCACCTCAACCGACGGCCCTCCCGCTACTGAGCGCTGCCGCTCGGGCCGGGGCCGCCGATTCCTCGGCAGCGTCAACTCGACGCCAACGCCGCCAAAGCCTCTCGCCGGATCGACGGAACAAAGCCAATTTCCACTCAACTCCAACGCGATCAAGCAAATTGGCGCAAACTGGCCGACTCCCCCGCTATTTCTTTGCCGCTGGCGCCCGGGCCGGGGCCGCCGATTCCTCGGCAGAGTCAACTCGACGCCAACGCCGCCAAAGCCTCTCGACCGATTGACGGAACAAAGCCAATTTCCACTCAACTCCAACGCGATCAAGCAGATTGGCGCAAGCTGGCCGACTCCCCCGCTATTTCTTTGGCGCTGGCGCCCGGGCCGGGGCCGCCGATTCCGCCGGCAGCATATTCCGGATCGCCGCGATCTTCCACGCCCCATCCGCCCCCCGTGTCACCGCTATACTCGCCCACATCTTCCGCGGCGTCCCATCCCCGCTGATCTCGTACCGCCCATCGGCCAGCGCTACCCCCGGCGCGAAGAACCGGACCGAGGTCACCGTGATCGTCCGCTTCCCCGCGGAACTTTGCGAACTGGCCATCGTCCCCTTCACCACCTCCGCCCGCCCCTTCCTCCATTCCCCCGTCGACACGAGTTGATCGGCGTCGCTGGTGAATAATGCCTCAATCGCCTTCGCGTCGCGGCTTTCCCGGGCATCGACATACTTCTGAATCACCCCCCGCACGGCCGCCTCATCCCCCGGCGCCTGCGCCGCGAGGATCCCCGCAATCACCAAAAAGCTGAACAGTTTCCAGACCATGGCGCCAGTGTCCAGAATCCTCGCCGCGAGCGCACCGAGCGGCCACTAAACCCCGGCCCCTGGCCCCCAAACCCGCTAGTCCCCACCCCTATCCCCGACTTCGTAGCGTCTTATCCCCCACTTCGAACCCCGATTTCCCCCAAGTTCAAACCCTGGCGAAGTTCTCAACATCATGAGGAGTTTTCCAGCATGCAGATAACAAAAGGTTTTGTTATCCCAAATTCCGGCTTTCAGTTTGGCAAGGGAGGTGCATTCCACCAGGTGCTCGGTAGTTTCACCATTTTCATCTGGGGTAGGGTTGCTTCCCACCTTTGGGTGTACTTAGGAATCTTGTTTTTTTAGCTTTGGAGAAAGATATGCGGATGCCTTCTTCGGTTTTCGCCGTAGGACGTTACGCTCTGGTTCTCGGGATTATCGCCGGTTCCGCCGTTCTCATGAACGGCGCCAGGAAATCCCCGTTCACGGTGCATCAAAAAGCGTACTACGCGCCTGAAGCGATCGTACAGTACGTGAATCCAGGTCTCGTTTTTAAGGTCGTTTCGGCGAAGATCGCGTCGGATGGAACCATCAGTGTCGACTATAAAGTGACAGACCCCCAGGGACTTCCCCTAGACATTACGGGAATCCAAACCCCGGGTACGATCAATCCCCGTTTCCTCATTGCGTATATCCCCAAAGGCCAGACGCAATTCGCCTCCTATATCGTGAATACCGTTACGGCGGTCACCGGTGGAGCGACGGGAACCCAGGCTGCCGGCGATTCCGGCGGAACCACCTCGACCGTCGCCGTCGGCGAATATATCTACACGTATAAAAACAAAGCCCCGGCCACCTTCGATGCCAGCGCAACGCACCGCGTCGGCGTATACGGCTCGCGTAATTTGACCCAGTGGGACCTCGGCACCAATTACGCCTCGGTCACCTTCGACTGGGTGCCTAACGGCGCTTCCGCCCCCGCCCCCCGCGATGTGGTCCGCACGGCCGATTGCAACCAGTGCCACGATCAGTTGGCCTTCCACGGCGGATCCCGCCGCGGCGTCGACCTCTGCATCATGTGCCACCAGCCCCAGACTGTCGACCCCAACAGCGGCAACAGCCTGGACATGAAGGTCTTCATCCACAGCCTCCATGAGGGTTCGGCGCTCCCCAGCGTGAAAGCCGGCAAGCCGTATCAGATCTATGGCTTCACTGGATACAGCGACTTTTCCACTGTCGTCTACCCGTCCAACACGGCGTCCACGGCCGATGCCCGAAATTGCCAGAGCTGCCACAACCCCAAGAACGGGGCCGCGCAGACCACCGCCTGGCTGAACAAACCCAACCGCGCTGCTTGCGGCGGATGCCACAACGACGTCAACTTTGCTACCGGTCTGAATCACGTCAACCTGCCTCAGGCCGACGACAGCCAGTGCTCCCAGTGCCACATCCCCAAAGGCGAACTGGAACTCGACGCCTCCATCATGGGCGCGCACATCACCCCGACCCAGTCCTCCAGTGCTCCTGGCATCAACATCAAGATCACAAAAGTGGTCGGCGGCGCCGGACAGAAGCCGGTCGTCAGCTTCACCATCAAGGACAACGCCGGCAACGGAATTCCCATGTCGCAGATGACCGGCGGTAACAACCGCATGGCCCTCGTCATGGCCGGACCCACCACCGACTACGGCTACACCAGCTTCGGCTCCGATGTCACCACCCCTGGTTACGTCTCCGAAAACCCGGTGCCCACGGCCTCCTGCTCCAGCGATGGAACCTGCCAGTACACCTTCACCCATGCCGTTCCGGCCAAGGCCACCGGCACATACGCGATCGGCGTCGAAGCCCGCCGCGGTCTGACCATCCTGCCGGGCACCACCCAACAGGTTGTCACCGAATACGGCGCCAAGAACGACGTCTTCTACTTCTCCGTGGACGGCAGTAAGGTCGCTCCGCGCCGGACCGTAGTGACCACCGCCAATTGCAATCGCTGCCACGCCAACCTTTCCCTGCACGGCGAAAATCGCAATCAGATCGAGATGTGCGTGCTCTGCCACAACCCCAGCGAGGGCGACGAACCGACTCGTCC
>Ga0105240_10001666_pt1 | contig 37717 bp, 33 predicted proteins | sample KBSC54metaG_FD_80426 | JGI IMG/M metagenome (GOLD analysis project Ga0105240, IMG submission 80426) | Corn rhizosphere microbial communities from Kellogg Biological Station, Michigan, USA - KBS C5-4 metaG | ecosystem: Host-associated > Plants > Roots > Rhizosphere > Soil | place: Michigan, USA... | reverse complement strand
CTGGATGGCCGCGCCTTCCTTGAGGAATTCCGGGTTGGAAACGACATCAAACTCAACGTTGGCGCCACGGCCGGCCAGAGTCTTTGTCAGTTCCGCACGCACCTTGTCAGCCGTGCCAACCGGCACCGTCGACTTCGTGATGACGACGGCATAGCGATTCATGTGTGTTGCGATCGTGCGCGCGGCAGCCAGAACGTAACGCAGGTCGGCGGAGCCATCTTCGTCCGGAGGGGTCCCCACGGCGATGAGCTGGAAGAGCCCATGCTCGACACCTTTGACAGCGTCCGTGGTGAATTCGATGCGGCCGGCTTCCGCGTTGCGTTTGATCAGCTCATCGAGCCCGGGCTCGTGAATGGGGATCTCACCCCGGTTCAAACGTTCGATCTTGCTCTTGTCGACGTCTACGCAGACGACATGATTACCCGCATCCGCCAGGCAGGCACCCGTGACGAGGCCCACGTAGCCGGAGCCGAAAATGGTTACACGCATTCCGTAAGTTCTTGAATAATTAGGGGGAAAGGATTGGAAGAATAATGCACGCCCGCCCCGCCCTCAAGCGGGACGCGACTTATTGTGAAGCAAAAGTCGGGCCTAAAGGCTCAGGCTCAAGCTGGGCGCTGTTCGTGGCTGGGCTTGCCCGCCGCCTCGGAGCTGCGGCGCTTGGCCGCGAAATCGGCGATTTTGGCGTCTGAAATGTGAGGGAGCGCCTGTTTGCGGGTCCAAACGTAGTCGCTGATCTCGATGCCCTGGCCGTTGTACTCGGCTACGGCCTCGGTCAGCAGAGCGAGGGCCCGGTGGCAATCGAAGTTCGAAAGCGCAATCAGCAGGTCATTCAGCACCTGCTGCATTCTCATCCAGGGCAGCCTGTGCTCCATCGCCCGCAGGATCATCGGGTGATCGGTGCCCGTCACGTTGGTGCCGATCAGCAACTCTTCAAAAAGCTTCTCGGCGGTGCGCAGGCCCGTGTACTCGATCTCGATGTCCCCTTCCGGGTTATCAGCCGTCCTGACGGTAAGACCCATCAGATTGACCATGCGCCGCGCCAGGTCATCGATACGCACGGGTCGGCCCATATCCAACACGAACACGTCGCCGCCCTTCGCCATCGAGCCGGCCTGGATGACGAGCTGCGCGGCTTCGGGAATCGTCATGAAATAACGAATCACATCCGGATGGGTCACCGTCACAGGTCCACCCCGGCGGATCTGCTCCTGGAACAACGGGACTACGGAACCAGATGAGGCCAGTACGTTGCCGAAGCGGACCATGCAGAAGCGGGTGGCGGTCGAGCGCTCCTGCAAACCCTGCAACACCAACTCGGCAAGCCGTTTGGTCGCGCCCATGACATTCGCCGGGTTGACGGCCTTGTCAGTGGAAATCAGGACGAAAGTCTCCACACCCGTCTCGATAGCCGCCTCAGCCGTATACCACGTGCTCAGCACATTGTTGTGAATGCCCTCTATCACGTTGTGCTCGACGATAGGGACATGCTTGTAGGCGGCGGCGTGATAGATGGTCTGAACGCTGTAGGCCGTCAGAACTTCCCGCACACGCTGACGATGGTGGGCATTGCCGAGCAACGGGACCACGTCAACCGACAGTTGGTCACGAGTGGCAATCTCGTTCAGCTCGCGTTCAATTGTGTACAACGCGATTTCCGACATTTCGAACAGGACCAGTCGGGTCGGCGCGAGCTGCATGATCTGACGGCACAGCTCGGAGCCGATGGAGCCGCCGGCGCCCGTGACCAGCACACATTTGTTGCGAATGCAGGAGCTGAACAGACGTGGGTTGGGGGGTACCGAGTCCCGGCCCAGCAGATCCGCAACATCAACATCGCGCAGCTCATCGATCCGGGCCTTGCCGGCAATCAGGTCGGTGAGGTGCGGCAGCGATTGCACGTGCAGCCCGAGAGGCTCCAGGCTGGTGAGGATTTCGCGCCGGCGGCGGCGCGATGCCGAGGGCATGGCGAGCAGGATCCGCTCGATCTGCTGCTGCCGGACCAACTGCGGCAATACATCCAGTCCGAAGACGGTGAGGCCGTTGATGCTGCTGCCCTGCAACGACTTCTTGTCGTCGACGAACGCAACGGGCTCGAAGTCAGGGCCACCCATGAGAACCGTTGACAGCCGCGCCCCGGCATCCCCCGCGCCATAGATGGCGACGCGCGCGGCGGACTTGCCGTTCAAGGTACGGGCAAACAAATAGCGCACGAAGAAGCGGCTGCCGATGGCATATAGCAGCGCCAGAGACCAGAAGATCGCGAACGCCGACAGGGGAATTTCGGACTTCGAGACGAGCCGGTCGAACAAGATGACTACAGCGACCGACATCGTCACGCCGGTGACCACTGTCAACATGGACTGGGGTCCCATGAAGCGTATGACTGCCCGGTACAGACCGAGCATCGAAAACACCACGAGCGATGCAGAGAGCGCGACGAGGAAGTAGGCAGCGGTACGTTCGAGAATGGGATCGAGCCGGTCAAACTTGAGGATCAATGCGATCCACAGCGCGACCGGAATGGCAACGGCATCGGCCAGCACCATGATCAGGCGCTTCTGCTGGCGCGGCAGCGCCAAGATCGCCTGGGCGACTGAAAATCCCATGGACCCGACCTCGTGCGTGTCCTTCATTCAATCTCCCCCGGCGCCCGAGGATGCGCGCTCATCCGGTTGAAACTTAACCTGGTTCTCGGGCATTTCCCGGCCCGATTGTAAATGAAACTTCCGGAGCGATGACAACTAATTCCGTCGTTGCGGCCAACCCACATCACACTTTCGACCGATCTAACGCGCGTTGCTGCTCGAGGTTGACCGACAGCAAGACTCGGGCCCAGGTCGATCTTGCGGAACGCGCGCCCGTTTGAACCGATTGCCATTGCAACGTCACATACAGGATATGGGTGTGGCGTATCCGTTTCTGTTTAATTTTGCAGCCTCCTACTCGCAAGGTGGCTACAAACGGCTACACGAGTATGCCCGCTGGTTTGATCGCCGCGGTGGCGCCTGGTTCATCATTCACCCGCGCTGCGAACATCTGCAGGCGACCTTTCCCTCCAACCGCTTTTTCATCGTATCGCGGTCACACTTGCGCCGGCTGGTGGATGACTGGAGCTACCTGATCGATATAGGCAGAAGCATTGGCCAACCTGAGCTGTATTACGCATATGGCATCCCGCTATACCAGCGATTCGGCGTCCTGAACTGGTTTCATCTGCAGAACGTGCTCACCGTGGGCCGGCACGAAGTGCCGCTTTCCCTGCTGCACCAGCTGAAATTCCGCCTCCTGGGGCGGCGTTTCCGCAACGGCTTCCCACTGGCAGATGTGGTTTCAGCCGAATCCCGCTTCTCACTGCAACAAATCCGGGCCGCGATCACCCCGGCACAGTCGTTTCTGTCCGTGAACGGCAGTGACGATGAGCTCGCGCGCCTGCACGGCCGTCCGCGCGATGAGTGGTCCCCGATCGCGACCGCAGTTGGAACGATCAGCTACAAAGCCCTCGAGCACGCGTATCGGATTTTTCAGAGCTTGAAGACAGACAGCCCGCAGCTGCGGCTGATGATCGTCGGAGACCCGAGCCTGGTAGCACGAGCGCTGCGCCGTGCGCCGGATGTGACCTGTCTTGGAACACTTCCGCGGCCGGAGGTCATCGCACTGTTGCAGCGCTCCAGGTTCTACCTTTCAACAACCTACGCCGAGAACTCCTACAACTGCGCGGCCGAAGGCATCTTCCACGCCCTGGAGTCCTACATTTCCGACATTCCACCCCACCGCGAGCTGCTGGAGGGCGAGCCCTGCACGGCGCTGCAGGTTCCCGGCCTGAACCGCGCGATGCTTCATCTACATCGCGACCGGCTGAAGGGGTTGAATCTGAAGAGCTGGGACAGTGTGATCAGCGAAATGATTGCCCGGGTCCGGCCCGCGACGGCGATTGCAGTTCCCCGTGCGGGAAATCCGCCGCATTGGCCAGCTACACCGACCGGACCTCCGCCCGACCTGATCCGACCGCCACTGAGAGGCAAATCAACGGCACAAAGGCCGTGATCAACACCCAGATGGCGCTTCCGGGATAGCTCGTCGCCAGAGCCGCGCTCGGCCATAACCACAACACATTCACCATCCATACCGAAACAGTTACACGCCGGTGTCCCCAACGGCGTGCCAGCCATTGATATGCATGGGTTCTATGTGCCTCGTACACGCGCTCTCCACGCAGCGCCCTGCGCACCAATGTAACTGAAGCATCCACAAAAAATACTCCGCCCAGGATCAGCCACGTCCAGGGTGCCGCCGGATCGTCGTGGTCTGCGGCGATCGCCAACACTGCGATCACGAAGCCGAGGTAGCCGCTGCCGACATCACCCATGAAGATCCTGGCCGGCGGCCAGTTCCACAACAGAAAGCCCAGACACGCCGCGCAGAAGATCCAGGCCAGCGTACCGACGCTTCCCGCGTCCCCCGCATGCAACAGACTGAGAGTCCCGGCGCCTGCGCAAATGAACACCGCTTCGGAGGCGGCGATGCCGTCGATGCCATCCATGAAATTGAATAGATTGAGCGTCCACACGATGCTGAGCACGGCGAGAACGTAACCGATCCAACTCAACGAGACGATCAGATTGCCGATGGTCAATGCCGGCAAGCCGCCGAGGCAGACAACCGCCCAGATTGCCGCGGCAAGATGTACAGACAACCGCCATGCGGGCGGTACAGACCACCGATCGTCGACAAAACCGATGGCGGCTACCGCGAGCCCGCCGCCTGCCAGAGCGAGCAGCACGGCACCGCATTGACAACCGAAAGCTGCGAGCGCGACCAGCCCGGCGTTGAATGCAAGCACGATCGCGAGTCCTCCTCCGCGGGGCATGACGGATTGATGCGAGCTGCGCTCATTCGGAATATCGAGCACGCCCCGGGCGAGTGCTGACTTGCGGACACGTCCGGTCAACCAGGCGGACAGCAACAGCGCCCCCGCACAGATGCAGGCAATCTCAATGCTCACCGCGCCCGTCCTCTCGACAGATACCATTCGACCGTCCGCGCCAATCCTTCGGCGACTGTCAGCGGTGGCGACCACCCCAACTTCTGCTTTGTATCCGTGGCATCCACCGTCAGCGAGCCGCACAGACGGGCAACTTCCGCACTGCGTCCGGTGAGCCTTCCTGCCATTTTCAACATCGGCTCGGGAATCGGAATCAGCCGTGGACGCCGCCGCATGAGCCCGGCCAGCTGGCGTATGAGTCCCGGCGTGGAGAGGTCCTCCATATCCGACACCAGCCACGTACCGGCCCCGGCCGCATCATTACTCAACATCTGCGTCAGCAGGCTGCACAGGTTCCAGACACTGACCAGACTGCGCCGGTTGTTGATGGCGCCCAGGGGCAACGGCCATTGTCCGTCCACCCACCTCAGCAGCCGCAGAAAATTGGCCCGCACGCCGGGCCCATACACCATGGGAGGGCGAATGATGGCTGCCTGCATCGAGCCGCTCGCGGCAGTCTGCATCACGGCCTCCTCGCCCGAGAGTTTCGAAACGGCGTACATCCCCTCAGGATGCGGAAGATCGGCAGGTGAATAGGGGCGATTACGCTCCTCCCCATTGACCTTGATGGTGCTGAGATACAGGAAACGACGCACTCCTGACTGCGAAGCAGCCTGCGCAAGGCGGCGTGTCCCGTGGGCGTTGGTCGCAAAATACAGATCGGAATTGTGGATGTTGTCGCCCATCACGTGGGCGCGAGCGGCCGCATGCACCACATAGTCGACGTCGCGCAGTGCAGGTTCCCATTCGGTAGCAGGACCAATGTCACCGACTACGACCTGTTCGGCAATTGCATCGGGCAGTTGTCGCGCGGACCGGACGGCGGCACGAACCTGATAGCCGCAACTCGCCAACTGTTCGCACAAAGCCGATCCCACGAAGCCTGTGGCGCCGGTAACCAGTACTCGATTCATTTAACGGGTCAGTATATCAAGCGTGGGTGCAACACTGCGGTATCATGGGGAGATGAGTCAAAGCCTGGAGCGAACTGCGGAGCCTCTGTCCCTGGGCGCATCGATTGTCCTATATCGGACTCCTGTCCGCAGCATTCTGCCTTTGGTCGAGCAATTTCTGGCTCAAGGAGTGAGCCTGCTCTACCTGATTGACAACAGTCCCGCCGGATTCGACGCCTTCGCCGGGTGGGAGCCTCCCGAGCGTGTCGTCACCATCGCGACGCGCATTAACCTGGGTTACGGCCGCGCCAACAATATTGCCATACGCGACTCCGTCAGACGGCACGAATTCCATCTCGTCTGCAATCCAGACATCACCCTCGGCGCCAACCTGCTGACCGAGCTATGTGACTACCTGCGCCGCAATCCCGATGTCGGATTATTGGGCCCGCGGGTTCTGGGTACCGATGGCAGCCTCCAATACCTGTGTAAGCGCTCGCCGTCCGTCATGGATCTCGTGGTCCGGCGCTTTGCCCCTGCTCACTGGTTCAGCGCGCGGCGCGACCGGTACGAGATGCGCGATCACTCGTACGAGCGCGAGATGGAGCCGACCTTCATCTCAGGCTGCTTCATGCTGTTCCGGTCCTCGATCCTGCAACAGTTGGATGGCTTCGATGAGCGCTTCTTCCTGTACCTGGAGGACGCGGATCTGTCGCGGCGGGCGCAAAAGCTCGCCCGCAACCGCTATTACCCCGCCAATCACGTCGTTCACGTCCATGAGCGGGGCGCGCACAAATCCCTGAAGCTCCTTGCGTATTTCGGTGCTTCAGTCTGGAAATATTTCAACAAGTGGGGTTGGTTCAGACCCGGCTGAGCGCAGTCACCGCCGCATCACTCGCCTGGGCCGTGGCGAGCGATCCTCTGCGAAAGACTTCACGGGCCCGGCGGCTGTAGTCTGCCGCTCGAACGGGGTCATCCAGCAACTGACAGCCGCGCCGGTACACCTCCTCAACATCGGCCTCGGCCGGCAGCAACAGCTCGACCAACTCCGGCGCCGCCATGAAGGCGCGCACGCCGCCGGAATCGCGGCACAAAGGAATGCAGCCGGCTCCCATCGCCTCGAGCGGCGGCAACCCGAAGCCTTCGTGCTCGCTCAGATGCACAAAGCAATGGGCCCGCTGATACAGAGCCCGCATCTGTGCGCGCGTCGGGCGAGTCAGGCAAAAATCCACGCGGCTGCTGACTTCAGCAATGAGATCGTCGTCGGGCGAGATGGCGGCCAGCGTCACTTTGCGCGGCCCGCGCCGCGCCAGCTCAATGAAAGCGTGGTAATCGGCCAACCGCTTGTGCGCGCCCTTGCGCAGCATCATCACAAAATCGATGTCCCGCGGACCTGCCTCGGATGCCAGGTAATCCGGCGCCGCCCAGATCGGCGCCTCCAACAGGACCGGGAGGCCGAGTTGCCGCAGCGAGCTGGTCAGATACGCATTCGCGGACACCAGACTGCCGCGCCGATAGAAAAACAATATCGCCCGGCGCAACAACCACGACAGCAGCCGATTGTGAACAAACTTCCACTCGAGGTCCTGCACGAAGAAGTAGCGGCGCTCACGGGGCACCAGGGCGGCCAGCGGCAGTGTTGAATAATGGGTAAACAGGTACCGATCCTCCGAGGCAGACGCGCGCGCGTCGCTGCGCATCCAGCGCCGGAATGCCAACGCGAGCAGCGGCCACTGCAGCGGGGCCCACACAGCCTGAGACCTCCAGTCAGACTGATGCGCTACCGGCAGCACGGAGGCGATTGGGTTGTCGGCTCTCCACAGCGACACGACGTCGACATCCGCTCCGCGTGCCGCCAACTGACCACCCAGTTGCAGCAGTTCGCGATTGCCGCCGCTGACCTTCAGCGCGGGAGTGACGAGGTGCCACTTCATCCGCGCCGTGCAAGCAGGCGCCGCTTGACGGCGTGTTTGAACGTGTTAGAGAAACGGGTGCATCGGGCACGCCACGGACTAACACCGTTGTCGATCATGACGCGTTCGCTGGCCTCGAAGCTTGCGATATAGTTCGAATCGCTGGTGCCGCCCATATGATAAGTCCCCAGTGCCCGGTCGATCACCGCGAAACCGGTGGGACCGAAATGCCTGTAATAACGCAGGAACCAGTCGAAATCCATGGCGAAGCGCAACTTGCGGTACGGGCCCAGAGCCCGGTAGTGCTCCGCCGGTACGGCGCACCAGTTGTGGGGCAGATACATCCCGCGAGGCAGCTTCGCAGGTTGAGCACGGAATACCCCCGCCGGCCTGTTGTCTTCGGTCGACAATCGCGCGTGAGTACATACGACCTGCCGTCCGTTGCAGCTCGCGGCAACGGCGGTCAGAAATTCAGGATCGTACGTATCGCCGGCATTGAGAATGAGCACGTACTCGCCGCCGGCGAGCGCCAGCCCTTTATTCCAGGCATCGGCGATGCCCTCATCAGGCTCGCTCACCCAGCGTGACACGAGGGCGCCCGCCGCTTCGATCCGCTCGACGGAATCGTCCGTGGAACCGCCGTCGATCACGATCCATTCAAAGTCCCTGCAGGCCTGGGCGCTGAGCGATTCAATGGTCCGCTGCAGCAATGCACCGGCGTTGTAGGTCGCCGTGATGATTGAAAAGAGCGGTCGCGGCCGGGCTGCAGGCGCATCCACAGTGATTCTCACGCCAGAGCGAAGTCGCGTCCGGGCGCGCTCAGCTGAGCGCGACGGCGCAACTCCATGACTCCGAGAATCAAGGCAGTGGCGAACACGAGCGGTGGGTAGAAGTAGGTATCCTGGGTCATGAGGAAGCCGAGCGCGCCGGCGAAAATCGCCGCAACAAAGGCCAGGTTGCCACTGAGCGGCACATCCCAGAGCTTCTTGATCGCGATCGCAAAGATTATGAATCCCGTGAGCCCGGTCTCCAATAACACCCGTAGATAGAAGTTGTACGTGGACGCGCGGAAATCCGCGTCCGAGCTGAGCGCAAGCGAGGCTCCACGTGACAGGAACAGAAAGTCGGGAGCGAACTGGTCCCGGTAGAGGAAGTGAAACTGGCCGAAACCGATCCCAGGCAACGCGTACCCGTGCAGGGCCACGTTCGTGGCCAACACCGCGGAGCCCAGGCGATCCGCCGAACTGAGATTCTCACGCACATCGAGCGCCGAGTACGTCACAATAAAGTAGATGGCACAGACTGACACGATCGACAGCACCAGGGCGCCGGCCAGTGCCGATGCGAGCGATCGGGTCCGATGCAGCACGTAGTATAGTGCCTGAGCGCCGAGCACCACCACGAAGGTTTTCGCGCCGATGGCAATCGAGCTGACAAACAATGCGAGTGCCAGCAATGCATAAAACAACTTGCGCCCGGGGCTCACACTGAGACACAACAGTGCCGTTCCGTAGGTGGCCGCAAAGGTTCCGAAGTACGAAGGCTCGGTGAACAAGGCGGTCGGCCGACGTATATTCTCGACGACACCGACGCGGAACAAGGACAGCGGCAGCGCGGAATCGCTGAGCACTCCAGCGGCGTTGAGGCCGAAGATCGCCAGGTGAAAAAGTACGACCGGCGGCAGGTATCGGGCCACCAGAGGCAGCACCGGAAACGCGACGGTCAACCGGATGTTGCCAATCACTGCGATCCCACACACCCCGACGATCGCGGCCTGCGCCAGGAGTTGCCCGAGCGGACTGCGATCGGAATGCCCCTCCGACCAGCCCGCCATGAAGTTGGTCAGCGCGGCGAGGAATCCCAAGGCCAGCCATGCCGCAAATACAATGAAGGCCGCGAATTCAAACGAGTTGCCCGCCGAGCGGCGGCTCCTGACGAAGCACAGACCGCACACTCCGCCGAGTGTCAGTAACAGTGTCGCCGGCTTGGCACCGAACTCTCTGAAGACCGCCGCGGTCGGGGCAAAATAATCCAGCGGCAGCAGTACGAGCACCAGCAGTACATAAAATCTGAGCAGGCCGTTGGCCGGGTACTCAGGTTCGGGCAGACTGGACTCGCTGGCAGACATCGTCCTTCCTCACCTGACTTTCTGCATGTAGAAGGACCCCGGCTCGCTCGAAGGTGTGAGGTACGGGCACACCCTGCGCAAAGCCTCGTAGTGGCGGTGACGCAGCAGATTCAACGCCGCAATTACCCTCCACGAGGTATTTTCCGTCAGGAATGCCTCCAGCAGATATTGCTCGTTCCAGAACAGCATTCTTTCCTTCACCCACTCGCTGGGATAGTCACGGGGGGAAAAGATATCGTGAATGTGGACGATCACTCCCGGCCGCAGCGTCGGCAGGATCTGCAGATACTCGCTCAGCACGTCTCCCTGCGGCCGTATCACATGTGAAGAATCGATAAACAACAGGTCGTTCTCTTCCAGCTCGAGGAACAGCGCCGGGTCGACCACCTCGACGCGCTGGCGCAACACGATGACACCCGTGCTCTCGAGCCACGGAGCCTCATAAGGCTCGATGCATAGGTGCTTGCACGAGTATTCGGGGTCTTCCTGGCTGTTCCTGGCGAGCGCCTCACGCGCAATCAACGTGGAGTTGCCGCTTCCAACTTCAAAGAGGCGGCGCGGCTTGCGGGCCCGTATCAACTGGTAGAGAAACTCCGCGTCGCCGGATTCGAAGGAGCCGTTATTCAGCCGAAACGCGGGCGGCCCCGCGTTGGCATTGGCAAGGTGCGCCAGCTCCTGCTCGAAGCGCATCTCTTCCAACAGCGAGAGTTGTCCGGGCAGATTCCAATCAATCCCCGGCAGCGTCCGCTCCTGATCCAGCGGCAGCCGCAGATCCGCTGGATCCGTGAAGGGCTCGTAATAGTGGCGCCGGATCGGCAGAACACCGATCCGCATCAACAACCAGGCACAGCCGCGAAGCCGCCCCAACCCGATGCGGCGCACTCCTTTCAACACCAGCCCCGCGGGCAACACCAACGGTAGCAGAAGCAGATCCGCAACCCGGTTCATTACTGATTTCAATTCATTGCCCTTTCAGGTCCGGCCGCCGCGCCGCCACGACTCCCGCAGGACCACGAGGAGCAGACCCATCAGCATTCCGGTGATGGTACTGACAATGACCCAGACCGTACGTTTGGGCGAAGTGGGCGTTTCCGGAGGAACGGCAGGATCGAGCACTTTCAGAGCATACTCCTGGGTGCCGCGCGCTATCATCTCGTGGCGGATTTCGGACTCGAGAATCGCATACACCGCGGTCCGCACCTGTGAGACGTCGGTTTTCGCCGCCTGCTCGTTGAGATACGCGATATTGCGCTCGCTGTCCGCGATGGCGCGCTCGCGCATGGAGTCATTCGTGAGCTGGACCAGGTCGTTGGCCCATTTCGCAGCCAGCTGCGGATCGCCCCAGGTAATCGTCATGGTGATGAGGCCGGTCTTGGTGCTCTCGTTGACATTGCGGATATCGTCCTTGAACTTCTGACTCCCCCGCCACAAGGTCGGCACTTCCCGCGCTTCCTTCACCCGCCACTGCTTGGTGAGCGGATCCCACTGTTTGGCGAACAGAACCGGCAGAAGATTGTGCTCCCGGATATAGCGCGTGGTCAGAATGTCCGACTGCAGAACGGCGAGCGACTCGGCTTTTTCACTGTCGTGCCCCAACACACCGCCCAGCGCGAGCCCGCCGATGGATGACAACACGGAACCGCCGCTCAGGCCGCCGCCGGTCTTATTGGAGACAGCGGCCAGAATGACCGTAGCGGTGTATTTGCGCGGGGTCAGCAACGCGGCTATTGCAGTGCTCACCGCGAACACCACGGTAATCACGATGACGAGCCATTTGTCGCGCCATGCGATCTCCAGATATTCGCGCAGACCGGTTTCCCGGCGCGCGCTCTCGACTGTCGCCGCAGTCCTGTTCAAATCGACCTCCGGATCAAGCTGGGTCATCCTTCCACGAGCGGCGCAGGAAAATAACGAACACCGTCAAAACGAGGCCCGCGCACGAGCCGCCGAGCGCCCACAGCAGGGGCAGCGGACCGACCGGTTTTTCCGGTGGAACGGCTGGATCGATGACCTTCAAGGCATAATCGCCGGGCCCCTTCGCAAGCATGACGTTTTTGATCTCCGACTCCATCACAGCGTAGATGGCTGTGCGGATTTGCGCGACATCGGCATCGGTTGCCTCCTTGTTGAGGTAGGCGATGTGCTGTTCAGACTCCCGGATGGCCTCGCTGCGCAGGAGCTCATTCGCGGCTTTGACCAGATCGTTCGCCCACTTCGCCGCAATCACGGGGTCGCTCCAGGTGATGGTCAGGGCGGTCAGCGAGAGTTTCTTGTCCTCGGAGACGTCCCGGATTTTCCCGAACGCCTGATTGCCCTTCCACAAGGTGGGCTGCCGCTCGGGTGGTCCCGACTTCCACCTCTGGTTGACGGCATCCCACTTATCCTCGAACAGCAGCGGCAGCAGGTTGTTGTCGCGGATGAAGCGCTCGGTCAGCGACTCGGACTGCAACACGGCCAGCGATTCGGTCTTGCTGCTGTCACCGCCAAAGGACAGACCGATGAGTGAGGCGAGTCCGCCGACCTGCGAGCCCTGCCCTGCCAGCCTGCCCGCAGCCGTCGGGTTCGACACGGGCGACAGGATCACGGTGGCCTTATATGAGTTGGGCTGAGTGGCGGACAGGCCTCCAGCCAGCAAACCCAGTCCGAGAGTGATCGCAATGATCAGCCACCTCTGCTTCCACAGCAGAAGAGTCAACTCGCGTACGCGTATGACGTCGGCTTCCAACCTCGATTACCTCACTGCGGAAGGCGGCCGATGATGCTGTTCGGGCCAACATTACGCAACGCGCGCAACACGTTGCGTACCACTCTCTTCAATCGATACACGGCGGTGGGACCACCGGCCTGTATCACCTTCTCACCCAGCAGATCCAGACTCTTCTTCAACTGTCCCACGTACGGCTCGTAGACATACCGGTCCACGCAGGCCGGTACAACATAATACGAATGCAGCAGTACCTTATCATTCGGCAACAGCCGCAACCCGTGAAAGTGCCAGGCGATCGCGCCGGAATAGGGAAACCGGCGCGCATTCCACGGGGCCAACATTACATCGAGCTGCTGGAGAATGTGCACCAGGCTGCCAAATCGGGTCGGCCACTCATCGAGATACCTCTGGTCGCCGAACTTGCCATCCTCGATCCGGGCAAAACACCATTCTATGCACTTGTCCTGCCACCATGACAGCACGGGCCGGCTGACATCGCGCTGGAACGTGATGAACTGTACACAGAACTGGCCACTGCTTGCCGATTGATCGTATTCAGGATCGTAGGCGTGGTCGGTGATCAGCACCGCCTTGCCCGAGCGCTCAAACTCTTCGAATATCGGAGCCGGCGACTTCATCAGGTAAACATCGGCATCGATGTATGTGGCGCGGCGCGCATCGGGGGATCGCGAGAATACGATGTCGGGGGTGAACGGAGTCAGAGTCCAGCAGTATTCCGCACGGCTCCTGCCAGGTTTCACGGCGAGCAGCTCCGGTGTCTCAACCTCCGCGAGTGCCACCGTCCTGATGGTGGGCTCGTTCAGCCGGTCGAGAGAGGCTTTCACCTTCTCATCCATGCACAGCACCCACAATGTGAATTCGCCGGCATGGCGCCGAAGAGACGCATGCAGTGCGAGCCCCTGAGGGGTGAAACCGCTGTCGAACAATGTGATGTAATGTTCCAATGTCTCAGCCTCGAAACTCATTGATGGCCGCGACAACGGCATCCAACTGCGGATCGGACAGGCCGGGATGGCATGGCACCGACAGGCAGGTTGCCGCGTGAGCCTCCGCTACTGTCAAACCTTCCGGATCGCAACGCAGCGTGCGCGTGGACTCCTGACGATGAATGGGAATCGGATAGTGGATCAACGATTCTATCTGCCGCGCCCGCAGATGCGCCTGCAACGCGTCCCGCTGTTCGCTGGCCACGACGAAAAGATGATAGGCATGACTCTCAGGATCCCGCGGGGGCGGTAAAACCCGGACGTGCGGGTTCGTGATGCCCCGGATGTATGCGTGCGCCACCGCGCGCCTGCGCTCTACCCAGTCCCGCAGGTGTGGCAGCCGCTCCCGCAGGATGGCGGCCTGCAACTCATCGAGCCGGCTGTTCATACCCAGCCGCGGGTGTTGATAACGAACACTTTGTCCATAGTTGCGCAGGGAGCGGACACTTTCGGCGAGCGTCGGATCCGCGCTCGTCAAAGCACCGCCGTCGCCGATCGCACCGAGATTCTTGGTGGGATAGAAGCTCCAGGCCGCGAAAGTGCCGAAGCTGCCGGCGGAGCGCCCTGACAGACTCGCTCCGTGTGCCTGCGCGCAATCTTCCACGAGATGAACCGAAGCGTCGGCCGCGAGCCGGCTCAACTCCTCCACGGGCCCGATGCGACCGTACAGATGCACCAATATGATTGCCCGCGTCCGCGAGCTCAGGCAGCGGCGCACGCTCGGCACCGAGAGCATGGCGCTGTCCGGATCGATATCGGCGAGCACGGGCGTGGCGCCCGCCCGCAGAACAGCCAACACTGTCGCGAAGGCCGTCATGGGAGTCGTGATGACTTCGTCACCGGGACCAATGCCCAGTGCGCGCAAGCCCAGTTCGATGGCATCCAGGCCGTTCCCGCAACCCACGGCGTGCGGCACCTGGAGCCAGTCGGCCCACTCCTGTTCGAAACTTTTCACTTCCTGGCCGAGTATCCACCACCCCGAACGAAACACGCGTGCGCAGGCATCCAGTTGCGCGGCACGCAAGGCGTCGGGCTCCGCGGCGAAATCGTTCATTTTGATCATTCAGAGCGTTTCCAGTTCACAAGTATGCTGCGAGATGCTGACGATAGTACTTCAGGCATTCGCGCAGACCGTCCTGCAGGCCGGTGGCGGGTTGCCAGCCCAGTACGGCGCGGGCGCGCGCCCAGTCTCCATAGTAGTCACCGATGTCGATGGCTTTGCGCTCCGGAGGGAATGGGACCAGCTGCCACTCGCCGCTGCCGTTGACCGCGACCAACATCTGGGCCAGATCAGCAAGGCTGATGACCTCCGCGCTGCCGAGGTTCATGACCTGGCCGATTGCCTGCTCGCGCACCGCCGCCGCCAGCAGAGCATCGACCACGTCGTCCACATAGTTGAAATCGCGAAGTTGCTTGCCATCACCGAACACGTTGATCCGCGCGCCTTCGAGAATCTGTCTCAACCAGATTCCCAGAAAGGTCTGGCGGGCATCCTTGACACGCATTCCCGGCCCGTAGGTGTTGGTCAGACGCAGCACACTGGCGCGGATGCCATACACCTGGCTGTACAGGATGTGATAGCCCTCACCGGCCAGCTTGTTGATACCATTCACATCGACCGGCCGGATTGGATGTTTTTCATCGACCGGCAGATAGTCGGGACGGCCATATATCTGGCGCGTGCTCGCGAACACGAGCCGCACGTCCCGGTTGACCCTCCGGCACGCCTCCAGGATGGACAACTGTGCACCGGCGTTGATATCCAGATCAGTCTGGGGATCGGACATCGAGTCCAGATGGCTCGTCTGGCCCGCCAGGTTGAACAGGAAGTCCTGGCTCTGCACGAGGTGCTCCATGGCGAAGCGGTCCCGCACATCGCACACGTTGATGGTGACCCGGTCGCGGATATCGGCAACGTTCTGTGCATTCCCGCCGTAGAGCGGAATCAGGCTGTCCACCAGGGTGACCTGCGCTCCGTGGCCGGCCAGGCGGCGCGCCAGGTTGGAGCCGATGAAGCCCATTCCGCCGGTGATCAGAACCCGGCGGCCCATGAATTCACTCATTTGCGCAACTCCCGTTGGAACGGTATCGAGGCCCGTAGGCGACGGGCCACGGCGCTCGTGACGCGCCTCACCAAGGCTGGCTTCAGATCCTTCAGGAACTGTCCGAACGCTGCCGCGGCCCGCGCCGATTGCTCCACTTCAATAGTCCGCACCTGGATCGCGCTGGTGGCGAGCACCGTCTCAAAACGGGTATCCGTCCCAGAGTGCCGCCCGCTGCTGTCAAAACCAATGTTGTTGACCAGGCTGCGGCCCGGATACAAGGTGTAGAGATCATCGAGAAAACAGGCTGCGTGCCAGCGGACGGCCCACGAGTCGACTTTGCCTGCCACCTGAGCGCGCAACATCTGCGCAAAGCCATACGAGTCGTCGAGGTCAAAAGCCCGCAACAGCCCACGACGAGTGAGCTCGCTCAACAGGTGAGCCCCATCCGGATTGAAGTGGCGCCATGCGCGCGACCAGGTTGCCCATCCCCAGCAATCCCCGCCGCGCATGAAGAAAGTTTCCGGCAGCGGCGGACCCGTCACCGGATAACAGTAACCGTGGATCGATGCCACGCGTTCGTTGTCTGCGTAAAGTTGCAGAGCGTCGTGCATGTAACGCAGAAACCACGGGCTGGTGACGAGGTCGTCTTCGAGAACGATGACGCGGCCGTACTCCTCGCACAGTTGCGTCACCCCGGCGATGATCGATCTCGACAAGCCGAGATTGCGGGGCTGCTCGGTGATGTGGATGTTCCTGAAGCCCCTGATGCCGTGCACATAGCGGCGCAACTCCGTCATCGCCGGTTCGGGCACGGCGCCCTTGGGCCCGTCACAGAAGATGTACAGCTCACTGTCGGATGCCAGCTCGTTGCGCAGCAATGCCTCGATGGTCTGCCGGGTATGCATCGGCCGGTTATAGACAAACAGCGCGATCGGAGCGGCCGTCATGCGGAGCGAGCCTCGAATATCAGCGTGTTGTAGGTCTTGGCGAACAGGCTGTAGCCGTGCGCGCTCATGAAGCTGTACAACTCACCGCGCAACACCGACTCCAGGGAGTTTTCCAGGGCCTCGACCAGCACACAGCGCGGCCGGAAGCGGCTCCAGTCGTTGGATCGCAGTACGGCCAGATCGAGTCCCTCCACATCAATGGTCAGAAAATCGATGGTCTGACCGGCAGGCAGATGCCGCTGCAGAATCGCCGCCAAGGGCTCGACGGGGACGGTCCTCTGTGCGACCAGCCTGTAAGGTGTAGTGCGCGTACGCATCTCCACCAGCGCCGGGTCGAATGTGTTGAGTGCCGGCTCGTCGAATTCGTAATACGTGAGCGAACCGGCTGTATCCGCCACTCCCATCTGCAGGTTGATGTCCCCGGGCCGTTGCCGTTTGAACAGCGCGAGAGCGGCGGGATTGGGCTCGATGTTGATGCCCGACCAGCCCTGCGCATGGAAATGGCACGTGTTGGAAAAGCGGCGCGGATGGTGAGCACCGACATCGACATAGAAACCCCGCGGCTGCGCGGCGAACATGCGCCGCAGAACCATGTCCTCGCCCTCCTGGGAATACGAGCGTGCCGCGTGCACATCGCGCAGCGGCGCGAGAGCGGCGCCCACCGGGCGGCGCAGCCATTGCGGCAAAACATTGCGCAGCGTCTGCAGCACGCTCATCGCGTACCCACCCCCGCAACCGCTCCCGGCTGGCGCGCGGCCCGATTCAACATCTCGAGATCGAAGATCTGATCGACGCGCTGCATGAGCTGCGGATCGTGTGTCACCAGGATGAGGATGCGCGTGGGGTCTGCGGCAACGATCTGATCGATGACCTGCTGCTGGGTGATCTTGTCGAGTGCACTGGTGCCCTCATCGAGAATCAATACTTCCGGTTTCCTCAGCAGGGCTCGCGCGATGGCAATGCGCTGGCGCTGACCGCCTGACAGGTTGCTGCCCCGGTATTGCAACCGGGTCTCATACCCCTGCGGCAGTGCCGCGATCACATCGTGAATCTGTGCCATCCGGCAGGCCTCCTCCACCTGGGCGTGGCTCGCCGCCAGACCCATACAGACATTGTTCCTGACCGTGTCATCAAAGATGGCCGGCTCCTGGCTCACCAGGATCACGCGCTTTCTGATCTCGGAATCGGCAAGCTCGCCGATCGGGACTCCATTGATCGACACCTCGCCCGATCCGGGCTCCAGGTACTTCAATATGATATCCACGAGCGTGGACTTGCCGAGACCGGAGCGGCCCGCCAGCGCATAGGTATTCCCACGCCTGAACTGCAGGCTGACCTCGTCCAGGATCCGCTTCTCGGCGGCATCGTAGGCAAAGCAGACATCGCGGATCTCAATCAACTGGATCGGACCCTCGAGGCGACGCGTGCCCGCATTCACCAGAGCCGGCAGGTCCACGATCGCCGTGACATCCCGGCCTGAGCGGGCATCCGAGGCGATCCTCATCAACAGATTGACGGCCTGCCCGAGCACGGGGAAAAAGCGCATCAGCAACACAATCATGGTCACGATGAAGGCAATGCCGACGCCGGCGAGTTTCTGGCCGGAAAAGGCCAGCCAGGTGCTGAACAGCACGAGCAGCAGCAGAATCGGCACGAGCCGGGTCAACAAGGCCACCTCGTCGACCCAGAACAGGATCCGCGCATAAGCGGCCATCAGGCCGCGATGCGCCTCGACAACATAACCCTCCGCCGAGAACGAGCGGACAGTCTTGATGTTGTTGAGCGCATCGAGAAACAGTGTGCCGGCCTTGCGGGAGCCGTCGGACTGCAGGTTACCCAGGCGATGGGAAATCCGTACGATGCGGATCATGACGATGGAGGCGCACACTATGAACAGCGCCACAAAACCGGCGGCGGCGTGGGAGTACGCATAGACGGCTGCGTAGTAGAGGAAGGCCAGCGCACCGATGCTGAGAAACTGAGTCATCGATACGACCAGCGTACTCGCCCTGAAGGACTCATCCCCCGCCAGGCTGATGTAGAAACCAATGCTCTTCGCACTCACTTCGCGGATCGAGAGCCGGTGAATGATCTGATCGAACGCGCCGGTGCACAGTTGGGCCATGACACGCTTGCCGAGCAAGGTCGAAAGCGAGGTACCGGCCAACTGACTGGCGATTCTCAGTCCGAACAGAACAATGAATTCCCACAACAGCGCTTCAGGTGTGACCGCGAGTCCGATGAGCGTGAGGAGCCGGGCATTCGGCCCCGTGGTTGGCGCAGGACCTCCGGAGACCATCTGGAACAACGGCATCAGGCTCGTCATGGCCAGCAGCTCGATAACCGCGGACACCAGTGAGATCAGAACACTGGCGTACAACCCGGGGTTGTTGCGGAAGGCATATTTCAAGAGGCTCCAGACATAGGTCAGATGCTTCATTGGACCCATGCCTCTTTGATGATGATAGCGGCACTGTCCGGAGAGCATCGGCCGGCGATACGACTGAGCGCAGGCCACTCGAAGGTGAGTCGGGAGAACTCGGGTCCCAGTCGCCTGCGTTGACCGTGGATCGTGACCTCACACCCGCTCGCATCAGCGCTCGCTGCGCACAACTGCAGGCTGCCCGGTTCGGGCACATCCAGGCACAGAACGAACTCCCCACGCCCAACCAGCCCACCCCGCGGCGCGTCCCGCCGCAGCTGAGCCTGGGACACATCAAATCCCGAGTAGAAGTACGGGTGATGGGCCGGATCGGCAGCCGTCAGTTTGCGCGGCGGGCGGAATTCGAGGCGCGTGGCAACCTGCCTGGCGGGGGCACCCGCAACGACGGTGTAGGTAGCCACATCGCGCAGCACGACGGATCCGGCACCCACAACCGCCCCTTTTCCGACTGTCACACCGCGCATGACGACGCTGTTGATTCCTAACCAGACATCGTCATCGATGCTGACGGGGGCGTGGTGGCGCTGTGACCGCACGGCATCCTCGCTCACCAGCCGGTCCTGGTCGCAAATCAGCCAGGCTGGCTCGATGTCGAAATAGTGTTGGCCCGAGGAGATGAAAACATTGGGAGCAAACACGCAATAGCGACCGATCGTGACTTCGCCGAGAAGCGTGCAGCGGTCCTGCAGGGACGTCTGATCGCCGATGCGGATCGTCCCGGAAGGTCCCAACTCGACGTAGCGTCCCACATAGCAGCGGGAGCCGAGCTGCAGGCGGGAGGCTGCGGGAATGATCAGGTTGGCACCGGTGCCAATGCTGCAGCCGGGTCCGTAGGTGAACGTCCCCTCGATTTCCAGATTCGCCGCAGGAGCGATGGGAATGCCCGGGAAGCGGCGCCGCCGCCTCCATTGCCGGACCAGGGCCACCCTGTCCGCGCGGCGCGCACATTTCGCGATCAGGGTATTCACGGCAGGTAGGCAGCGTACAGTTCGGGAAAACGCTCGATCCGGTCACGCAACTCCTGACAAACGGAGCCGCCGATTTTCGCCTCCGGATAGGTGCCGCCGAAGAGACTGTTGCTGAACTGAAGCTGCAACATCAGCCGGTCACCGGACTCGACGTGGCGGCCTTTGTGCAACCCGCGCGTGTCCTCGATGATGATCGAACCACGGGGCGCGGTGAGTTGCAAAACATCGCAGGGCGCGAATGCCTGGGCCACCTCGGCATCTGACAGCCGCGCATATCCCTTGCTCAACAGGTGATCAGGGATCCCCCCCGAGCGATGGGAGCCGGCCACAAACGAATGCGGTCCGTTGTGACTGCCGACGTCGGTCAGGTAAATGAATACCTTGAGCCACTTTGGCCGGTCCATGTCGAAATGGAAAAGTTGGGCGGCTTCGGAATCCGGGACATCGGAAAAAGCCGTGTGCCACCACATACTCAACACGTCGGCGCGCGGGCGCGCGCCCAGGTAGTCCTGGGCCACAGCCAGCAGCGAGAGATCCGCGAGCAGCTTCTGCACGTCTTCATTTGCCAGCAGGTCCGCTGTTGCAAAGTCGTAACGTACGGCTCCAGGCTCCCCTCTGGGATAGACGCCCTTGACCACGGCTCCCCGATGCTGGCCGTCCATCGCCCGGGAGAGGCACGGCTGCGTCAATGCAAAGTTCAACAGCCGTGTCACCACCTCATCAGGTAAACCCCGCTCGATCAGGTAGTAGCCGCGCGAGCGTAGCTGCGAAACGATTTTTTCCCGGTCGGCGGCTGTTGCCATCTGACCGAGCACGCCATCGGCGCGGGCGAGCCTCCAGGGCCGCCGGAACAGTCCGATCAGCTTCGAGATCAGGTCGTTTGAAACTCCGCGAGTGGCGCAAAACAACGCGATCATCGCCTGATACGCGTAGGCCGGCGTCCGGCCCGTGAACCGGTAAACGAGCAGTCCAGAGGCAAGCCTGCAGATATTCAACACCCGGCGTGCCAGGCGCAGCGGCGCTCGGTTCATTGCCCCTCTCTCGCCATTGCGGCAACTGCGGCAGCAAAACCGGAGCACTCGGTGAACTCGCGGAACCGCCTCAACAACTCGGCGTGGCTGCCCGAATCAGCCGGGTCGGGATTGTTACTCGCCTTCCACAGGGAAACGAATTTCGAGCGCAGCTCGAGTGACTCGGCGTCCCCATGCAGATTGTGCATGTAGTAGAACGCCAACGCCTGGTGTCTCATCTGCTCGCGCGACAACGGATACACCCCCGGTGACTGCAGAAACTCACGGTATTGCTCGATGTTCGTGGCCGTCCGGCAGAAGTCGAAGGAATGATGTGGATGCCTGGCACATGCAATGGTGGGGATGCCCAGATAGGCCAACTCGTGGGCAACGGTGCCGTACACCGTCACTCCGCACAACATGCCCGCCTCCGCCAATTGAACGTTGGTAACACCGACGGGCAGCATTGGCAGATCCGGATACTTCGCCCGCAGCTCATCCAACACCGCGCCGCTCAATGAGATCTGATTTGGGTGCGGCTTCAGGAAGAATGGCTGGCCGCTGCGGCGCAGAGTCTCGATCGTGAAGCAGGTCCAGGCCCAGAAGTCGGGAAAAATCAGGTCGCTGTAGATATGCGGGCTGTCATAGAAGTCGTGCAGGAACACCACGACCGCCCCGGCCACCTCCGGTATCGGGCCGGCCTGCGCGGCGTAGGCAGATTTCCTCATATAGCTCGTTGCCGCATCCACTCCGCCCGACAGACGCAGTCGCAGCTGTTGCTCGGCACGCTCGAGGCGTTCGGCCTGGCGATCCAGCGACTCGAACACGCTGCGGTAGTGACCGGCGGCGGGTGTGTGGTACCAGTCGGCACGGGTCAGCCTCTTGCCGAATTGCACGAAGTTGCCGAAAGAGCGCACGTCGACGCCGGCACTCAGGGCGGCCCGGACGGGAATACCATGCTCGATATAGGTCGAGTAGGAAGTCAGGTAGATGGACGGCTTGCGGCAACGGAAGTAGTGCAGCGACCGGCGCGCGTCGCGGTAGGCCTGCCACAGCAATCGCCTCACAAAGGGGTCGGCCGCATCGAACCGGGGGCTCGGCTTGAAGCGCAGGTAGCTGTCGATGACCAGGTCGCCGACCTGAATCCCCCGGATCTGCAACCCGCTGATATCGGTCTCGCCGCGGATGTGCCGCCACAATCGACCGCTCGCCCACCAGTCGAGCAGATCGCCCACCGGGTGCGAGAAGGACACACTGCGGTAGGCGACTGCGTTGGCGAAGCTACTGAAAATTCGCACCCATTGGCTCGAGCGGATGACGGTCATCAGGGTGGACCGTTCCAACCATTCCAGCCATCCGGCACCCACCGCACTGCTGATGGAGCGGATGACAATCAGTTCGGCCGGGCGGGCACCCAGCAGCCGTCGGCAAACGGCACCAAACACTCCAACGTACAGCGGATCCTCGACACATTGCACGACAACGCCTCGACCGATCGGGCTCGCAGCGTCCCCACCCATCGAATCCAACGCATCGCGCACAGCGACCGCGCGGCGATCGCCGGGCAGTGCGGCAAACAACCGCCGCGCGAATCTGACAAATTTAGCCAACATCAGGTTTCAAACCGTTGGCGGGACCAGCAGCGAGCGGTAGCTCCCAGGATACGGGCGTACCCCGTTTGACAGGTGCCGTTACCCGGCGCCCCATGAACACATCCAGGTACTTCGGCGGCAGCCCACCACCAGGGCGGATGGCCCGCAGATTTTCGGGAGTCAGCTCCTCACCGGCGCGCAGATCCCGAGTGATATATAGGGTGCGGCGGAACTTCAGCGACTTCACTTCCGCTTGGGTGGGACCGTAGCTGACCGTCCCCATCGCACTCCAGGCGCGCTCCGACTCAACCACCAGGGAGCGCATTTCCCCGGGCTCCATCGAGAACGTGGAGTCGACCCCGCCATCGGCGCGGCTCAACGTAAAGTGTTTCTCGATCACAGTGGCTCCGAGTGCCACGCTGGCTACCGCAACCCCGACCCCCATCGTGTGGTCGGACAGTCCCACCTCACAACCAAACATCTCACGCAGGTGCGGTATGGTCAGGATGTTGGTGTTCGCGGGCGTCGCCGGATAGGTGCTGGTGCATTTGAGCAGCACCAGGTCCTTGCAACCCGCCTGCCGCGCCGCCCGTACCATCTCGTCGAGCTCGGCCAGCGAGGCCATGCCGGTGGAGATGATGAGGGGTTTGCCGGTCGCAGCCGCCTTGCGGATCAGCGGCAGATCAGTGTTCTCGAACGAGGCAATCTTGTAGCAGGGCACATCGAGGGACTCGAGAAAATCCACGGCAGTGGCATCGAAGGGGGTACTGAACGGGATGATCCCCAGCTCGCGCGCGTGACGGAAGATCGGCGCGTGCCATTCATAGGGGGTACAGGCCTGGGCATACAGCTCGTACAAGCTGGTGCCCTTCCACAGGCTCGCCGGATCGGAAATGAAGAAGTCGCCCTCTCTCAGATCCAACGTCATGGTGTCCGGCGTGTAGGTTTGGATCTTGAGCGCATGCGCGCCGCTCTGCGCGGCCGCTGTCACGATAGCCAGGGCCCGTTCCAGCGATTGATTGTGATTGCCGGACATTTCCGCAATCACCAGCGGCGCAGCGTTCGCTCCAATGATGCGATTACCTATTTGCATGATCTTGCTCCCTCGCCAGGGCAACGGCCATCCATTCGGCGCGCCGCCAGTCCTCTTCAGTGTCGATATCCTGGACGCGCCAACGGGGAATCGGCACAAACGTGGAGCCTGAATCGAATATCCGGGCGCCCTCCAGCCACGGTTGCGTCCGTCCCCAACAGAACTGCCCGGCATCGTGCAGAACTTCCGGGAGATCCTGGGAGCGCGTGAGAAAGTGCTCAGGAAACAACATTTCGAGCCCGCCGGCCGGATTGCAGCGGAAACCGCGGAACACCGGCGCGCCGAAGGTGCTCGCGGAGACCACGTATTTCCACGTCCCACTCTCGAGCAACTCCAAGCCGCGGCACACATCCACCTCACTCACGAACGGGGCCGTCGCATAAATGCAGCACACGGAAGTTGGGTTGGAGCCGTTCGCCTGCAACCACCGGATTGCATGCGCCATGACCGGAGTGATACCGGTATGGTCATCGGACAGCGTCGCCGGGCGCAGAAACGGCACTTCCGCGCCGCAGTCGCGCGCGACTGCGGCAATTTCCTCACTGTCCGTGGATACGAGCACCCGGTCGAACGATCCGCTGCGTCGTGCGCATTCAATCGAGTAGGCAATCATCGGCTTGCCGGCGAACTCGCGAATGTTCTTGCGCGGAATCCGCTTGCTGCCGCCGCGAGCAGGAATGACGGCGAGCCTCATTGGAGCAACCTCACCATGTCTGGACATAACAGGCGTAGTCCTCCCGGTATCCCGCCGCAAGGAATGCCTTGCGGGAGGCGCGGTTGTCTGTTTTGACCAGGGCTTCGATCCGGTTGAGCGCCGGCAAGTGCTCCTGGACCCAGCGGGTGGCACAGCGCAGCAGTGCCGGTCCCACACCCTGCCCGGTCAGCGCCGGATCGAGATAGATCGAAATCGTCGCCAGCGTCTCGCGTAGATCCAGTCGGATCACCCCGATGGGCAGTCTGAGGAGCATCCCGACGAGCAGTACGCGGTCGGCGGAAGCCAATGCGGCGCGCCACCAGGCGAGGTGTTTCTCGAATGGAATCGGCGCGGAATCAAACGAGCTGGCGCGCACGGCGGAGGAGTTACGCCATTCCCACGCCTGTTGCGCATCACTCTCGCTGGCGGCTCGCAATCGCAGGGAGCGCTCGCCCAACAGACTGAAACAGACGCGTTCGACTCCGATTCCATCGACGAGCCGCGCCGCACGCCGGCTCAACTGGCTCAGCATCTGCGGACGTCGGCTCAATCGGACGAGCAGTGCGCTCAATCGCTCCAGGGCAGCCGCGCTGTCTGCGCCCAGATTGATCGCGGCACGCCTGGCGGCAAGCTCCACAGCGACCCGCACCTGATTATCGGCAATGGTGATCAACACGGCGGGCAGGCCGACGCAACATCGCTCCCAGCTCGCCGTTCCGGCTGCGCCGACCGCCAGGTCGGCATGCGCCATCAGCTCCATCATGTTGTCGATCTGACAGTGATAGTCGGCTCCCACCGCCACGCACTGTGCCTCGATCGCGGCACGATGCGGATTCAACGCGCCGACCACCACAGTGATTTTGAGACCAGGCAGCGCGGCCCGCACGGCCGCATCGAGCGCGCGGCCTGTCAGATTGGACGGATCGGAGCCGCCAAAAAAAATGAGCACCGAACGCAACTGCGTGCGCACCAGCGGCGAGATCGAACGTTGTTGCCTGAACTGGGGGCGCAGAAGGGCGAAACGCGGGCCCAACAGTTGCATGCAATCGCTGTTCACCAGTGCCTGGTAGCGGCGCTCTGCGTCGCGGAAGGCATTCTGATCGAGCAGCAGCGCGCAACGATGGGGCCGGTCGGCTTTGTCGTCGATGACCATGATGGCGCCAGCGACATCCTGCAGGTCCGCTTCCCATCGTTCATCGAAACCGTAGTGATCCACAATCAGCCAACGCCACGGCTTGCCTGCTTCCAACACCCTGCGGGTTTGGGCCGCATCCTGCAGCCAGGACAGCGGCGAGACCGCCTCGAATGAGTGCACTTCGTGACCGTGCTGACGCACGAGGTCCTGTAAACTCTTCGCGAGCTCACGCGACACGAAGAGCACCGAAGCACCGGCGCGCGCGAGGCCATCCGCGAGCGCCAGGCAGCGTGACAGGTGACCGACACCGAGCTGCTCTGAAGCATCGACGCGGATTGCTACCCTTTCAGACATAACACCGACCTGAGCGCAGCAACGACCTCGTCCTGTTCCACATCCGTCATGGCGGCAAAAAGCGGCAGGGTGATGGCTTCGTCCGCGTACGTTTCGGCGTGCGGGCAATACCCCGGGCCGAAACCGAGCTCCCGATAGTAGGGTTGCAGGTGTACAGGGCTATAATGAAGGTTGACGCCGATACCGCGGTCACGCAGTGCGTCAAACACCTGGCGGTGGCTCACTGCAATCCGTGCGAGCTGCAAGCGCACGACATACAGATGGAACGCCGAGCGATTGCCCGCACTCACTGTCGGCAATTGCAGTGGCAGCTGCTCGAGCGCCGCATCGTACCTGGCGGCAAGTTGATTGCGCCTCGAGACGTATTGCTCCAGGCGGCCGAGCTGGCTCGTGCCCAAACACGCATGTACATCGGTCATGCGGTAATTGAAGCCGAGGATCTGTTGCTCGTAGTACCAGGCCGGGGCCGCTTCACGCTGCAACCGCGCCGGATCGCGAGTGATCCCATGGGACCGCAACAGGCGCAGCCGTTCCGCCAGTGCGGGGTCATTGGTCAGGGCCATGCCGCCTTCGGCCGTTGTCACAATCTTGACCGGATGAAAGCTGAACACCGTAATGTCCGACCAGCGGCAGCTGCCCACGGGCTCGCCATTCCTGCTGGCGCCGATGGAATGTGATGCGTCCTCGATCACCTTGAAACCGTATTGCCGGGCGAGTGCGTGGATCTCTTGCGCCTGCGTCGACTGGCCGGAGAAGTGCACCGGAACCACAACTTTCGGCACGCGCCCGGCGCCGGCAGCCTGCTCCAGTTTGGCGCGCAAGCAGTCCACACTCATGTTCCAGGTCAGCGGGTCGATGTCGACAAAATCAACATCCGCACCACAATATCGGCCGCAATTGGCCGACGCAACGAACGTGTTGGGTACAGTCCACAGCAGATCGCCGGGCCCCAGGTCCAGGGCGAGGCAGGCGATGTGCAACGCCGAGGTCGCACTGTTGACCGCCACGGCATACTTCGCTCCGACGCGCGCGGCCACTGCCTGTTCGAAGGCCGGTACGGCCGGTCCCTGCGTGAGAAAACTCGAACGCAGCACCTCGGTGACCGCATCGATGTCGGCCTGGGTGATGTCCTGCCGTCCATAGGGAATCATGAGACGCCCGCCACCTCGTTCATGGCAATGATCTGCGGTACGGTGAGAAACTCCGGATTCTTGCCGGAATGGAACTCAAATCCCTGCTCAACCGGATGCCCCAGCTCCCCCAACCGGCTCGTGGAGAAATCGACGGCGCCGGAAAACTGGATGGAGGGTTTGATCACGTAGTGCTTCTCAAACTCGAGCGTCAGGTGTGAGTCGTCCGCGGGGCACATGACTTCATGGAGTTTCTCGCCGGGACGGATGCCAACCATCCGGTGCGGCAAGTTGGGCGCCATGGCCTTGGCCAGCTCCACGATGTTGACGGACGGAATCTTGGGCACGAAGATCTCGCCACCGTGCATGCGCTCGAAGTTGCGCAATACAAAGTCCACGCCCTGCTGCAGTGTGATCCAGAAACGGGTCATGCGCGGATCAGTGATCGGCAGGTGATCGCTGCCTTCGGCAATCAACTTCTTGAAGAACGGCACCACGGAGCCACGCGACCCGACCACGTTGCCGTAGCGAACGACAGCAAACCGCGTCCGATGCCCGCCCGAGATGTTGTTGGCCGCCACGAACAGCTTGTCGGACACGAGCTTGGTGGCGCCATACAGGTTGATCGGGCTCGCCGCCTTGTCGGTCGAGAGCGCAATGACCTTCTGCACATCGTTGGCCAGGGCCGCATGAATCACATTCTCGGCGCCGTGGATGTTGGTCTTGATGCACTCCATGGGATTGTATTCAGCCGCTGGCACCTGCTTGAGCGCCGCCGCATGAATGACGAAATCGACGCCCTTCATGGCCTGCACCAGCCGGTCGCGATCCCGCACGTCGCCGATGAAATAACGCATGCAGGCAGCGTTGAAATCCTGCTGCATTTCAAATTGCTTCAACTCGTCGCGCGAATAGATCACCAGCCGGCGGGGCCGATAGCGCTCGAGCAGCGTCTTCGTGTATTGCTTGCCGAAGGAACCGGTGCCGCCGGTGATCAGGATGGAGCTGTCATTGAACATGCGGGTGCGTGGACCTCATTGTCTGATTGATGCGGCGTGCTCGAGGTACCACCGGTAGGTGGCGGCAATGCCGTCCCGCAGCCGGATCTGCGGCTGCCAGCCGAGCGCGCTCAGGCGGCTCGTTTCCAACAGCTTGCGGGGCGTGCCATCGGGCTTGGAGGCATCCATGATGATGCCGCCCGTGAAGCCGACTATCGAGCTCACCAGCTCGGCCAGCTCCCGGATCGAAATATCAGTGCCCCACCCCACATTCACCGGCGGCTCGTCGGAATAGGTATGCATCAGGAACAGGCACGCCGCGGCCAGATCATCCACGTGCAGGAATTCCCGGCGCGGGGTTCCGGTGCCCCACACCACGACTTCGCCGGCGCCCGCCATGCGGGCTTCGTGGAACTTGCGAATCAGGGCCGGCAACACGTGCGAGTCCTTCAGGTTGAAGTTGTCGCCGGGGCCGTAAAGGTTGGTCGGCATCGCCGCTATGGCATCAAAGCCATACTGGCGACGGTAGGCCTGGCACTGTTTGAGGCCGGCAATCTTGGCGATCGCATACCACTCGTTGGTGGGCTCGAGCGCACCCGTGAGCAGGCAACTCTCGGGCATCGGTTGCGGGGCGTGCTTGGGATAGATGCAGCTCGAGCCGAGAAACAGCAGCTTGCGTGTGCCGTGGGTGCGGGCCGACTCGATGATGTTGGTCTGGATCTGCAGGTTGTCGCGAATGAAGTCGGCGGGGTACTGGTTGTTGGCCCCGATACCGCCGACCTTCGCGGCGGCGAGGAAGACATAGGCCGGGCGCTCATCGGCAAAGAAGCGCTCGACTGCCGCCTGGTTACGCAGATCCAGCTCAGCGCTGGTGCGCAGCAGCAGATTGGCAAAGCCCTGTGCGCGCAGCAGGCGCACCAGGGCACTGCCGACCAGGCCACGATGACCGGCAACGAATATCGAGTCGCGCTCATTCATGATGATTGAAGATCGGATAGCCTTCGCGGGCCACCAGCGCATCGCGATGGGCGATCTTCAGGTCCTCCTGCGCCATTTCGGTCACGAGTTGGTCGAACGAGGATTCCGGGGACCAACCGAGCTTCGCACGGGCCTTGGCGGGATTGCCCAGCAAGGTATCAACCTCGGTTGGACGGAAGTAGCGCGCGTCGACTTTCACGACTGTCTTGCCGGTAGCAGTGTCAACGCCCTGCTCGCCAACGCCGCTGCCGCGCCACTCGATGCGGATGCCCATTTTCGCGCCGGCGACGGTCACAAACTCGCGCACCGAGTGTTGCTCTCCGGTGGCGATGACAAAATCTTCGGGCGCGTCCTGCTGCAGCATCAACCACTGCGCGACAACATAGTCGCGCGCATGGCCCCAGTCGCGCAGGGAATCCAGGTTTCCGAGGTAGATGCAGTCCTGCAAGCCCGCGCGGATCCGCGCCAGTCCCCGGGTGATCTTGCGGGTAACGAAGGTCTCGCCGCGCGTCGGCGACTCGTGGTTGAACAGGATGCCGTTACAGGCAAACAGCCCATACGCCTCGCGATAGTTCACCGTGATCCAATAGGCATAGACCTTCGCGGCGCCGTACGGTGATCGCGGGTAAAACGGTGTCGTCTCGGTCTGCGGTATCTCCATGACCTTGCCATACATTTCCGATGTCGAGGCCTGGTAGAAGCGGGTCTTGCGCTCGAGGCCCAGTATCCGGATCGCTTCCAGGATACGCAGAGTGCCGAGCGCGTCGGAATTTGCCGTGTATTCCGGAGTCTCGAACGACACCGCGACGTGGCTCTGCGCGGCGAGGTTGTAGATCTCGTCGGGCTGCACCTGCTGGATGATCCGGATGAGGTTGGTCGCGTCCGTCAGATCACCGTAATGCAATACGAGCCGGAGGTTCTTCTCGTGCGGATCCTGGTAGAGATGATCGATCCGGTCGGTGTTGAACGAGGAGGCACGCCGTTTGATGCCGTGGACTTCGTAACCCTTCTTCAGAAGCAGGTCCGCGAGGTAGGAACCATCCTGTCCGGTTACCCCGGTGATCAAAGCCTTGCGGGTCGAGCTCATCATTACTCTCCAGTGTCGGGCTGTTCGGCCTCGGATTCGAGGCTCATCTGCTCGATCTCGGCCCGCAGTTGCTCATACTCCCGCCGCTTGATTGCCAGGAACCTCAGCGCAAGGGAGGCCTTCTCCTCGATGCCGCGCGGTGTGAGCAGATACATGTAAGCCGCCTTGTTGCGGCTGTTCTTGAAGTTGGCCGCCTTCACCCAGCCCCGGCGCATCAGCGCGCGCAGGCAATAGTTCACCTTGCCAAGACTCACTCCCAGCTCGCGGGCGGCATCCCGCTGGCTCAAATGCTGATTCGACTGCAGCAATCGCATCAGCTTGTAGTGAATTTCGTCGGATTCCATACGCCGCGTTCAACCATTGAACGCGGCGTAGTTTAGGTATGGCGCAACCTTATGTCAACGCTGGGATTATCCGCGTTGTGACCGCTTTCGCACGACGCTTGCGGTTGTTAGAAGGAGTGCACTGCCGCCGCCGCGATGGCCACGTTGTAGATGATTGTCGTTACAGCCGTCCAGAAGGGCAGAGCCGGCATCCGTTCCATGTCGAGCGGAACCACGATGGTGTCGCCTGGTTTGACCTCGCCCATGGATCGTTCAAACCAACGATTTCCCTCGCTGGACACCACGCTGCCGTCGGCATGCACGATATATATCTTGCTCTTGTCGGCCCTGCGGGTCGCGCCACCGCTCAGCCCAATGTAGTCATCACGCGATAGACGCGCGCTGTACAGATGTGAAGTCGGGCTCTGTACTTCGCCGATGACGGTGACCTGCTGCTGGAATTTGGGAACCAGGAGTTGGTCGCCATCCCGCAGAATGACGTCCGTGGGCGAACCAGGAGAATCCTTCATGGTTTGCGGCAGATTGATGACCAGGCGGCCCACGGCCTTTGCCGAATGCAGTTGCCCCAGCAATGTCTGTCCAACCTGCAACGCGCCGGCGGCATTTCCCTGGTTGGCGACCGAGGCCCCCAGGGCAATTGCCGTGAGATCGGTCTGCATGCGGTTGGCCAACATATCGAGCTGTTCCTGCTCGCGCTTTTTCAACTCCTCGCGAGTGAACACGCTGCCTTCGGGAAAGGCCGCATCGGTGAGGCCCCCAGCCCGCAACATGACCGACTTGAGCGTCTCGCCACGCTTGATGGCGTAGCGGCCCGGGAATCGTACTTCGCCGGTCAGGACAATGCTCTCCTGGGCGTGCCACTGCGAGACTTCCTTCACGCTCAGGTTGTCGAACGGCTCGAGGGCGAGGTTGGCCGCCGACCCGGAGCGCAGCGCCGCGGTCAGATCGATGTTGACCAGATCGGTCCGCCGCGTCTCGCCATTGGTCACCTTGTACCGGGTGAGCTCGGCCTGCCCGCCATAAGCTGCGTCTGTGAGCCCGCCGCCAGCGCGAATGAGGTCTGCCACCGTCATGCCTGGCTCGAGCGGATACTCTCCGGGTATCCGCACCCGTCCGTCGACTCGCACGATGGCGGTCGGATGCTCGGGACTGCTCTGCAGCCGCAACTCATCCAACACCGGCCGCATCACCTGCTCGCGGCCCGACGCAATGTCGAATACGGTAATCCGGTCCCGGGGCATGAGCTCGGGATCAGACGCGCTGTGAGGCGCAAACAGGGCAACAGCGAGATCGGCTGACACCACACTGATGCGGCGGTCAGGGGGTGACTCGCGCCGGATCAGTACGTAGTGCAGATCGGCGTTGGGCCTCAGGTCATCCACCGAGTGCACCAGGTCGGTCAGGTGCATTCCCTTGCGATAGGCATAGTTCCCCGGATCGAACACGTGACCCTGAACCACCACAGCCGAATCGAGCGTGGGACGCAGCCGGAACACCCTCAAGAGATCGCCGTTCTTCACCGGCTGGGACTTCTCCCCCTCGGGGCTCAGATCAACGGGAATGACCTTGCGCCGCTGATCGGTATCGATCCGCGTCAACATGGCCTTGTCAGCTTCGGAGGTCAGGCCGCCGGCCAGCGCAATCACATCAGCAATGGTGGATTCGTTGCGAATCTCGTAGATCGCCGGGCGCCGCACTTCGCCGTCCACCGAGATCGTGGGCCCCACCGACGGCACGAACACGACATCCCCCTGCAACAACTTGGTGTCATCGGTCGTATCACCGCGAATGAGCAGATCGTACAGGTCCAACTGTCGAACCACGGTGCCCTGCCGTTTGAGCTGGATCCGGCGCAAGGAGCCGATGTCCTTCACGCCCCCGGCGGCAAAGAGGGCCGAAGTGATACTCCCCAAACCGCTCACCACGTATGTACCCGGACGCTTTGCCTCACCGAGGACAAATACCCGGATCGCCCGTGTGTCCCCCATCGAGACACTGGCACGCACACCAATCATCTGCCGCTGTACGCGCGATTCGATGTCGGCTTTTGCCGCGCTGAACAGCTGACCCGCCACATTGACAGGGCCGAGTTCAGGCAGGTTGATGCGTCCGTCACGGCCGACAGTCAATCTCAGGTTGCGATTTTGGCTTCCGTAAAGCTGCACATCGAGCTCGTCTCCGGAGCCGATGACATAGTCAGAAGGAACCGGAACGTTGGTGACGGGGGAGAAAGTCGACGGCGCCTTCTTGAAAAGGTCATAACCGAAGGGCTTGAGTGCCTCGACACCGGTCTTTTTGAGCGGCAGGCGCGTAATGCGCACGTCCAACTTCTGGAATGCCGGCTCGACCTTCAGGCGCAATGAAGCCTGGTCCTCGGTGAGGCCCAGGAGTGGAATCGGGTAAAACCCCGGCAGAGACAGCTCGCCGTTGCGGGATAACTTGTAAGGATTGCCGGAACGGACCAGGTCAATGAGGTCCTGCAAACGCTTTCTCTCGGCATCGGTAATCTGAGTGGCCGGATCGTTCGTCTTGCCCTGCGCGTTGTTGGGGATGTTTGCATCCTGCTGCCGATTATTTGCCAGGGGTCCCAGTGCCGGTGTCTGCGCCTGGCTCAACTGCGCCGCGCCCGGATAATAGCCCTGGGCAGTGAACGGCAGTGATCCCGTAGGGTTCGGCCGCGGGGGCAGCGTGAAATCGATTTCGACAATGACGGAATCGTCCGCCTTGAGCGAGGGGTTCCTGGGATCCTCGTACTGGGGTGCCTCATCCGGCGCGAGGTCGCTCGTATCCTGGCTGCTGAGTCGTTGGCGTTCGATGGATTGACGGTCCAGATTCGCATCCCGCGAACCACCGAACTGCTGCGTCCCACCGAGATTGAGACTGCTGCTGCCCGTGCCCGTGTTGCCGCCGCCGCTGAATGAGCGCAGGACGGCATCCTGTTGATCGGGACTGAGGTTGCGGAACATCTCGATCTGGTCAGGTGTCGGATTACCGGCCTGTGCAAACGCGGGAGGAAGTGGCGTGAGCAACGTGCTGATGGCTGCAAGGAGAGCGATCCAATAGCGGAGCGAGCGTTTCATCGAGGGCATCAGGTACCTTCAGGCTGTGGCGACCGATTGTACTGAACCGGGATGCCTTTTTGAGCGCTATCGCGCCGGCCGGGACATGTAGACTCCCCGCCTTACGGAACGGATCTGCGGAAAGCATGAAGAAAGTCGGTTGGGCGATCATGGGCGTGCTGGCAATGCAGACAGCAGCCCAGGGACGGGGTGTTTCCCCCTACCTGCCATTGAATATCGAGCCTGAGATGGAAGCGCAGATCGAGCGCGTGATGATTCTCGCGAACGAGCCGGTGATGACCCGGCCCATCGCGGCCGCACGAGTCCTCGATGCACTCGAAAAGGCACAGAAGATCGATCCGGTACTTTGCGATCACGTGCGCACGTTCCTGAAACGGTACACCCACACCGTCGGGATTTCTTACGCGGGGGTCGAAGGAGCACTGAGCTCCGGTAAAGGCGCGACCAGCGTCGATCCGAACCGTTACGGCATGACTGAAAACAGCCACTGGGATGCCGACGCCCAGGTCTATTGGCAACCGAGCGATTACGTGCTGGTGGAAGCGGGTGCCGTCGGTTACCAGGGGCAGACGAACTACACGGGATCACTGATCAGCCTGGGTTGGAGCTACGCACAGCTCGACATCGGCTTTCGGCAACACTGGTTCTCGCCCCTGACCGACAGCAGCCTGCTCATGAGCACCGAGGCGCCAACCCTGCCTTCGGTCACCCTCTCGAACTACGAGCCTATCTCGCGGCTCGGCATCACTTACGAGCTGTTTGCAGGAGCCATGTCGCGCTCGGATCAGATCCAATTCGAGGACACGCTCACCTCGGGCCGTCCGCGCCTCGCCGGCCTGCACCTCGGCTTCGAGCCCGCGCAAGGCTGGGCCATCGGATTCAATCGCCTGGAGCAGTACGGCGGCGGACTGCGCGGCGGCGGCAATCTCAATACCCTGTTCAAGGCGTTCTTCAATCCTTCCGGGTTTGACAACACCAACGCCAACCTGACCACCGACCAGCAGGCAGGCAACCAGCAGGCCTCCATCACCAGCAGCTTCCAGTTCCAGGGCCCGGTGCCCTTCTCCGTGTACTTCGAGTACGGCGGCGAAGACACCTCGCATGGCCGCAACTACCTGTTGGGAAATACGGCGCTCTCCGCCGGGATCCATTTCCCGCGGTTGTGGCAACGGTTCGACCTGACAGTGGAAGCCAGCGAATGGCAGAACGCCTGGTACGTGAACAGCATCTACGGCGATGGCATGACCAACTACGGCCGCGTAACCGGTCACTGGTTCGGCGACCAGCGCGTGTTTGGTGATGATGTCGGCGGGCGCAGTCAAATGGTGTCACTGGGTTACGAACCGCCGTTCGGCGGCTGGTTCCGCCTGCGCTACCGCGCTCTGCAGAACGCGACCTACGGCAAAGTGGCGGACTATCGGCACTTCCAGGACCTGTCGCTGCAATATTCACGGCCCGTGGCCCACATGATGGTCGGCGGCGAAGTCTCCGGCGGCAGGGATGTCTTCGGCGGCAACTTTTCACGCATCGCCGGGTTCGTGCGCTTCAACCCCGACGAAGGCGGACTGCCGGCCTCCATCATGGAATCACTGAGCGTCGCGGCCGAGCCGCTGCCGAGCAACGGCGAAATATTCGTGGACGCGGGCGCCAACGCGAGCCGCCAGAGCGTCGATCTGACATCACATGAGACCCGAACGACAGGCTCCATCGGCTACGGGTATCACCTGGGTCTGGGTGCCCGCCGCTTCGTCTCGGACCACAGCGATCTGGGTGTGCGTGTGGAAGCGGAAAACGTGCAAGGTCACAGTTTGATCGGTTTCCGTGCAGTCGACTATCGGTACCGTTTCCACTGTCCACTCGCTCTGAGTGTGTTTCTCGGCGCCGCGCGCTACAACCTGGCAACACCCGCCTACGGGGTTTATCTGGGCGCCGGCCTGCAGTGGCGCAATGTGCTTCCCGGTTTCGATCTGGGTTGGGACGTGCGTTACGCCGACAACATCCAACGCGATCACCTGTTGCCGACCGACCCGCCGGACTCAGGTGCGCGCAACGACAGTTTCTACAACGTCTTGAGCAGCACGGTGTTTGTCAGCTATCACTTCTGAGTAATGCGGCGACGCAGGCGGCCAGGTCCGGATAAACGCCGTCCGCGAGCCGCACGTCGCTGTCAGAAAGCGGCTTACCGCTTCGCACCAGGAAGCACCGCCCCACCGAGGCTGCGCGGCCGGCTTCTATGTCGGCGGCCCGATCACCGATGAGCACGGATGGGACCGGATCGATTTCCAACTCGCGGATGGCTCTCAGGAGCATCCCCGGGCGGGGCTTGCGGCAGTCACAGTCCGCATCGGGTGCATGCGGACAATATTGAATGCTGTCGAGCACCACGCCGGCCTGCTCCAGGCGCAGCCGCATGTAGGCTTGCAACTCGAGGTAGTCGGCTTCAGAAAACAGCCCGCGCCCGATTCCCGACTGATTGGTGATGACCACGAGCCGATAGTCCGCGGCGCGCAACGCGCGCAGCGCCTCGATCGAGCCGGGAATGAAGTGAAAATCGGCGCTGCGGTATACGAACTCCCGATCCTCATTGATCACGCCGTCACGATCGATGAACGCGGCCTTATTCATTGCGCCGCGCGGATCCGCCCCAGGAGCGCGGTCGTCGAGTAGCCCGCAACAAAGTCGATTGCGACCGCACGCCCTCCCCAACTGCGTACCAGGCGGGTCTCTTCCAATGTCTCAACGTCGTAGTCCCCACCCTTCACGTACACGTCCGGGCGGCACTTGACGATGAGCTCACACGGTGTGTTCTCGTCGAACCAGGTAACAAACGAAACACTCCGCAGGGCCGCCAGCACCAGGGCACGGTCGGCCTCGTTGTTGAGTGGGCGATCAGGGCCTTTCCCCAGGCGGCGTGCCGAACTGTCAGTGTTGACACCGACCACCAGGGTCGCGCCCAGCTCGCGGGCCCGTTCCAGGTACATCACGTGCCCACGGTGCAGGACGTCGAACACTCCATTGGTAAACACGAGTGGCCGAACCCAGCGCTGCGCGTCGACCTGGGCAGGGTCGAGGATTTTCTCAGTCAGTGACATGACGAGCTCTCAGCCGGCCGACTTCATTTGAACAACTCGGCGTAACTGACGCTGGCGGTACCAAATTTGCCCACCACGAGGCCCGCCGCGTGATTGGCGAGTGGCAGGGCGTCCCGCAATGTCATCCCGCAGGCGAGCATCGTGGCCACCACGGCAATGACGGTATCGCCAGCTCCAGTGACGTCGAACACCTCACGCGCCTTCGCTGTAACGCGCACGTGACCCGCCGCATCGAAAAGGGACATGCCCTCCTCGCTGCGCGTGAGTAAAAGAGCGTCCACCTTCAGGGATTCGCGCAATCGCTGCGCCCGCTCGTGAAGTTGCTCCTCCGAGGTCCATCCGCCGACCACCTGGCTCAGCTCCGAGCGGTTCGGAGTGATGACGGTGGCTCCCGAATAACGTACATAGTCGACACCCTTGGGGTCGACCAACACCGGCTTGCCGGCCGCGCGGGCCAGCTCGATCATCCGTGGGATGTGAGCGAGCCCTCCTTTGCCGTAGTCCGAGAACAGCACCACATCCTGCCTGGGCAACGCACGAGAGTAATCGGAGAGCATTGCGGCCAACACTTCGTGGTCCGGCGGGCTTTCAAAATCCACACGGACGACCTGCTGGGCGCGGGCGATGATGCGGAGCTTCACGCAGGTATTCAACTTCGCATCCGTACCGAGGATGCTGTCGACGCCTTTTTCCCGCAGAAGCTGTTGTAACTTCAGGGCCGGCTCGTCGTTGCCGACGACAGTGACGAGAGTGACGGCCGCGCCGAGGGATTTGATGTTCAGCGCCACGTTCGCAGCTCCGCCGAGACGGGCTTCCTCGCGTGTTACCCGGACAACCGGGACCGGCGCCTCCGGTGAGATCCGCTCAACATCGCCAAAAAAGTAGCGGTCGAGCATGGCATCGCCCACCACCAACACCTGCGCGCGCGAAAGTGTCTTCTCATCCACCACTGATACCCAGCGCCTGTTCTACGAGGGCACACATCGTGTGACCGATGAAGCTGTGCGCTTCTTGAATTCGCGCGGTGCTCGGACT
>Ga0105240_10001665_pt1 | contig 37718 bp, 40 predicted proteins | sample KBSC54metaG_FD_80426 | JGI IMG/M metagenome (GOLD analysis project Ga0105240, IMG submission 80426) | Corn rhizosphere microbial communities from Kellogg Biological Station, Michigan, USA - KBS C5-4 metaG | ecosystem: Host-associated > Plants > Roots > Rhizosphere > Soil | place: Michigan, USA... | reverse complement strand
GCTTCAGATTGGCTGGTACGGTGGGGTCGGGATGATGATTGGGGAACCGGCCATCCATGTCGAAGAACAACTCAGTGACCTCGCAGTTCAGCCGTTCAAAGAGGCGATGCACCACGGGTCCCGCGGTTCCATTACCGGCATCCAGGACCACCTTGACGCGCCGCGAATAGTCGAATTGCGGAGCGACTTGGTCCAGATAGGCGGGAATGATGTCCATGGTGGCCTGGCTGCCGTGGCCCTTGAGGAAATCGCGGGCCTCGATGACCTGTCGGACCTCCTGGATGGTTTCCCCGTGCAGCGTGGTGGGCCCGCACACGGTCTTAAATCCATTGAACTCGCTGGGATTGTGGCTGCCAGTGATCATGACGGCGCCATCGGCTCCCAGGTGCACGGCTGAAAAATACAGGAGCGGCGTGGGCACCACGCCGATATCGGTGACTTCGCATCCGGAATCGATCAGGCCTTCGAGCAGCGCATCGCGCAGGCGCGGCGAACTCAGACGGCAATCGCGGCCCAGCGTGATGGATCGGCCGCTCTTGCGCTGCAGCAAGGTTCCCAGGCCGCGGCCCAGATCCACTACATCCGAGCTCAGCAGCTCCGTGTCGGCGACGCCACGAATGTCGTACTCGCGGAAAATGGTGGCTTTAAGCATGAGTTCTTTTCAAAGTAACATTACCGGCTTACGAACCGGTTGCCTTCGATGTAGAAGCGCAGGGGCCAATCGGCGCAATGTTTGATCCCGATGCGCGGGGAAACGCCGATTTGGATGTCTTGCGGCGATTTCGGAGGATGAATCGTCAAGGGACCGCTAGTGAAGTCGGCGCCGTTGTGGCGTCGGGTGATCCCCAGCGCCAGCGTCAGCTTTCCAGGACCGTTAGCCAGATCTTCGATGCCACGGGCGCCAGGCCTGCGCCGCCGCATCCTGGGGATGCCCTCGATCGGCTCCAGGGCGCGGATGAGAACGCATCCCGGGCTACCCTCCGGTTCCGCAACCACGTTCAGGCACTCGTGCATACCGTAAATGAGGTACACGTAGGCGTGGCCGGGATCACCGAACATCACACGAGTACGGGGAGTGATGCCGCGCCAAGAATGAGCGGCACGATCCTGAAGTCCCAGATAGGCTTCGGTCTCAACAATACGGCCGGAGGTAGTCGCGTGCACCAGGATCGTGCCCAGCAGCGCCCGTGCGACCTCGACAGCAGGCCGATTGTAGAACGCGCGTGGTAACGGCACGCTACATTTCGAGTTTGCCGTTGAACACCATGTCCTTGAGCTTGAACTTATGCTTGATAGCCGTCTTGTCGAACTTGGTGAAGAATTCCACTTCCTTGTCCTCGACGGTGAACGGCGTGGTTTTGGGGAATAGGAAGCTTATATTGGCGCCCCCGCGTCCGCCCCCACTGACCTGGACATCGATCGGTTTCAGCGGGGGTTTGCCACTAGCCGTGAGCGTGGTCAAGTCGAGGAGTCCCGCTTTCCTATCGCCTTGCGCTGCACTGAGCGTATATCCGGGCATGCCGACCAGAATGAGCACGTAGACTTGATCCACCCGATCCAGCTTGGCCTTTGCTTCCGGTGACGTCCCGGCTTCGGCCCCGTACTGCCGCTTGATGAGAGCCTGCCTCACCGGCATTGCGGTTTGCCAAAGAATTCCTACGGATACTCCGCCACCGCCACCGCCTCCCCCAAAATCTCCGCCGCCGCCACCTCCGCCTCCGGCCACACCCGGATCCGTATTGGCACCGTCGCCTTGAGGACCGCTACTGCGGCCACCACCGCCGCCACGCCCTCCGCCCCGGCCCCCACCGCCGGCCGTCTCAGCGATACCCGGTCCACCTCCGCTTACGCCGCCGGCGATCGTCACCTTATCGGCCCAAGGAGAACTGCTGATCATCTTCGCGATTTCTTTTTCATTCCAATCGGTAAATGGCTTGGTGGTCCAGAAGTCGGCCGCCCAGATGCACAGAGCGGATAGCAGCAGGAGCCCCGACAATTTCTTGAGCATGGTTAATTTTCGAGTCTTTCCGTGGACAACGTCAACTGGACTAGATTAGCGTTTTTTGCCCAACCCTTACAGGCGTTAGTCCTCGGCAATTTGTTACCACCAGAACGCCTTTTCCCCACGCCGTCTGGCGGCCGACGCCGGTCCATTGCGCGGCGCGAAGATAGGGAACGAATTCCGCCAGATCGCCCGCGTATTCCGCCTCGCCGATGAAGCCGCCGAGCGAGTGTGTCTGGCCGGTCCGGCTGCTACGCCGGGACGTTTGCACGTGGTGAATGTTGCAACGCGTCATCTGGATTCGCGCTGCGCGCTCACCGAACTCGCGGAAGTCGATGCTGAGTGGACCGTCGTCATAGAGTGCCCGAAGCGTGCTTATCCGGTCGCGGACGCGCGCGGCGAGAACTCCGAATTCCGGGCTCTCGACTGCATGGCCGTCGGCCTTTAATTCGGTAGGCGTTTCAAATCGGATGGTCAAGTGATTCACCGGATCGGCGATCGGATCAAGGCACAATTCCAGGGGAGCATCCGCGCCACAGACGTTCACCAATTCTGCGTCCGCGTTCATCTCGGCGAACGCCCGAAGCACCGTATCGAGAGAAGAGCGGCGTAGGTCGAACCAGTGGAAATTGAAATGAAACTTCTCGCCTTGAGAGATGGTGGCTCCATCCAGGTGACTCGCACGGAAGACGAACGGGCGAGGGTGGTCGGCCAGCCCGCTAGGGCCGGTTTCAGATGAGGGCTCGAACAAGCGGGCATATCCAAGTTTGTGCATAATCGCCCCGAACGCTCCGCGCAGACGGTTGCTCGCGGCCGCTTGAGGAAACGAAACGGCTGCGCGCGCTAGGAATGTAAGGCGCAGGGCATAGAGGCGGAAATGCAAGATCTCATTTTACTGTTGTGCCGGACGCGACACGCGGGGCATCGAGAATCTTGGAGCTGACTCGATCCGGTAGTTGGAAGGTGACGTCAACGGTGACGCCGGCGCTCGCTGGCGCTCCGTTTAAAAGCAGCGGGCGGAAACGCCATTGACGCAGTGCGTCTGTCAAGCTCCCATCAATCGCTGGCCCGAGCCCCTCCAGTACTCGAACATCCCGAGGTATTCCGTTTTCGTCAATGACCAACATGGCCCTAGCCGTTCCGCTCACTCGATCCATGCGCGCTTGCTCGGGATACAGCGGATCGGGACTGTAGATCGGTTCGAGCTGCCCCAGGAACGTGGACGGGCCCTGGGGTTGATGGAGAGCCCCGCGGATTTGCGCGATAACTCTTGGCTCGAGACTCCGTGGCCCCCAGGCAAAATCGAATGTGCAGGATACGGAAACGGGTCTTCCGTCTTTCATCCCAGGCGCGAAACGCCACCCACGCAAGACCGTCGTGGCCTGGTCATTCCAGACGTCGTCGGACGTACGGGCCACTTGGATGTTCGTCGGAATGCCATGTTCGTCTACATCGAAAGATAAACCGACAAAGGCCTGACGTCCGATCGCTCCGAGTAGGCGCCCCTCTTCAATGGCTGTACTGTTGAAGACTCCCGCGCCCGTCGGATAGAAAGCACTCAAGACCGTCGGCCGGGTTGCTCCTTCGGGAGGATGAAAATCGACACCGATCAAATGCCAGCGGGACAGCTTGAAGTGCAGGGAAAAATCCACCGCCACGCTGGTGGGTTTAATATTGGGCCTGAATCGCCATTGCTGAACCGCCTGCACGGCTTTCTCATCCAGACCCAGTCCGAGAGATTGCTTCACGCGAAGTTCTTTGGGTCGACCACTTTGATCCGTACCTGCGGCTGTGACGGTTACAGTCCCCTCGAGCTCGGCTAGCTGCGCCTCCTCGGAGTACTCGGGTTCGGATCGCGTAAGCAAGTCCTGGGGCGCGGTCAGGGATGTAACCGCATCCGCCGACCGTAGGTGCGCGGTCGCTTCGGTCAATGCTCCTTGAGTGTTATCGTTGGTGCTAACGGCAAGCTGGTATTCGTTTACTGCACGATCGCGCTGGCCTGTAAGCTCGTAGATCTCGCCCAGATCGACGTGTGCCCAAACCTCGATCCACGGGGGTTGCAAATCTCCGCTGAGCGCTTCTCGGAATTCGTTCGCGGCGGATTGATAGTCGCCCCGGTGGGTCAGAAGCTCCGCAATCCGAAAATGCGCGAGCGAACTGTTGCGGTTTACTTCGAGGTCCTTACGGTACTGCAGCAACTGTTCAGCGGGATTGGGAACGCTCTGGCCGAGCGCCGCGGCCAGTGAGATCCCAGTAAGTACGGCGATCAGAACCGCCGGTTTCATTGCGCCTCCTGGAACGACAAGGATTGACCACAATTCTACTCCGATGCGTCACGAAAACAAGCGTGGCCTAAAATCGCGCTATCCGGCTCTGTCTACAGAACTTGCGCGCTGCGGCCGATCTTAAACTTACGGATGTTTCCGATTATCGGTATCGTGGTGGTCCTGGGTTGCATAGCCGGGGGCTATCTGATGGAAAAGGGCAACTTGCTGGTACTTATGCAGCCTGCGGAGCTGCTGATTATCGGCGGGGCGGCCATTGGGACTGTGCTGATCGGGAATCCTCCGCACGTTTTGAAGGCCATCGTCGGAGGCATCCTGGGCGTGTTCAAGGGAAGCCGCTATACGGCCGCTATTTATCTAGACACGCTGCGGTTCTTGAACGACTTCTTCAACACCGCTCGTAAGAACAGCTTGACGTCCTTGGAAGAAGATCTGGACGCGCCCGATAAGAGCGCCCTGTTCAAAAGACACCCCAACTTCAGCAAGGACCATGAGGCCATGCTCTTCTTTTGCGACACCATGCGAACGCTGGTCGCCGGAGGTGTGGAAGTTCACGATCTGGACAGCATCATGGAGCTCGATCTGGAGATTCTGCACAAACAGGCGCGCATGCCGGACGCCGCTATATCGACGATGGCGGACAGTCTTCCGGGGTTGGGCATTGTCGCGGCCGTACTGGGCGTGGTAATCACCATGAGCGCCCTGGGTGGTCCGCCAGAAGAGATCGGCCATAAAGTAGCGGCCGCGCTGGTTGGAACGTTTCTGGGCATCCTGCTGTGTTACGGCTTCCTCGGTCCAATCGCGGCGAATCTTAAGAAACAGAGCGACGCCGAAAGTGAATACCTCTCGGCTCTGCGCATGGGGCTTCTGGCTTACATGAAGGGGATGTCCCCGATCCTGGCCCTGGAAGCGTGTCGTCGCGCGATTCCGCCGCATGTCCGGCCCAGCTTCAAGCAGATGGACGATGCTTGCCGGAAGTCGGCCACGGCCGCGCCAGCCGAGGTGGCGGCGTGAGCGCCAAGCCTGGGTCGCCGACCATCATCATCGTCAAGAAGAAACACGGGGAGCATGACGACGAGCACGGCGGAGCCTGGAAAGTCGCCTATGCCGATTTCGTGACAGCCATGATGGCGCTTTTTATCGTGCTCTGGCTGCTAAGCGCGAGCGAAAAGGTACAGAAGGCCGTGGGCGGGTATTTTCAGGATCCTACGGGCAAGGGCCGCCAGACCGGTACAACGACCGCAGGCATCGGCGAAACGCTCACGGTGAATCGCAAGGATCTGCAAGACCTGAAAGAGAAACTGGAACAGGTGCTGAAGCAAATTCCTCAACTTCAACGTTTGGAAAACCAGATACGCATGACCATCACGGCGGAAGGGCTGCGTATCGATCTTCTGGAAACTGAGCGCGGACTTTTCTTCGACAAAGGAAATCCCAAGCCGAGCGAGGCCGGCACCGAGCTGATTCAGGTTCTCGCGAGTGAGCTGGTGAAACTTCCCAACAAGGTCGCCATTGAAGGACACACCGACTCCACTCCTTACGGACGTGCGGAATACTCGAATTGGGAGCTATCCTCCGATCGAGCCAATGCGGCGCGGAGGATTCTGGTCCAGAACGGACTGAATCAGGACCGGATCAGCCAGGTTCGCGGATTCGCCGATCAAAGGCTGCTCCTCAAGAACGATCCGATGAACCCGTCGAATCGCCGCATATCAATCATCGTCAGGAATGAGGGTTTGGATGTGGAGGAAGAGACCTTCGCCCAAGCGCCGGTCGCGGGTGCGCCGTCTGGTGCCGCGCCGACGAAAGCCGGCGACATAGCGGCGAAGCAAGACACCCCGGCTGTCAAGGCGGAACACTAGAACCGGCCCGTTCCCCAGGACCCTCGCTATCTATCCCACAGATGGATGGAGTAGCTTAGTGAGTATGAAAGCGATTCGCACGGTCGCGATTGTCTTTCTTCCATCGTTTTTGATTTTCGGGCAGGAGTTTGAAGTTGCCTCGATCAGGCCGGCTCCAAGCGTGCAAGGGCAAGCCATTGGCGGCCTTCATATCGACGGCGCAATGGTGAGGTACTCTGCCCTATCTTTGAAGCTTTATCTTGGGATAGCATACGACCTGAAGAATTACCAGATCTCCGCGCCGGATTGGATGGCGTCGGACAGGTGGGACATCACGGCCAAATTGCCGGACGGCTCCGATCCCAAACAGATTCCGGAGATGCTGCAAGCGCTGCTGCGCAATCGATTCCAGCTGAAAATGCATCGCGAGACCAAAGAGTTCCCGGTGTACGGCTTGATCATCGGGAAGGGCGGGCTGAAGCTGAAAGAATCGCTCGCCGATCCGGTGGCGGAAGCCGGCGAGACTCCTACGCAGAGTGTGAATGTCGCCGCGATCGGAGGAGGCGCGGGGACCATCGTCACTTACGGCAACGGCTCTTACTTAACGCTTGGGGACAACAAGTTCGAAGGCAAGAAACTACCGATGTCGACAATAGCAGCTGCTCTGGCCCGTTTTGCGGATCGGCCAGTGGTCGACATGACAGATCTCAAAGGGACCTATGACTTCACCATGGAATTCTCGCCGGAAGATTTCCGCGCGATGATGATCCGCGCGACCGTCGCACAGGGCTCGGTGGTTTCTCCGGAAGCCTTGAAGCTCGTGGATGCTTCGTCCGGCGACACTCTCTTCAACGCTGTCGAGAAGCTGGGGCTCAAGTTGGAGCCGCAGAAAGCACCGATAGAAACGCTGGTGATCGACCAGGCGTTGAAGATACCGACGGAAAATTGACCGTGCCCGAACTACGCACCAGTGCCGTACACTAGTGGGTCTTGCGACTTTTCACCGCCATCGACATTCCTCCCGATGTAAAGGCGGCGCTGGCGGCTTTGCTCGATCGGCACAGGTCCCTGGCGAAGCTGCACTGGATCCCGGTCGAGAAACTGCACATCACGACAAAGTTTATCGGCGAGTGGCCGGACCAACCGGAAACGCGGCTGGACGAGTTGAAGCAGGCGCTCGCGTCGGTTAAGGCGCCTGCGCCGGTGGATATTGTGATTCGCGGCCTGGGCAGGCTCCCTCGGGTACTGTACGCGGCGGTTGAGCCCAACGAAGCACTCACCGCGCTGGCGGCCGCAACTGAACTGGCCCTCGGAGTTCCCGCGGAAAATCGGGCCGACAATCGTGTCTATCGGCCGCACATCACGCTAGCGAGAACCCGCAAGCGAGTTCCACACGTCGATCTCGAGCTTTCCACCATAGGATCGTTCCGCGCGTCGTCGTTTGCACTATATTTGTCCGCTGCTGGAAAGTACACTAAACTTCAGGAATTTTCTCTCGACATATGAATTCACAAGTGATGATGGGACTCCTTGCAATCCTCATCGCCTACCTGCTGGGCGCGATTCCTTTCGGCTATCTGCTGACCCGATTTGCCACCGGCAAGGATGTCCGGAGCCAGGGGAGCGGGAATATCGGCGCGACCAACGTTCTGCGCGCGGCCGGCCGCGGCGCAGCCATCGCCACTCTGGTTCTAGATATGGCTAAGGGCTTCGCCGCGGTGTGGATCGCGGGATGGCTCACCGATGGTTCGTCCGGATGGATGGCAGACGCCGCGCTGGCCGTGATGGTGGGTCACGCATTTCCGGTCTTCCTGGGCTTTAAGGGCGGCAAGGCTGTTGCGACATTTACGGGAGCGTTTTTGTATCTGACGCCGATTCCCGCGCTGGCTGGGATCATCGTGTTTCTGATCACGGTACTGGTCACGCGCTACATCTCGGCCGGTTCCATCCTGGCGGCCGCGACCTTTCCGATCGGTGTGTGGCTGATCGATCATGCGAGCTTGAATGTATTGCTGGCGGCGGTGATAGGGGCGGCCATCGTGGTGTACCGCCACAAGGAGAATCTGCGCCGCATGCGGACCGGTAAAGAGCCCGTATTCCACTGGGGAATCTGATGAAGCTCGCAATCATCGGAGGCGGCAGTTGGGGCACTGCGCTGGCGATCGTGTTGGCTCCGCGCTCGGAATCAATCGTCTTATGGGCCCATGAAGCCGGCCTCGCCGGGCGCATGGCGCATTCCCGCGTCAATGACATTTTTCTTCCCGGCTTCCAGCTTCCTGCAAATGTTCAGGTTGTCTCGGGAAGTCTTGGGAACGCACTCGCCGGTGCGGATATCGTCCTGGGTGTGATGCCGTCGCACCACGCGCGCGGAATTTACGCGGCGATGCTGCCGCATCTGACGCCGTCCACAATCCTGGTGAGCGCGACCAAGGGACTGGAGCAGGGAAGCTTGTTGCGGATGTCGGAAGTGATCGGCCAAGTTGTCCGGACCTCTCGCATCGCCGTGCTCTCCGGGCCGACTTTCGCCCGCGAGGTAGCTGCGGGGAATCCCACGGCTGTGGCAGTGGCTTCCACAACACCCGAGGTCGCCCGGTGCGTCCAGGAAGCATTCTCGGGACCCACCTTCCGTCTTTACACAAATGCCGACCCCATTGGGGTCGAGGTAGGAGCCGCGCTCAAGAACGTCATCGCCATCGGGGCAGGGATTTGTGAGGGACTAGGCATGGGGCACAATCCTACAGCGGCCCTGATAACGCGGGGCTTAGCCGAGATCACGCGGCTGGCGACGGCCATGGGTGGCCAGGCGAAGACTCTGGCGGGCTTGGCCGGACTGGGCGATCTGGTTTTAACCTGTACTGGAGGGTTATCCCGTAACCGATACGTCGGCAAGGAGTTGGGCTGCGGCCGACCCCTAGACGAGATTCTGGGGTCCATGCGCATGGTCGCGGAGGGTGTAGAGACTTGTGCTTCGGCGGTCGCCTTGGGCGAGAAATTTGGTGTGGATCTGCCGATTATTCAACAGATGCACGCCGTGACGAGCGGAGGAAAGCCCCCTCGCGACGCAGTCCGTGATTTGATGGAGCGCACACTTAAAGGCGAGTAGCACCATCCGTGTCGAAACCTACGCAACCTTCTCCCGAGACTCGGGTTAACGAGAATATGGAGGCTATTGTCGCTCTGGAACGAGACGCTCAGTTGATGCTGAATGTCCGCGAAGGGGATGATACCAGCTTCGGATTTTTACTCGAACGGCACAGGGGGCCTGTGGTGCACTTCCTGTACCGGATGGTGCAGAATCAGGCGGTATCAGAGGAGCTGGCTCAAGAGGTTTTCCTGCGGGTTTACCGGAGCCGGGAGACGTACGAACCGACCGCGAAGTTTACAACTTGGCTGTTCCGCATCGCCACGCATGTGGCTCTGAATTCGATACGTGATCGCAAAAAAGAAAAAGGCCACGAGAGCCTGGATGAGAGTAGTGACGAGATGCTCGGCGGGTTGGAACGCCAGGTGGCGGACCGGCAACTAACGATCGAGCAAGAGATGGTCCGTGATGTCAAGCTACGCGAGGTGAGGCAGGCGATTGAAGCCCTGCCCGCCAAGCAGCGCGCCGCCGTACTGATGCACAAGTACGAAGGCCTGGATTATGCGCAGATCGCGAAAGTGTTGAGCTGTTCGGAATCCGCGATCAAGTCGCTGCTGTTCCGGGCCTACGAGACGCTGCGCGACCGGCTGGCACACATGGCTTAAAGAACTCGCTGAACTTTTTGAGGGAACCTATGATTTGCCTGAGTAAGAACGAACAGGGCGCCGAGCTTCTGGCCGGTTACCTGTCGAGGACGCTGGACGCGCCGCGCATGGCCGAACTCGGCCGCCATATTCAGGAGTGTGCGGATTGCCGCGGCTTGGCGAGCGTGTGGGAACGCCTGGATGAATTCGCCGTTCCCGAGGTTTCGCCGGGATTCGACGCCCGGCTGTACGCGCGGATCGCCAGTGAGGAGGCGCGGGTTTCCTTGTTGTCATGCCGGCGCTGGCTGTGGCGTCCCATTGCCCCGTTGGCCGCGGCTGCCGCCGTGGTCGCGCTGGTGCTGGGTTTCCTGCATGTTCCCGGAACTCCCCATTCGGCCAAGCAGGCGAGTAAAGTAGAGATCGAACAAGTGGCGCAGGCCGTGGACGATCTGGATTTGCTGACTCCCATCGACAGGTAGACCATGCGGCTTGTATTCACTTTCGCCGCGGCCGTACTTCTAGCCGTGTCGCCCGTGGCCGCTCAGGATAATATCCTGCGCCAGAAGGCGATCCCGCAGCAGAAGGCCAAGCAACAGAAACAACAGCAATTGAAGATGGTGCCGCTGCCCGCGCCCGCTGTGGAGCGATTCCTGCAAATGTCGCCGGATGACCGCGAACGCGCGCTATCGCAGCTAGCTCCGGAACGTCGCCAGCAGGTGGAACAACAACTCAACCGGCTGCAGCAGCTTTCGCCAGATCAGGCGCAGCGGCTCCAGGATGTGTATCCAGCCTTTATGAATCTTCGTCCCGTCCGACGTCAGGCCGTGCGTGCCGAGATCAAGGAGCTGCGTCAGATGAGGCCAGTGGAACGGAAGGACCGCCTGAATAGCGACGCAGGCAGTTTCTCTCCGGAAGAGATGAGTATTCTGCGCCAAGTCACGGGCATCCCGGAATAGCTACTTGGTTTTTTTCAGTTCTTCTACCAGAGCAGGTACGACTTCGAACAGATCTCCTACGATTCCGTAGTGCGCCACTTCGAAAATGGGAGCATCCGGATCTTTATTGATCGCGACGATGGTCTTCGCTCCCTTCATTCCCACCAGGTGCTGGATCGCTCCGGAGATTCCTACCGCGATGTACACCTTCGGCGACACGGTTTGGCCTGAGCTGCCGACCTGACGGTCCATCGGCAGCCAGCCAGCGTCGCAAATCGGGCGTGAGGCAGCGAGTTCCGCACCGAGCGCCTGGGCCAGCGCTTCGACCACGGGAATGTTTTCCTTCTCTTTAATCCCGCGGCCAACGGAGACGATGATGTCGGCGGCGGTCAAATCGACCGCCCTGGCTGCTTCTCTAAATGGCGGCTCCGCCACTTGGCGGGACGTCGTGGAGCTTGGCGAAAATGCTTCTACTTGGGGCGAACCTTCGGCTCGCCATGCTCCGGCTTGTATCGAGACGAAATGCGGCCCATCACCCACCAGGCGTACGTCGGCGTTGAATTTGCCTTGGAACATTTGCCGGACGAAGATGGGCGGGTCTTTTTTTTCAAAACGCGCGGCGATGACGTCGCCGATCAGAGTGCGTCCAAAGCGCGCCGCGAGCCTGGGCGCGTAATCGCGGGTCTGGTAGGTGTGCCCGAAGACCACCAAAGTGGGATTCACCTTGCGGATCAGTTCTTCGACGGCCGAGGTGTAGGCGTCGGCTGTATAGGGGAGATCGATCGAGTACGCTTTGACGTCTGATCCGAACTGCTGGGCGGCGGCTAGAACCTCGCCGGCCATGCGCTGCTCGACAATCGCGAGGACGCTCATAACACGCGTGCCTCGAAGCGCAATTTTTCTACTAACTTGGCGGCGGCGGTCTTAGGGTCACCCTGGAAGATCTGCGCTTGCTTGTTCTTCTCCGGTGCATAAAGCTTTTCGATGACCGCCGAAGGTGGGGCAACTTCCGCCGCTCCGTCCAAGCTGATGACCTTGATCTCCTTGGTCTTGGCTTTCTTGATGCCCATCAGCGTGGCATAGCGCAACTTGTTTAACCCGCTTTGAATCGTCAGCACGGCGGGCAACGGCATCTCGATGTGCTGGAACCAGCCGTCCTCTAATTCTCGTTTGACGCGGACCTTGCCGGGCTGGATTTCGATCTGCATGATGATGGTCGAACTCGGCAGCCCGAGCAGTTCTGCTAGCACCACGCCGGTTTGTCCGTAGCCGAGGTCGTCGGATTGGAGACCGGTGAGGATTAGATCGGGAGACTCGGCTCGCAGCGCTGTTGCTAGCAGGTTCGCTATTCCAAAGGTGTCAATACTGGACGACTCGATGTGGATTCCGCGATCTGCGCCCTTGGCCAGCGCCTCGCGAATGGTTTGCGACACTCGCGCCGGGCCGACGCTGATCACGATGACCTCGCCGCCATGTTTTTCCCGTAATTGCAGCGCCTCTTCAAGGGCGTAAGCGTCGGGCTCGTTGATCTCGAAGCTCAGAGTGTCTTCGTCGATCCAGGTTCCGGCAGCGTTCAGACGCAGAGGAGAATCGCGGAGAGGAACCTGCTTGATCGCTACGGCGATTTTCATTACAACCGCTTGAAAATCAGGCAGCCGTTGGTGCCGCCGAAGCCGAAGGAATTCGAGAGCGCGTAGTCAATCTTCATTGGGCGCGCATGATTTGGCACATAGTCCAGATCGCAATCCGGATCGGGACATTCGTAGTTGATAGTCGGCGGTGCGACCTGGTCGCGAATGGCCATGATAGTGATGCCGGCTTCCAAGCCGCCAGCGCCGCCCAGCAGGTGCCCGGTCATGGATTTGGTGGAACTGATGGCAACCTTATGCGCGTGCTCTCCGAACAAGCGCTTGAGCGCGGTGGTTTCGATGCGGTCGCCAACCGGCGTCGAGGTGCCGTGCGCGTTGACGTAGTCGATCTGATGCGGCTGCAGGCCGGCGTCCTTCAGTGCGTTGCGCATAACCCGGAAGCCGCCATCTCCGTCTTCCGATGGCGAAGTGATGTGATACGCGTCCCCGCTCATTCCATAGCCCAGCATCTCGGCTAACATTGGCGCGCCGCGCTGCATCGCGTGCTGGTACTCTTCGAGGATCAAAATGCCGGACCCTTCCCCGGCCACGAATCCGTCGCGGTCTCGATCCCAGGGGCGCGACGCACGCTCCGGCTCGTCATTGCGATGCGAGAGCGCGCGCATGGCGGCAAATCCGCCGATGCTCATGGGAGTAATGGCGGCCTCCGTTCCGCCGCAGATCATCACGTCGGCATCGCCGCGCTGGATCAGCCGGAAGGAATCGCCGATGGCGTGCGCACCACTGGTGCAAGCCGTCGCGGTGGCGGAATTGGGCCCCTTGGCTCCGGTGCGGATGGAGACGCAGCCGGAAGCCAGGTTGATGATGGTCGCGGGAATGAAAAATGGGGAAATGCGTCCGGGGCCTTTTTCGAGCAGGTTCTTGTGTTCCCGCTCGATTACCTCAAATCCGCCGATGCCGCTGCCGATATAGACGCCGGTGCGCTCAGCTTCATCGCCGGCCGGGACTTTGAACCCGGAGCTATGGAGCGCGAAATCCGATGCGGCGATGGCCAGGTGGATGAACCGCCCCATTTTCTTGATTTCTTTTTTCTCGATGTAGTTGGCGGGGTCGAATCCCTTGACTTCGCCGGCAATACGGCAACTGAAGCCGGTGGCGTCGAAGGCGGTGATGGGACCAATGCCGCTTTGGCCGCTCCGGATGGCTTGCCAGACCGGCTCAGTGCCGATTCCAACCGAAGTCAGCATTCCGACTCCGGTGACTACAACTCTGCGTTGCAAGAGGGCTCCGTGAACCTCGCCGTCCGGCTACTTCTTTTTGGACTCAATGTATGTGATCGCGTCTTTCACGGTCGCGATTTTTTCCGCATCCTCGTCGGGAATATCGAGGTCGAAAGCCTCCTCGAACGCCATCACCAACTCGACGATATCCAGCGAATCGGCGCCGAGGTCATCGACGAAACTGGCAGTGGGATCGACTTGCGCCTCATCCACGCCGAGCTGTTCGACGATGATCTGCTTGACCTTTTGCTCAACCGACATGCACCCTCCCTAAATCCCTTATCAAACTCATTGATTCTACCGGGTGAGCGCGGAGGGCGCAACTTTCGTCCGACGTGGCTCCAAGGAACTTGCTGAAACCAAGGCGTCCGGACACCTTCAGCCGAGGAGGCCGCCATGCCCGAGACCCGCAACTTCCCAGCCTGAAATCCGATAGCGCGCAAGCATCGGCGGCAGCACGACATCGAGTATATTCGCCTTGGCCGAGCGGAAACAACCGGGCGCCGAGATGATGGGAATCTCGTTCTTGTAGGCCAGCAGAAACAGGTTTCCGGGCTCGACAGGCGCGAGGAAACGCTCCAGATGGCAACCAATGCGAGCCATGGCCCGGCCCACCACGTCGTCTGGGCCGGCGGGAGCGGAAGTGGACGCGACTAGGATTCCCGTGGGACGGGCGCGCAGCAGATGCTCTAGGGCGCGTGCAACCGAGCCTTCATCCTCGGTCGGCGAAAGTGCGAAGCTGGGAGCCACGCCGAAACGGTCCAGGCGCTGGCGCACCACAGGCTCGAAGAGCTGGCGGGCCCGTTCGCCGTCAAGCGGATCGGTGTACAGCACGGCCACGGCGGCCGAACGGATAAAGCGGGCCTGCAAAATGGGTCCCCGTTCCCGCAGGATATTGATCACGGTTTCAAGTTGTGGCTGCGCCACGGCAAAGGGAGCGCTCTTGACGGTGGCGATGCGTTGTTCCGCGCGAGCATGGCTGAAATTCGGGCTGGTGGCGACTACTATGCTGGAGGTGCAATTGATCTGACGCAATAGCTCTTCGTCGACCAGCACGCAACAGTCTTCGGTGGCGAATAAATTGGCCCGTCCCCCTGCCGCCAGACGGATTTCCAGGCATCCACACCCCGTTTCCGCGGCGACCTGGGCCACGGCTTCGTCCTCGCCGATCTCGCCGTCTTCCAATTCAGTGACCCAGACCTGGCCCAGTCCTTCGGTTTCGAGCAACCGTATATCTTCGTCACTGAGAATATGACCTTTGGCCAGGAGCTTGCGGCCGCTTTGGCGGAAAATGGTACAGCAGAGAATCCGTCCCGCTGAGTCCCGGACGGCGACCGTCTGTGCCTTCAAAATGCACCTCCCGTTGGTTCTTTACCACTGGAACACCCCGGAACGGTGTAGCGCGCAGTAAAACGATCGCGCGGCGCCATTTTTGGTACGTGTACTACACTCTAGTGTATGCTCGGTGGGATAAATCTCAAACGTAATCGTAAAGAAAACTGAAGCTTACTTAAAATCGATTATCGCCAAAGTATAACTCGGATGCTTTTAAAGAGTCATGCGGGTTCCTATGGGTTCGCCGGATAGGAGCTTGCGGACGACGCCTGCGAGCGCCCCGGGGGCGATCATGACTTGTCGAACTCCTTTGTGAAGGGCATCGATCGCCGCTTCGAGCTTCGCTCGCATACCGCCGGTAGCCACACCTTCTTCTATCAGTACACTTGCGTAATCGCCGTTCAAAAGGGGACAAACGGATCCGTCTTTATCGCGAACGCCTTCTACATCGGTCAGAAAGAGAAGAGATTCGGCAGCGAAAGGCGCCGCGCAGGCCACGGCCATTTGATCCGCATTGACATTGTAAACATTCCCTCTGTCATCTCCCGCCACACACGCTATGACCGGAAGATAGGATGCTTCTGTCAAAAGATCTAGTAACCGGGGATCTGAACGAACGGGCCTGCCGACCTGTCCCAGATCCGGACTTAGCAATTCGGCATCGACCAAGCCTGCGTCTAATCCACTCAATCCCACGGGCCGAGCTCCCGCCGCGCGGAAGGCGGTCACGAGTTCCGCATTTACACTGCCGGCGAAGACTTTCAGTACTGCGTCGATTACTTCCGGCGTAGTCACGCGCAATCCGTTTATGAAACGGCTTTCGACGCCGCGCTCGGCGAGGAAACGGGTCATTTGCTTTCCGCCGCCGTGGACCACAACAATTCGATTGTCAGGCTCGGCTGCGGCCTCGGAAATTTCGCGCGCCAGGCGCTGGCGGGAATCGGGCACATCGAGCAGAGTGCCGCCCAGTTTGATCAGCAGTTTACGTGGCTTCACGTTAGAGGAGCCCGGCGGTTTCCGGATACCCCAGTGCGAGGTTCATGTTCTGGATGGCCTGTCCGGCCGCGCCTTTGACCAGATTATCGATCACCGAGATCACGACGGCACGTCGGGTTTTCTCGTCGTACTTGAAACCGATATCGCAGAAATTGGTATGCGCGACGGCCAGAAGGTCGGGAACCTGCCCGGGCGAGTATAGGCGCACGAAGGGTTCGGATTCGTAACGCCCGCGATAAATTGCCAGCAGATCCTCGGTGGAGGCAACTTTCTCGGACGCGCGGAAATAAATCGTTTCCAGAATGCCCCGGTGAATAGGAATGAGTTGCGCGGTGAAGCTAAACTCGCCTTCGTCGATGCCGGAGGTGCGCAGAACTTCGGGGACATGACGATGGTCGAGAATCGAATAGACTGAAAAATTCTCGGTGACCTCGCAAAAACTTGTCTTAAGGGAAGCTTTACGCCCTGCGCCGCTGACGCCGCTCTTGGCGTCGCACACGATTCCGAATTCACGGACGATCGCGCCCGCCTCAATCAGTGGCTTAAGAGCAAGATTCGCGGCAGTAGGGTAGCAACCGGGATTCGAAATCAGGCGCGCGACAGCCACGCGGCCGCGGCAGAATTCGGGTAGTCCATAGACAGCCTCTTTAAGGAGCTCCGGCTGCGTATGGGACTCTTTGTACCAGCGCTGATAGTTCTCCGTTGTACCGAGTCTGAATGCGCCGCTGAGGTCGATGACTTTTGCTCCCGCGTCAAGCATAGGCCCGGCAAGCTGCATGGACACTTCCGGAGGCGTGGCGAAAAATACCGCTGCCAGGCCGGCGGAACGAATCGAGTCAGGGGAGCATGGAAGGCGTCGTGGACCGCTATGGCCTAAAGGCCGCGGGCGATCGCCGCCGTCGCGATGCTCGAGCAGAATCGGCTCGACATGCGGGTGCTTCGACAACAGTGAAACGAGTTCCGCGCCGCTGTAGCCGCTAAAGCCGACAATTCCGACAGGCGTTTCGGACATTGGATCTCTCAATTATGCCACGCGAGTATGCAAGGGCCAGTTTTAGGGGCGTTGTTCGCTGACGGACCGGTCTGCCAGATCGCCAATGACCGGGAGGTGGTAATCCTGGTCATGACTGACTTTTATCAACATGAAGATCCAGGCCCCGAGGATCGCCAAATGGAGCAGCTGGGAAATTGTCCGGTAAACAGGAAATCCGACGGTGGAGACCGGGAAGGCGAGCATTGGCGCGACCACCCACTCGACCATGAGCCAGGCCGCGAATAGATACAAGCCCTGGAAGGCATGAAAGCGGAGCCGCCTTTCTGAGCGGAACCGGTCGCTGGCGAGCACGGCAATCGCGGCGATCCAGCCGACCCAAGGGATGTAGCAAAGCAGGGCGGCATTGCGATGCGAAATGTTGCTCCAGAAATCGTGGGCCCTGCCAGGCGCCGACGCCATGCCTCCCGACTGCGAGGTTCCGCACTTGGCGCAGAAGCGGTCTGAAGTTCCGACCGTTTGTCCGCACTGGACGCAATAGGGCATCTCTATTAAGCAGATCTCTCCAGTTTGTACGATAGCTTTATGCGGCGAGTTCCCACAACATGGCTTTTGGTTCTGCTCGCGGCGTCCTCGGGCGCCCTTCAGGGCGCTAAGACGTTAGACCTTTACTTCATTGACACTGAGGGCGGTCAGGCCACGCTGGTGGTGGCGCCTTCAGGACAGTCCTTGCTGATCGATACCGGATACACCGGCTTCGGAGGGCGCGATACTCTGCGGATCGCGGCGGCGGCCAAGGACGCAGGCGTCAAGAAGATCGATACCTTGCTCATCACCCATTTTCACGACGATCACGTGGGCGGCGTGGCGAATCTGCTGGATCGATTTCCGGTGACCACCTTCGTGGATCATGGCCCGAGCGTTGAGACCAAGGATTATCCCAGTGCTTACGCGGCGGCGTTCGCTAAAGGGCAACACCGGGTTGTGGCGGCGGGCGACAAGATCGCGATCAAGGATCTGGATGTGACGGTGGTGGCCGCCGCGGGGAACGCGATTGGACGGCAAGGCGAGCCGAATCCGAATTGCGCCGGCATTCCCCGGAGTCAGTCTGATCTTGAGTCCGGGGAGAATTCGCAGTCGGTGGGCGTCGTGATCCAGTTTGGCAAGTTTCGGTTCGCGGATTTGGGCGATCTGACGTGGAACAAAGAACTGGCATTGCTCTGCCCGGAAAACAAGGTCGGCAGGATCGACTTGTACCTGACGACGCATCATGGCGGCGAGTCATCGAAGGCCATTTGGGGCATGACCCCGCGGGTGGCGATCATGAATAACGGTCCCACTAAGGGCGGCGAGGCGGCGGGCTGGAAGAATGTGATGGCGTCGCCAGGGTTAGAGGATCTCTGGCAACTGCATTTCGCGTTGGCGGGCGGTAAAGAGACCAATGTGCCGGATACGTTTATCGCCAACGTGGATGCAAACGATCAGGGCAAGCACCTGAAAGTCTCCGCGCTGGCGGATGGTTCGTTTACGGTAACGAATCCACGGAATAAGTTCAGCAAGACCTACGCCGCGAGGTGACAGGCGACCCGCTTGGGGGTAAACAAGATCGCCTGTCTCACCCCCTACCGCTTCATGTGCGCGGCGTCCTTTTCGTCCTCGGTGCAGAAGTTTTCCAGCAAGTCCGTGTCGGGAAACAGGTACATGCCGATTTTGTACGTGAATGGTTTCGTGTAAGTCTTGGGATCGTCGATCGTGACCTGGACGTCCATGTGACCGAACTCCCGGCGTTGGAACTGCTCGGTGACGCGCATGTCTTCACTATGCGGATGGCCGAAAATGTCGAGTGGGCCGAATGGAATCAGTCCAATCGTCTCCACCACCAGGGAATCGCCCTGCCAGTGGCCGACGGAGTACCCGAGCCAGCTCGGCTGGGGATCGTCGGGATGCTTTCTGCCGTCCGTAAAGATCTGGCGGAAGACCGTGTCGGCCTCATAGAGTAGCAGCGTCAGCTTGGGGGTCTGGACGATTTTGAACGGAGCTGGCCGGGAATCCACTAGTGGCACAGGAGGAGGGGCGCAGAGCGCGGGAGGAGGTGTAGTCATAGCCACCGCCGCACGCTTCTCATACGCCGCTCTAAATTCGGGGCGCAGCGGAGATTCTTCGGGCTTGACGCCGGCCAGGACATTGAAAAAGGAAAGCGGCGGCGTATCTTCTCCCAGGCCGTTCCCGCCGGCCACGCCGGTGCCACCTCCAGGCAATATCTTCATAAGCTCGCTGATCGAAGCTCCCTCGCCCTGCCAGACGCCGGACAAGTCCGGCTTGCCATTGGAAGCTCGCGGCGCGGGCGCGGATAAGTTCGGCTTACCGTCCTTAGTCCTAGGAGTTGCCGAATCGCGGATGTTCAGCCACTGCGCCTGAGCTGCTGCCGCCACCCCAACAAGTATCAAGATGCGGATACGCATATATTCCATCCCTCCCCATTGTGGAGATTGTATCGAAATCCGTATCCTAGGACTTGCTGCTTTCCACCTCGACCTATTTCGTATTCCTGGTCGGCATTTTCTTTCTCTATTGGTCCGTGTCGCGGGTTCGGGCGCTGGCGCTAAGCGTGCTTCTCTTCGCGAACTATTTTTTCTATGCCCGCTGGGACCTGCGCTACTTGGCGATCATTCCCCTGGCTTCGACGTGCGATTATTTCATCGGCCTGGGCCTCCAGGCCACGCCCAATCGGGTGCTGCGGCGGATGCTGGTCACCACGAGCATCGTGCTCAACATCGGTCTGATTGCCTTCGCACGCGACTGGAAGCTTTCGATTACGCTCTCTTTCTATGCGTTCCAGGCATTAACCTATACGCTCGACCTGTACCGGCGCGACATTAAAGCAACCCAGAGCTATCTGGCGCATCTGGCTGCTGTGTCGTTCTTCCCAACCATCCTGGCGGGACCGATCACGAGGGTCTCCGTGCTACTCGAGCAGTTTGAGAAGCGTAAGCCCTTGGACGCAGCCGACGGCGGCCGGGCGCTCTTCCTGATTGGACTGGGACTGATTAAGAAGCTGATGATCGCAGATTATCTGGCCGGGAATCTGGTTAACCGGGTATTCGATTTTCCCAATCTCTACACCGGTGCGGAGAACCTGATCGCGGTGTATTCATACACGCTGCAAATTTTTTACGATTTTTCCGGCTACACCGATATCGCCATCGGGTCGGCACTGCTCTTGGGCATCAAGCTCCCGCCGAATTTCAACCGGCCATACGCGGCGCACAATATCGCCGATTTCTGGCGTCGCTGGCACATCACGCTTTCGAACTGGCTGCGCGATTACCTGTACTTTTCGCTGCCCGGACTGCGGTCCAAGTGGAAGATTTTCACATACACGAATCTGCTGATCACAATGGTTCTGGGCGGCCTCTGGCACGGGCAGAGCTGGAATTTCGCGATTTGGGGCGCATTGCACGGGACGGGGCTGATAATCGTCCGGCTGTGGCAGATACGCACCGGGAGGAAGCCCGCGGCTGGCTGGTGGCGAATCGCCAGCATTGTGCTTACGGTCCATTATGTGGCGTTCGCGTGGATCTTTTTCCGCGCGCCGAACCTCGAGACTGTGGGATCTATCCTGGCTCGCATCGCTTCGGGCACGGTTTCCTTTGCCAACCTTTCCACCGGATTGTGGGTGATTTTGGCGATCGCCATTGTTGCGCATTACTTGCCGGCGAAGTGGTACGAGTTTAGCGTCAATCTGTACATCAGAGCGCCGTTTTTCGCGCAGGCCGGGGCGATGGCCGCTCTGGTGATTGGCCTGCAATACGTTGCCCAGACCGGGGCGGCGCCGTTTATCTACACCAGGTTCTGAATGCGTAAGACGATACTGGGGGTGATCACCTTTGCGGCGCTGATCTTATTGCCCCGCGCAGTTCCGGCGCTCAAGAACTACGTATCGCTCGATCCACGCGACATTCCGCTGGTATGGGACCTCCCGGTTCCCAAACCGAAAGAACTGGAAACCGACGCGGTGCGCGCGCAGCGTCTGCAAATCCAGAAGCCGCAGAATCTGCTCGATCCGCACAGGACTCTGGATCACTTTTATCAGGCGCTGCTTCAAGGCGGGCCTGTACGAGTCCTGCATTACGGCGATTCGCCCACCACCGGCGATTTGATCACCGCCGATGCGCGCGCGCAGTTCCAAAAGCAGTTTGGCGACGGAGGCGCGGGCTTTGTTCTGATCGCGAAGCCGTGGGCCTGGTATTTTCACCGCGGCGTCGATATGGATGCGTCTAAATGGACCATCGATGTCGCCGGCGACACGCAGATTAAAGACGGGTTGCACGGTTTAGGTGGCGCCAGTTTCCAGGGCTCGCCGGGAGCGGTGGCGACCTTCACCGTGAAAAACGAGCAGCGCACCGCGGAAATCGCCTATCTGGAGCAGCCTGAAGGCGGCACATTTTCCTTTGAGGCCGACGGAAACGAGCTGGGACAAGTAGAAACCGCGGCGGACAAAGCAATCCCAGCCTGGAAGTCATTCGAACTTCCCGCGGGCACCAAGAAGTTTACCGTTCGTGTGCAGAGCGGCAAGGTCAGGTTGTATGGCGTGGAGTTCAGCAAGGCGAAGCCAGGAGTGCTGTATAGCAGTTTGGGCGTCAACGGCGCCAACATCACACTGCTGAGTCGTGCTTTTAATGGCGGGCACTGGACCGCTCAACTGCATCACTACCGGCCCGACCTGGTGGTTTTGGCATATGGCACCAACGAAAGTGGCTTCCCCAAATTCGTTGATTCCACCTGGGCTGCGGAGATGAAATCGGCCGTAAAGCGGCTCCAGACGGCGCTGCCCGAGACGTCGATCCTGCTGATGAGCCCCATGGACCGGGGGGAGCGCAATGAGCGCGGCGAGATCGATACCATCCCGGCGATGCCCAGGCTGGTAAAGATCGAGGCGAAGGTGGCCGAAGAAACCAATGTGGCATTCTTCAATACGTTCCAAGCCATGGGCGGGGAGGGGACAATGGCGCGCTGGTATGCGGCCGAACCGCGGCTGGTTGGTTCGGATTATATTCACCCGATGCCGGCGGGGGCAAAGATCGTGGGGGAGCTGTTGTACGGGGCTCTTCGAGATGGCTATAACGAATATAAGCTGCGACAATTAAAGGGCAGGGAGAGCAGCACCACGAAGTGAAGCGAGTTATCCAGTTCTGCGTCGCTTTAGCGATCGCCACGGCGGTGGCGTTCGGCGTGCAGCCTGCGAAGTCGTCGGCCGCGAAAGCCCCTTCCAAGAAGAGTTCGGCAAAAAAGAAGTACGTTTCGAACACCCGCAAGCCTCCGGTTAAGAAGGCCAAAGCCTCAGCGAAAAAGGCGCCGGTCAAAACCGTAAAAGCGCCTCCCGTGCCGGCGAAAGTCCGGGCAGAAGCGCATGATTACGTTTTCGAGAATGTAGCTAACGGCGCGGATATCCCGGTCGAAAATTCAGCGGCGCTGATTCCGTTCTTCGAACAGCTGTATCGTCATCAGCGAGGCGAAGTGGCTGGTGCGGTACATATTCTGCATTACGGCGACTCGCATACCGCCGCCGATGAATGGACCGGCGACCTCCGCACGCACTTCCAGGAAAAATTCGGCGACGGCGGCAGTGGATTTTCACTGGCCGGGCGCCCTTGGAATAGCTATCGCCGGATGGATGTGCGTTCGGGATCGACCCGCGGCTGGCACACCGATGGTCTGGTGGGCCGGGCGGGCGATGGCGTTTACGGTTTAGGCGGCGTCAGCTTGAGCACCGCGAGCGCCCATGAAGCGATCTATCTGGACGCGAACGCGGCCGAGTTCGAACTGTTCTACTACCAGCAGCCCGGCGGCGGCACATTGCAAATCTACGACAACGGAATGCCCACGGAGCAGATTTCAACCGACGGCGAAGCAGGGCCGGCCTATTATCGACTGGAAGCGATTCCGGGCATGCACCGGGTGGAAGCAGAAACGCTCGATCGCGGACCGGTCCGCTTGTTCGGCTGGGTGGCGGAGAACACCACAGGCGTCACCTACGAGGAGTTGGGGATCAACGGCGCGGAGGCGTCTATCATTCTGGGGTGGAATGAGGAAACGCTTCGGTCCAATATCGAGCGGCGCAATCCCGCGCTGATTGTACTGGCGTACGGGACCAATGAAGCCGGCCGCAAGGATTGGACGCTGGAGAGCTATCGCGAGATGTACTCGAACCTGATTGCCCGGTTGAGGGCCGACGCCCCCACAGCCGCGATTCTCGTTGTCGGCCCGGCGGATCGCACGCAAAAAGTGCGCAAGATCGGCTGGCAAACCATGGAAAAGATCGAAGTGATCGCCGAGGCGCAGAGACAAGCGGCGCTCGCCAATGGCTGCGCGTTCTGGGATCTGCGGGCAAAGATGGGCGGCAAAGGGTCGATGCTGAAATGGGTGGCCGCAGGAATGGCTCAGGCCGATCACGTCCACTTCACGGGTCCGGGCTACCGGATGATCGGCGACGCCGTGTTCCGCGATGTGATGAGCCAGTACGACATCTTCCTTCAGGCGCGCGCCGCGATCGTTGCAAACGCAGAATCTACTACTCCTTCCGATGCCACGGCTGCTGGAAACCAATGAGCTGCGATGCGCGCGAGGCGTCCAGCCAGATTCTCACCGGAGACTTGTATTGCCCCCGCTGCCAGAAGGAAGTGAAGGATCCGCTGACGTGCGGCGATTGTCTCTCGACCATCTGCCGCCAATGCGGTACGGCGTTAGAGCAGGTGGACGAACTGGGCATCGGCTGACCGCCTTGGTGGTAGCGTCGCTACTGCTGATTTCCTGCCGGACATCTTCGACTTCGTCCAAGATGCCATCCAAAGGGCCGTCGAAGTCGCCGACCCCCGCAATCGGAATCGCCTTTACCGGACCCACAACGGTCAATCTTCGCGAGGATCTGGGGCCCAGGGCCAACGTCGTGTCTACTCTCCAGCATGGGGAACGGCTGGAAGTGCTGGAGATGCGGCGCAGATTTGTTCGCGTGCGCACATCCAAAGGCCTGGAGGGCTGGACGGACGTAAATTACCTGCTGAGCCAGCAACAGGTCGGCGATTTGGACAAACTCGCGGCGTTCGCGGCCAAGCTTCCTTCGCAGGGCAAGGGGACGACCTTCGACTCCCTGAATGTCCACACCGCACCGAGCCGCCAAGCCCCCAGCTTCACCCAAATCCCCGAGGGCGGTGCATCCGATGTGCTGCAGCATCGAGTGTCGCCGCGCGTTGCGGTGATGCCCGCGGCGGCAGCTCCGATAAGGACTAAGGGCAAAGCTGCCAACAGGAACGCTCCCCCTAAGTCGGCCAAGCAGGGCAAAGAGCCTCCACCTCCTCCGCCTCCAGCTCCCGCGCCGCCTGCCAATTGGGTGGATCTGTCGCGTCCTCGCGCCGCGGACCTGGGGGGAGATGCCGTGACGGCTGCTCCTGAGCCTCGTAAACCCATTCCTATGGATGACTGGTACTTGGTGCGAACACGCGACGGCAAAGCGGGGTGGGTGCTGGCCCGGCAGATCTCAATGTCGATTCCGGATGAAGTGGCGCAGTACGCCGAAGGGCATGTCATCACTGGATATTTATCGCTGGGAAAGGTGGGTTCAACCGACAAAGACAACTGGTTGTGGACGACGACTTCCGTGGGTTCGCAAGGCCTCGACTTCGATAGTTTTCGCGTGTTCGTCTGGAGCATCAAGCGGAGCCGTTACGAGACGGCCTATATCGAGCGCAACGTGAAAGGTCATTATCCGATTGAAGCGCGGCCAGGGTCTGGAGAGGATGCAACATTCTCGGTAGTGGTCGAAGACAAGGATGGACAGGTTTACAAGAAGACCTACGAGTTTAGCGGATATCGAGTGAAGCTGGTTTCGAAAGAGCCTCGTCCGGAGCCGGCGGCGGTGCCTGAGGTCCGGACAACCGGCAACTTTGAAGAAGTTCAGATGGTGCAGAAAGTAAGCTGGTCCGACAAGCTGCGCGACGTGCGTAAACGCTGGTTCGGGCGATAGCCTTAGTCGAAGGCGAACAGTCCCATGGCGCGTTTCACTTTCTTGAGCGTGCTGTCTGCGATAACGCCTGCATTGGCCGACCCCAGAGCCAGCGCCTGGGTGATTTCGTCTGATGTGATCTCGCGATAACGACGCTGGATGGGGTCCAGTCCAGCGACCACTGCCTCGGCCACGGTTTTCTTCAAATCGCCGTAGCGCATGCCAGAGAAACGTTCGCGCATGTCATCATTCGTGGCTTCCGTGAACGCCTGGTAAATCGCGAGCAGGTTGCGGACACCCGCGCCCGGATTGTCGAAATCGACGCCGGGTTTGGAATCGGTCGTCGCCCGCATGATCTTCTTGCGGATCACCGCCGGTTCGTCGAGTAAGCCGATGGCGTGACCGGCGCCAGGCTCCGACTTGCTCATCTTCTTTTCCGGATCGTCCAGGCCCATGACACGCGCGCCGACTGTGGGCAAATGCGTCGCAGGCATGGTGAATGTTTCTCCGTGTTCGGGATAAAGCGAGTTGAAGCGTTGCGCAATGTCTCTGGTTAACTCCACATGTTGCTTCTGGTCGTCGCCGACGGGGACCACATCGGCCTGGTACAGCAAGATATCGGCGGCCATAAGGACGGGATACTGCAACAAACCGTCGCTAATAGTTTCTTGTGCCTGGGACTTCGCCTTGTATTGCGTCATCCGCTCCAGCCAGCCGACAGGAGTTACGCAGGTGAGCAGCCAAGCCAGTTCGGCGTGCTCGGGGACTCTGGATTGGAGCACCAGGGATTTCTTGTCGATTCCGATCGCCAGAAGGATGCCTGCCAACTGCTGAACCTTGGTGTTCAGCTCTTTCGGATCCTGATACACCGTGATCGCATGCAGGTCGACGATGCAGTAGATGCTATCGTAGTCATACTGAATCTTGGCCCAGTTCTTCAGCGCGCCCAGATAATTCCCGATGTGCGGACTGCCTGTGGGCTGGATGCCAGATAGAACTCTCTTCATGGTTGTTCGGGGGAAATTCCTATCGTAAACGATGTCTCAACACGACGTTAGTATCGACAAGTGGGTGTATGGTGGCGAGGGCTTGACCCGCATCGACGGCAGGGTTGTGCTCGTGCCGTCCGTTCTACCCAGCGAAACCGTTCGGCTCGATTTTGGTAAAGACGTACATGCCTCGTTAGTGGAGGTGCTCGCGCCCGCGGCTGAACGAGTAACACCTCCGTGTCCGCTGTTTACGATTTGCGGCGGCTGCCATTACCAGCACGCGCCGTACGAATATCAGCTTGCCCGAAAAGTCGAGATTCTGCGCGAGCAGTTGCAGCGCGTCGGCAAGATCAAGTTCGAAGGCGAGATCGATGTGATCAGCGGTCCGCCGCTGGGGTATCGCAACCGGGCGCAGTTTCACATCGCAGAAGGCAAGATCGGGTACCTGGCGGCCCGATCGCATGAACTGGTCCCCGTCGAAGACGAGTGTCCGGTTTCATCGCCCTGCTTGAATCAGGCTCTGGCGGAGATGCGTGCACGACTCGGCGATCCGCGTTTCCCGCGCTTCGTGCAGGCCGTCGAGATTTTCACCAATGAGACTGATGTCCAGATCAACGTGATCGAATCGGAGCATGCCGTCGCCCGGAGGTTTTACGAATGGTGCGAATCGAAGCAGGCGATCGACTATCACACTTCATTTGGCAGCTTCCGGGTAAGCTCGAAATCGTTTTTCCAGGTGAATCGATTTCTCGTCGAGAAGCTGGTGGAGGCGGCATTACCCCAAAACACTAATGCGCCGGGCGGGGAATCAGCCCTGGATCTCTACGCAGGGGTTGGATTGTTCGCCTTACAAATGGCTCGGCGATTCCGTTCGGTGACGGCGGTAGAGACGGGATCGAGCGCCGCGCACGATCTGGAATTCAACGCGTCGCGCGCGGAGCTGGCTGTGAAAGTGGAGCAAGCTCGCGTAGAGGACTATCTCGAGCACCTGCAAGTCACTCCAGAATTCGTACTCGCCGATCCGCCCCGTGCCGGATTAGGAAAGGACGTCGTCGGGCACCTGCAACGGCTCGCGCCGCCCCGATTGACGATTGTCTCCTGCGATCCTGCGACGCTAGCTCGCGATCTGGCGGGGCTCTCTTCTTACGAGATCGAGTCTTTGACGATGGTAGATCTGTTTCCCCAGACCTATCACTTGGAAACGATCGCACGACTCCGTCGCCGCTAGCGCTTCTTGTATTTCCAACAGCCTTCGACGTGGTCGTCCACCATGCCGACGGCCTGCATGAAGGCGTAACAGATCGTCGAGCCGACGAATTTGAAGCCGCGCCGCGCGAGTTCCTTGGACATCTGGTCCGACTCCCGCGTCTTGGCGACGATTTGTTCGCGGGTCAAACCGGCAGGTTTTCGCAGAGTCTTGCCGCCAGTGAACTGCCAGATGAAGCGGTTGAACGATCCGAATTCCTCTTGCGCCGCAAGGAATGACCGAGCGTTTAGCACCGACCCTTCGATCTTGAGCCGGTTGCGGACAATTCCTGCGTCCTGCATCAGTCGTTCCACATCGCGCTTCTTGAAACTGACCATGACGTCGGGGTCGAAGTCCCGAAACGCCTTGCGGAAGTTCTCCCGCTTGCGCAGTATGGTGATCCAGCTCAGGCCGGCCTGAAATCCTTCGAGCAGCAGCATCTCGAATAATTTGCGGTCATCATGGAGTGGAACTCCCCATTCTTTATCGTGATAGGTGGCATAGAGCGGATCGCCGCCGCTCGCCCACCAGCACCGTTTCCTCGTACGCGGCATGTTTCGCAGGTTAGCAGGTTGGCGATAGTTGCCCTGAGGGCTATCCTGAAGTGCAGTCATGAGACGGACGGAGCTGCTAACGTTTCTCGCGGAGGAGATTATCGCGCGAAAAGTGGAGGAACGTCCGCTCAAAGTCGGCATTGATGGCCGCTGCGCCGCGGGCAAGACGATGCTGGCGGACGAGCTTGGGCAGGTTCTTGGTGGCAGAGGTTTCGAGGTGCTGCGCCCCTCCGTAGACGGCTTTCATCATCCGCGTGAACGCCGCTACCAGCAAGGCGAGTACTCGGCTCAAGGCTACTATGAGGATGCCTACGATTACGGATCCGTCGCGAGCGCTCTACAGGAACCGTTATCAGCAAATACGATCCTGCTGTTCGAAGGCATCTTCGTCTTCAGGAGCCAAATCAATACGTTTTGGGAATACAGGATTCTTGTCGACGTGGACGCCGCAACGTCGCTCTCCCGTTCTCTGGTCCGCGATACGGGCTTGATTGGTCCGGCCGACGTGGTCCGGCGAAAGTTTGACCAGCGCTATGAACCCGCCTGGCAGATTTACGTCGGATCTCGAGACTGTGGCGGATGTCGTGATCGACAATCGTGAAGTCGCTAATCCTCAGATTCTAAAGGGCGCTTGAGAAACACCGGGTCGGGGCGCTATCCTGAAATTTCCTGAAGTATTCCCGGAGACAGAATGTCCTCGATTGACGTTCCGCTAAAAGGCGGCAGCTTCGGCACCGCCAAGTTTGGTCAGACCAAGAGAAAAGACAAATGGTGGATTGAGCCGCTCCTGGTTTTCCTGGGCTACGCGTTATTTATCGCTTACGCGAACTACGCGATTATCAACTACAACTGCGGCGGCCGGCCGTGCTTCGAAGTCCCGGGCACGGGGTATCTCTCGCCGATGTTTTCGCCGCTGCTGACCAGGGGCGCTCCCACATGGTGGCCTTCTTATGCGCCGTTCTTCGGGACGATGCTGATTTTATGGGCGCCCCTGGGATTCCGCTTCACCTGCTACTACTATCGTGGCGCGTATTACAAAGCCTGGTGGGCCGATCCCATCTCCTGCGCCGTGGGCGAGCCTCGCAAGAGCTATTGGGGCGAGCGCAAATGGCCGCTTCTGATCCAGAACGCGCACCGCTATTTCCTCTACTTCGCGATCATTTTCATCTTCATCCTGACCTATGATGCCTGGAATGGACTGTGGTTCGACGGTCCCGCCGGCCCGCGCACGCAGTTCGGACTCGGGGTCGGTTCGCTGGTCCTGATCCTGAATCCGATCCTGCTTGGGCTGTATACGTTCGGATGCCATTCGTTTCGACACCTGATTGGCGGCCGTAAGGACATACTGTCGACAAGCCCGGTGCGGAAATCGTGTTACGACTGCGTCTCCGGCCTCAATCGCAAACACATGCTATGGGCCTGGATCAGTATGTTCTACGTGGGCTTTGTGGATCTGTACATCCGCCTGTGCGCGATGGGCGTCTGGACGGATTGGAGGATCCTCTAAGTGGCGGACTATCCGGTTCATGAGTACGACGTTCTGGTAATCGGGGCGGGCGGGGCAGGATTGCGTGCGGCGATTGAATCTTCGGCCGCAGGGGCAAAGACGGCTGTCGTAACTAAATCACTGCTGGGCAAGGCCCACACGGTGATGGCCGAAGGCGGCATGGCCGCGGCGATGGGCAACGTGGATGAGCGCGACAACTGGCGTGTCCATTTCGCCGATACTATGCGCGGCAGCCAGTACCTGAGCAATTGCCGCATGGCCGAGATTCACGCTAAGGAAGCGCCCGCCCGAGTCCAAGAACTGGAAGCGTGGGGCGCGATCTTCGACCGCACCAAGGACGGCCGGATCAACCAGCGCAACTTCGGCGGTCACCGGTATCCGCGGCTGGCGCACGTCGGCGACCGTACCGGGTTGGAGATGATCCGCACTCTTCAGGACCACGGGATTCATCAAGGGATCGACGTGTTCGCGGAAACCACCGTGATCAAACTTCTACAAGACGGCGGACGATGCGTGGGCGCGTTTGCGTATGATCGCGAAAAAGGCCGCTTCATGGCGTTTCATGCCAAGGCCGTGGTGCTGGCTACTGGCGGCATCGGGCGATCCTTCCGCGTGACCAGCAATAGCTGGGAGTATACGGCGGACGGGCAGGCGCTGGCTTATCAAGCCGGCGCAGAGCTGCTCGATATGGAGTTCGTGCAGTTCCATCCGACGGGCATGGTGTGGCCTCCATCCGTAAAGGGCATTCTGGTGACCGAAGGCGTGCGCGGCGAGGGCGGCGTCCTGAAGAACAAGGACGGCAAGCGGTTCATGTTCGACGACATTCCCCAGAACTACCGGCCGCAGACTGCCGACAGTCCCGACGAAGGCTGGCGCTACACTCAAGGCGACAAAAGTGCGCGGCGGCCGCCGGAGCTGCTCACGCGCGACCACGTGGCGCGCTGCATCAATCGCGAAGTGAAGGCGGGGCGGGGCAGCCCGCACGGCGGCGTGTTTCTCGATATTGCCTGGATCAAAGAGAAGCTGCCGAATTCGGTGGAGCACATCAAGAAGAAGCTGCCCAGCATGTATCACCAGTTCAAGCAACTTGCCGACCTCGACATCACGCAGGAGCCAATGGAGGTCGGCCCGACCACGCATTACATGATGGGCGGCATTCAGGTGGATGCCGAATCGCAGATGTCGTCAGTGCCGGGATTATTCGCGGCAGGTGAATGCGCGGCCGGATTACACGGTGCGAATCGATTGGGCGGCAACTCGCTTTCCGACCTGCTGGTTTTTGGCAAGCGCGCGGGCGAGCACGCTGCGAAATTTGCGAAATCAAACGGAGCAGGCCGGGTGAATCCCGCGGATATCGATGCCGCGGCTAAAGCTGCCCTAGCGCCGTTCGAGCGCGGAGCTGCGGGCGAGAACCCTTTCACGGTGCAGAGCGAGCTGCAGGACATCATGCAAAACCTGGTGGGGATCGTGCGCACGGAAAGCGAAATGGAGGAGGCGCTGGGCAAAATCGAAGCGTTGCGCGCGCGCGCGGCTAAGGCCGGTATCACGGGCAATATCGAATACAACACGGGGTGGCATACCGCGCTCGATCTCGACAATATGCTATCGATTTCCGAGATGATCGCGACCGCCGCTCTGGAACGTAAGGAGAGCCGTGGCGGCCACTTCCGCGACGATTATCCTGAAAAAGACGCCGAATGGGGCAAGTACAACTTGCAAATCGTCCGGGGGACTGACGGGCGTCCCATGGTGCGTCGTGTGCCAGTGGTGCCTCTCACGGATGAGATGAAGCAGATCATCGAGGAGCAGAGTAAATGAGCACGGCCACTTTCCAAATCTGGCGCGGCGAACGGGGCAACGGAAAGTTCGTCGACTACACCACCGAGTACGAGACGGGCATGGTGGTGCTGGACGTGGTGCACAAAATCCAGAGCTCCGTTGCGAACGATATGGCCGTTCGCTGGAATTGCAAGGCGGGCAAGTGTGGATCGTGCTCGGCCGAGATCAACGGCAAGCCTCGTCTGATGTGTATGACGCGCTTGAATCAGCTCGATCTAACACAGCCAGTGACTATCGAACCGATGAAGACGTTCCCGCATGTCAAGGATCTGGTCACGGACGTTTCCTGGAACTACGAAGTCAAGAAAAAAATTCAGAAGTTCACGCCGCGCAAGCCTGACGCCCCGGATGGAACCTGGCGTGTGCAGCAGGCGGACGTCGATCGTCCCCAGGAATTCCGGAAGTGTATCGAATGCTTCCTCTGCCAGGACGTATGCCATGTGTTGCGGGACCACAGGCTGCATGACGAGTTCATCGGCCCGCGGTTCCTGATTCACACTGCGCAACTGGAGATGAATCCTCTGGATACGGGGAACAGGTTGAAGGCGCTGAAGGACGACTACAACATCGGGTACTGCAATATCACTAAATGCTGCACCAAGGTGTGTCCTGAAGAGATCAAGATCACTGACAACGGGATCATCCCGCTCAAGGAGCGTGTCGTGGACGAGTTCTACGATCCGTTGGGTGGGCTGTTCAAGAGGTTCAGGTAACGACCGCCCCGGAGGCTGGTCCTACTTTATCGCCAGCCAAGCTAGGAACAAGCCGTCGGGTTCCACATCTTCCCAATAGGACAGCGGCTGGCTGGTGACTTCACGGCAGTGCCGCGATAACAGCTTCTCCAGTTCCTTGCGCCCGAACCATTGCTCCCACTCAGGCGTCTTCAGGCGACCCCAGGCCTCGGCGTTCTTGTCGATGATCACAATCCGCCCGCCCGGCTTGACGATTCTTGCCAGCTCGGCCACGGCTGCGGGAACGTCGACGGCGTGTTCCAGCGATTCTGTGGCATAGGCGCCGTCGAACGCTTCGGTCACCAGCGGCAGCGCGGTCATACTTGCTGCGACTCGTTTTATATCAGGAGGAATGCCCCGCAGCATGGCCTCCGCCAGATCCAGCGCGACCACGGTTGCGCCAGGGTTGCGCTCCTTCACGATCCGGGCGAAGCGGCCCTTGCCGCAGCCCACGTCGGCGACGCTTTTGCCGTTCAGATCGCCCAGATGTTCCAGGACGATCTTTACATGCAGGATACGCGGGTCGATGGTCGAAGGATAATGCTCTTCGTCCGCCGCAGCTTCGTTAAAGAAGGCGCGAATGGTGGCCGGATCGGCCGCTCGCACGGGCGGTTGCCGCCGCCATAAGCGTTGCAGGATGCTCATGCGCGCGTCAGGAAAATCGGCAGCCCGAGCTTGTTGGCGTAGTTGGGCCGGTAACGGTCGGTGTTGTACATCGTGGCGATATCCACCTTGCGGGGGCCGAGTGCGGGATCGGGAATGGGCGCCAGCGCATAAGTGCCATCCACCAGCGCGGCCATGACGCCGCTCTTCCCTGCGAGGACGGCGTCCATGGCAAGATTTCCAAAGTTCGCCGCGATCAGCTTGTCGACGAAATCCGGATCGCCGCTGCGAAGGTCGTATGTAAGATCGCTGACGATGCTCTCTTCACCAGTGCGGCGGCTAATCTCGGTACTCAGAGCTTCCGCGATACTGGCCTTCTTGCGATGCCCGAAAGCATCGGGTTCACCGTACTCTTGCACCGTGTAGCCTTCCCATTTCGAGCCTTCCGAAAGTACTACCAGCACGTAGTTGCTCTCGTTATTATGCTTTTCGACCATCAGTAAATCGATCAGCTTGTCCAGGTTCACGTCATATTCGGGAATGCAGCAGCGAATCGACGTGACGTAGGCCGTATACAACGACGTGTAGCCCGCATCGCGGCCGAACACCCGGAAAATACCGACACGTTCGTGCGAACCCACCGTGGTGCGCTGGCGCTGGATCGCGTCCATGGCCCGCGTGATAGCCGTCGAAAAACCGATGCAGTATTCGGTATTCCGGACGTCGTTGTCCATGGTCTTAGGGATCGCGATGACCTTCACGCCGCGCTTGTCAAGTGCGGCCGCGTAGCTGAGCGTATCGTCGCCACCGATCGCGATCAGGTAATCCAGCTTGAGCCACTCGAGGTTCTTCAGCACGTGCGGGGTGAGATCCCAGCGGTCATTTTTCTGCGTGAAGTTTTCAGTCGACAAGAACGGTGGCAGAGCTTTCATCTTGGCCGGGTTGGTGCGGCTGGAATGCAGCATGGTGCCGCCAAACCGGTCGATGGTGCGGGTGTTGGCACGGTTGAGCGGCATAATGTAGTGCTTTTTTGTTGCGGGATCGTCTGGATTCAGGTGTGTTAGGCCTTCCCAGCCGCGGCGGATGCCCATGATTTCCCAACGGTTCTCAGTGCCCCGATAAACAACTTCTTTGATGACGGAATTCAGCCCGGGGACGTCGCCACCGCCGGTAAGAATGCCAATACGCTGTCCCATATCTTATTGTGTCGTATTCTGAGCCGTGTCGGCCGCGATCCGCGCGGGAACTAATGGCGAAGAAGTTTGGCCCGCAAGACTCGGTCTCTAGGGCAAATCCCTTATGCCGCGCCACTTGGCGGCAGGCGATGATAATAAGAGGCGGGCAAGCTATGAAACATCTATTAGCCCTGGCGATATTGGCGGTCCCCATGGGATCACTTCAAGCCCAGCAGCCGACACTTAAAGCCCGCGAGTTGTTTTACACGCCTCCACCCGACACGTCCAAGCCGGCTCCCAGTACTCCTGTGCCTGCTGTAAAGGAGCCGGAAGCTAAGGCTGTGACCAAGGCTGTGGCCACGAAATCCAGCACGGCTAAAGCCGCAACTAAAGCGGGGAACGCGCACACGCTGACGGCCTCGGTGCCGCTGGGATTGCGTTACGCCGTTCTGAAGCGCGGCGAAGGCGGCCAATACAATGAAGTCGATCCCGATACGAGTTTTCGCTCCGGCGATCGCATACGCCTGAAAGTGGACGCAAACACATCCGGGTATCTCTATGTGGTGATGCGCGGATCGAGCGGCACTTGGAAACTTATGTTCCCGTCGGCCGAAGTCGCGGGGGGAAGCAATCTGGTCCACAAGGGCGAATCCCGCCAGATTCCCTCCGGCGAACGCGGACAGTTCGTGTTCGATGAGCAGGCCGGCAATGAGAAGCTATTCATCGTACTTACGCGGCAACCGGAGCCGGATCTCGACAAGTTGATCTACTCGATGGGCGGGACTGTTACGAAAGACGGAAGCCGGTCGTTGGTTGCGGAGGCGTCGCTGGGCGACGATATCGTGTCGAAGCTGAGGGCTCAGGTGGCCTCGCGCGATTTGGTATTCGAAAAAGTGGACTCTGCCGAGAACGCAGCCTACGTCGTCAATCCCAGCAGCGCCCCTGATGCGCGCTTGGTTGTGGATATTGCCTTAAAACACAAGTGATCAGGGCAATCAGTTTCGTTCTGCTCGTATTAGCCGCCACGGGTTCCGCTGCCGACCCGCAGCGCGTTCGCGTGATCGTAGAGCGCGAAGAAGGCTCCGGCTGGCGCGCGATGAATCCGGCTACTGTATTCGGGCCCAATGAGCGGCTACGTTTTCGCCTGACTACCAATTTCTCGGGTTTTCTGTACGTGATGAATCATGGAACCGCGGATACCTACGAACTGCTGTTTCCCCGCAACGACACCGGTAGCGACAATCGGATCGAAGCGGGCAAGGAGTACATGGTCCCGGCCACCCAGGGATGGTTCCGTATTGCCGGCCCCGCCGGTCAGGACGTTATATATTGGCTGGTGAGCCCGATGGAGATGCCGGCCGGCTATCAGCATTTGCCTCCGCCTCCGCCGCACGACGCGAATCTGCCGTCGTCTATACACCCCAGGTGCGATGATCAAGTCTTCAAGGCACGCGGTGAGTGCATCGACAATTCCGCAGGAATGCGGCCCGTGGAACCAGGAGAGAAGCTACCCTCGAATTTAAGCGGCGTGGCGGGTCCCACACCGCGGGAACTGCTCTTTCTCGAAGAAAAGGGTGGCAGCGTGCTCTCCTCGAAACAGCCGTTAACAGGACCGGTGATTTATGAGCTTCGCCTGGCGCACCGCTAGTTTTCTCTTGGTTGCGCTGGCAGCCACCGCACAAACCAAATCTGCGCAGCAGTCCAAGTCGCAAGAATCTAAGTCACGAGATCTGAAGTATGAAGAGGATCGCCCGGCGGTCACCTCGGCTACGATTCCGCGCGGCTATGCCCTGATCGTCGGAGTCGCGGGCTACAAGAATCTTCCCGCGAACGCGCAACTGGATTATTCGGAACGCGATGCCGATGCCATCTATTCGGTTTTGATCAGCCCGGAAGGCGGCAACTTCCGCGCCGAGAACGTGCATCGCCTGACCGGCGCCAAAGCCACGCTGGCGAACCTGAAAATGGAGTTGGAGAGCTGGCTGCCATCGGTTGCCAAAGAAGACGACCGGGTATTTGTGTATTTTGCCGGTCATGGCTTCCTTCAAGACGGGCGGGCGTATCTGGCTCCTTACGATCTGGATCCGAAGAACATTCCCAGTACCGGCTATCCCATGGACACACTCGGCAACGTAGCCGGATCGAAGATTAAGGCCAAATGGAAGGTCCTGGTGACCGATTCCTGCCACAGCGGGGCCATTACTCCGGACGCTGACGCCGTAGCGTACAACCGAAGTCTCTTGGATCTTTCGCGTTCCATGTTTTCGCTCACTGCCAGCCGCGACCGCGAGCGTTCCTTCGAAAGCAAGGATTGGGGCGGCGGGCATGGCATCTTTACGTATTACGTGGTCAAGGGCCTGGAAGGCGAGGCCGACGAAGACGGCGACGGCATCGTCACCGCGGACGAGTTGGCCGATTACACTCGCCGCAATGTTCGGGAAGCCACGAAGGGCATGCAGAATCCCACCAGCGATCGAGGCAGCTTCGATCCGAAGATGGGCTTGTCGTACATCCCTGCCAGCCTGCGGTCGTCGAACGCTCCTCCGCCCAAGAACGGCACGCTGATTTTCGAAACCAATATGGACGGTGTCGAACTGTTCGTCGATGGGGTGTCGCAAGGGGTTATCAATAAAAGCTCTCCGCTGCGGCTGCCGGGCCTCAAGCCAGGCAATCACACGATTCAAGGCGTCAAGCAGGGCTACGAACCGGACGGCCCGCGCGACGAAATGGTCTACCCCGGCCGCGATGCCACGGTATCGCTCAAGATTCTTATTGTGCGCCGCCGGAATAAAGCAGCCGTCGATGAGCTGGACGAAGGTTTGAGGCTCTACAACAAGGGCGGTGCCGATAATTATAAGAAGGCCGTCGCACGCTTCGAGAAAGCTCTGCAGATAGATGGGACATATAGCCAGGCCGCATTGTATCTGGGCCGCGCCTACAATTCCCTGTTCGATGAAAAGAATTCCGAGGCCGCGTTTCGCAAGGCCATCGCGATCGATCCCGACTATATGGAAGCCCACACGAGCCTCGCCGGAATGCTGCTCGATATTGGTGGCGTGGATGAGGCGATTCGACAGTTGAACATCGTCACGCAACGGGAAAAGAGCAACGCATCGGCGCTTTATATGCAAGCCCAGGCGTACCGCATGAAGCAGCTGTATCCGCAGTCGATTGATTCGGCGCGCGCCGCGATCAAGATCGCTCCGACGGTCGCCGAGCCGCATATGTGGCTGGCCGAGAGTCTTCGTCTGAGTGGAAACTATCCGGATGCATCCGGCGAATACATCCAGTATCTGAAGTTGAGCGATTTCGACAGCAAGCTTGCCGGGCAGATGAATTACTACGTGGTCGGGTTCCTGGTGGGGCTCGGTAAGAAGAAGCGCGCCGCGCAGACCGATACCTGGCGCGACCTGCGGAGTCTCGCATATTTCGGACTGTGCGATTCGGAGCGCAATCAGGCACACTTCGAACTGGCGGTTGGGTACTGCCAGAGGTCTCTGGCGTACGATCCCAGCGATCCGTACGCGCATTACGCTCTGGCACTGTGCTACGCGCGCCTCGCGCAGGCCAACGGGAGCCTGGAGACTCTGTCCGCCGCCGCGAAGCACTTTCGTGCGATGCTCGATCTGAATGGCGACATCGAAGAAGCGCAGTACGCTCGCGCGAATCTGAAGAGCATCGAGCCGCTGCTGGCGGCCCGTTAAGTTGTCGCTAGGACATAGTCACGGATGGCAGGGAGCGAGTCTGACGTCGATCGAACGGATGCGACGAATAAAGCTAATTGGGCTGGTCGCCCTTTTGGCTCTTCCATACTGTTTCTGGGTAGGGTCCGACTATTCCGACCGAATCGAACCGTGGATCGGTTTGATTATCTTTGTCGGATATCTGATCTTCGTCAATCTGGTCGTGCTCATTCTGTGGAAGCGGATGCACAAACCTTCTGCTAGCCGCTAGGCCGGATTTGTCCTTTCACATCAGCTAATTCTCGCGCTTCCGAATACTGTCACCGGAGATCCCTTGGCCAAAAATGCGGAATCCGGTTCCCGCGTTAGTATTTGCGCGATCTCGGCCCCATAAAATCCCGCAGCGTTTCCG
>Ga0105240_10001660_pt1 | contig 37767 bp, 24 predicted proteins | sample KBSC54metaG_FD_80426 | JGI IMG/M metagenome (GOLD analysis project Ga0105240, IMG submission 80426) | Corn rhizosphere microbial communities from Kellogg Biological Station, Michigan, USA - KBS C5-4 metaG | ecosystem: Host-associated > Plants > Roots > Rhizosphere > Soil | place: Michigan, USA... | reverse complement strand
TTCCCTCTTAATCTTTACCAGGGTAAGCTATCATACTCGGTCTTGCGCTTACTCTCTCCCATATCGCTCGCATTGATCGTTCTGCTGTCCGGCCCAGGCGCTGCCGCCGCCCACGATATTCCAGCCGACGTGGCAGTGCATTCCTTCGTTAAACCCCTGGGCGACAGACTGCTGTTGCTTGTCCGCGTGCCCCTCGGCGCCATGCGGGATGTCGACTTCCCCGAACTGCCGGGCGGCTATCTCGACATTCAGAAACTCGCGCCCCAACTACCCGGCATTGCCAACCTCTGGATCGCGAACTTCGTCACCATCCGCGAAGGCGACACGGTTCTTTCCAGCCCGCGCGTAGTCGCAACACAGATTTCAATTGAGTCCGACCGGTCGTTCATCTCGTTCGAAGATGCCCTGGCGCACGTCCGCGAACCGTTGCCCGGAAATGAAACCCGCTTGGTTTGGAACCAGGTACTCTTCGATGTTCTGGTGGAATTCCCAATTCATTCCGACCGGTCGCGCTTCTCCATACGCCCAGGTTTAGAGCGATTAGGCGCCAGAGTCGTAACCGACCTCCGCTTTCTGCCACCTGGAGGCGCGGTTCGCGCCTACGAATTCCCGGGCGATCCCGGCCTGGTGCCACTCGACCCGCGCTGGCATCAGGCCGCCTGGCGTTTCGTGAAACTCGGTTTCTCTCACATCCTGGACGGCGCCGACCACTTGCTCTTTCTTCTCTGCCTCGTGATTCCTTTCCGTCGCCCGCGGGCTTTGATCGGAGTAGTCACCGCCTTCACCATCGCCCACTCCATCACGCTGATCGCATCGGCCTGTAACTTCGGGCCCAATGCGCTCTGGTTCCCGCCCTTAATTGAAACCCTGATCGCCCTTTCAATCGTCTGCATGGCGCTTGAAAACATCGTCGGAGGCGTTACGGCGCATCGCCGCCGGGCCATGGCATTCGCCTTCGGTCTGGTGCATGGCTTTGGATTTTCGTTCGCCCTTCGCGAGACGCTGCAGTTCGCCGGCTCCCACCTGCTCACATCCCTCCTCTCCTTTAACATCGGAGTGGAACTCGGGCAAGTGCTCGTGCTTCTGCTGCTCATACCCGTGCTCGATGCCCTCTTCCACCGGGTCGTTGAAGAGCGAATCGGCGCCATAATCCTCTCGGCACTGGTGGCCCACACGGGCTGGCACTGGATGCTGGAACGCTGGGATCGCCTCCGTCAATTCCGGTTCGATTGGGGCGCGCTCGATGTATCCACGCTCGCCCGCGCAATGAGTGCGCTCATGTGGGTTCTGATTGTCGCGGCGGCCTTCCTGACGGCATTCCGCCGGCGTCAACGCACGCGCCGGATCTAACGCCACCGGATGCTACCCTCGAATTTACCCACATTTCAACCATGGCCAAACTTTCGATTCAGGATCTGAACCTCACCGGCAAGCGTGTCTTCATTCGTGTCGACTTCAATGTTCCCCTCGCCAACGCGGGCCAGGAAATTACCAGCGATAAGCGTATTCGCGCCTCTCTGCCCACCATCAATTACGCCCTCGAACACGGCGCGGGCGTGATCCTCGCATCGCACCTCGGTCGCCCCAAGGGCAAGCCGAATGCCGAGATGAGCATGAAGCCGATTGCCGCGAGGCTTCAGGAACTTCTGGGTAAGCCCGTGAAACTTGCGCCCGATTGCGTCGGTCCCGCGGTCGAAGCCATGCTGCCCGCCCCTGGCGAAGTGTTGCTTCTCGAGAACCTGCGATTTCATCCTGAAGAAGAAGCCAATGATCCGGCCTTCTCCGAAAAGCTCGCCAAACTTTGCGACGTCTATGTGAACGACGCCTTCGGGTCCGCCCATCGCGCGCATGCTTCAACCGTCGGCATGATTCAGTACGTGCCGCAAGCCGCCGCCGGCTTGCTGATGAATCAGGAACTGAAGTACCTCGGCATGGCGACCACGAATCCTGAACGCCCGTGCGTGGCAATCCTGGGCGGCGCAAAGGTTTCCGACAAGATCGAAGTCATCGAGAACATGGCCAAAGTTGTCGATCGCGTTCTTATTGGCGGCGCAATGGCATACACGTTCCTCAAATCGCAGGGCCACCCGACCGGCAAGTCGCTCGTGGAAGACGACAAGCTCGATCTCGCCAAACAGTTGCTCGCGCAGTACGGGTCCAAACTGGTGTTGCCCGTGGATCACGTCGTGTCCGCTGAATTCAAAGCGGGCGCGGACCACGAAACCGTGACGGAGATTCCGGAAGGCAAGATGGCTCTCGATATCGGCGCGAAGACAATTGCGGAATACCAGGGTATCATCAAGACCGCGAAGACGATCATCTGGAATGGCCCCATGGGCGTGTTTGAAATGCCTCCGTTCGATAAGGGCACAGTCGCTCTCGCAAAGGCGGTGGCGGACTCCGGCGCAATCTCCATCGTAGGCGGCGGCGACTCCGAAAAGGCCATCAAGAGCGCCGGCGTCACGAGCAAAATCTCCCATGTGTCCACAGGCGGCGGAGCATCGCTGGAGTTCCTGTCCGGCGTAGAATTGCCCGGCGTCGCCGCTCTGACCAACGCTTAGTGCGCTCACGCAAATAACCACCGCGGGACCGGTCCAATCAGCGCGGCGCGTGCCGGCAAGAGGTACTTTGCCCGGTGCGATAGAGTATTGCGCATGAACCGATTTACCACGGGATTGCTGCTGCTGGCGGGCTGTCTGCCCGCCTCCGCTCAGGTCGCTACCCTCACACGCGAGCAGTTGATGAAGTACACCGAGGCCTGGAAGGGCGAGCGCTTTCCCGATGGACGTCCCAAGGTCGGCGAAAAGCTCATGAAGAAGATGGACGGCCTCTCCGCCGAGGAGATCTGGGCCGTGCTTCCTGGCGAAGGCTACCGCAATCAGTACGAGGGCGATTTCCGCATTCTGCACCCCGAGAAAAAGCTAATCGGCAGGGCATTTACTGTTCAGTTCATGCCCACCCGACCGGATATCAAAAACCCGAACGAAGCCGATGCGAAAGCCAGGGGTTTGCGTGACAACGGCAATCAGCGCGCGCTCGACATGCTCCGGGAAGGCGATGTCCTGGTAGCCGATATCTTTGGCAAAATTGAAGGCGGAACCCTCGTTGGCGATAACCTCGCAACATGGATCTACGCCGTCACCCACAGAGGCTTCGTGGTCGACGGCGCCATTCGCGACCTCGATGGAATCTTTCCGATTGATCTCGGCGTCTATTACCGCGGCGTACACCCTACGCCCATTTCGCAGGACGTGATGATCACCGGCATCAATGTGCCCGTGCGCATCGGGAATGCAACTGTACTGCCGGGCGACGTCGTTTTCGGCGATCGCGAAGGCGTCTACTTCGTTCCGCCGCATCTGGTAGAGAAGGTGCTTGCCAAAGCCGACGAAACCCACATCCACGATGAATGGACGCAGGACAAGTTCCTGCATGAGACCGGGAAATACAAATCAAGCGATATCTACGGTTCTCCGCGGGACCCTAAGCTCCGCGCCGAATATCAGGAATACCTGAAGAAGAAGCTCGAGGCACTGCACGCCAAAGAAGCCAAAGAAAACTAACCGGGGTACACGCGCCCCGTGTCCCCTACAGCACCTGTAGGATCACGCACTTCAAATAATGCGTCTCCGGCACAGTCAGCAGGATTGGGTGATCCTGCGACTGCGTCCGGCGTTCCAGCACCCGCACACTCCGCCCGGCATCGAGTGATGCCTCAGCCACAATCTCCAGCAGCATCGCTTCGCTCATATGATGCGAGCACGAATTGGTCACCAGTATTCCGCCCCGCGACAAAAGCCGCATAGCCCGCAAATTGATGTCCTTGTAACCACGCGCCGCGCCTTCAACCTGTTTGCGCGATTTCGCGAATGCCGGAGGATCGAGCACAATGGTATCGAAACTCCGCCGCGCCGAAGCATAACTGGAAAGGATCTCGAACGCATCCGCCTCACGGAACGAAACATTAGTCAGGCTATTCGCCGCGGCATTATTTTGGGCTGTCGCCAGGGCAACGGCGCTGGAATCGATCGCCTCCACGTGCTCGCAGACGCGCGCCAAATGCAGCGCAAACCCTCCCGTACACGTGAAGCAATCGAGAGCCTTGCCGCTCGCATAATGGGCCGCGGCCATGTAATTCTCCCGCTGATCGAGAAACACGCCCGTCTTCTGCCCGTGCATCAAATCGGCTTCAAGGCGAAAGCCATTCATCTCCACCGGCACAGGCTCGCCGAGAGCCCCCGACAGCATACGAATCTCACGAGGCAGCTCCTCGAGCGTCCGCACCGCGGCATCGTTGCGCGCCACGATCGCGCGTGGCTGGAACAGCTCTGTCAGAGCCGCCGTAATCTCCGGCAAAGCCCGATCCATCCCCTGATCCAGAGCCTGCGCCGCGAAACAATCGCCGTAGCGATCGACGATCAGGCCTGGCAAAAAATCCGCCTCGGCATGCACCAGCCGATACGCGGTCGAACCGCCCACAACCTGCTCCCGATAACTCTGCGCGTCCGCAATACGGGCCGCAATATCCACCGGTTCGGAACTTCGCGTCAACATGCGAAGCGCAATTTGCGAAGCCGCGCTGTAGTGAGCCTGCCCGATAAAGGTATGACGATGATCCAGCACCCGCACGGTGTCGCCCGCGGCCGCCTTCGAGGCGTCCGTTACATCGGAGCGAAAGATCCAGGGGTGCCCGTTACTGAATCGGTCCGCGCCTTTGCGGGAAACGCGGACTTCAGGTAATGCCAGCGATTTTTCCAAACTTCTATGGTCGCAAAGAGGCATCTGGCAAACTGAACCTGATGGCCTTTCGCTACGCAATGTGCAACGAAGCTTTTGAACGCCGGCCATTCGGCGAAGTCTGTCAGGTTCTCAAACGGCTTGGATATCAGGGCATCGAAATCGCGCCATTCACCCTTGCCGAGGATCCTCTGCTAATCAGCGCTGCTCAGCGCAAGGAATACCGCGGAATTATGGCCGCGGAAGGCATCGATTTCGCAGGTCTGCACTGGCTTCTTGTGACTCCGAAACAGATTCACGTTTCAACGCCGGACAAAGCGCTGCGTGAGCAAAGCTGGCAATACGTGCGCAACCTGATAGATCTCTGTGCCGATCTCGCGGGGCCGGGCGCCACCGACTCCGTGATGGTCTTCGGCTCCCCCAAACAGCGCTCCACAACCGGCGGAATTACCGCCGCGGAAGCCACGCGAAATTTCATCGAAGGCCTCGCCTCCATCGCACCGCACGCGGAAACCAGAGGAGTGACCATCCTGATGGAAGCGCTCCCTCGCTCCCAAAGCGACGTTGTGAACACTCTCGCGGATGCTGCCGGCGTGGTGCGTCAAATCGCCAGCCCCGCGGTGAAAACCATGTTCGACAGCCATAACTCGGAAGACGAAACCGCGCCGCACCATCAACTCATCGAAAAATATTTCGATATCGTCCGTCACGTTCACGTCAACGAAATGGACGGTCGCCATCCTGGCACCGGCGATTACGATTTCATCAGCATATTCCGTACCCTGCAAAGCTTGAATTACCAGCATTGGGTGTCTCTTGAGGCCTTCGACTTTAAGCCCGGCGGGGAACGCATCGCAGCCGAAACCATTCAGTATCTTAAGAAGCAAGAGGAGATCGCTTTGGAGAATTTGCAGTGAGCGGCTTTCTGGTAACCGGCGGAGCGGGGTTCATCGGATCCGCCCTTGTGAGGGGCTTGTTGGCAAGTGGCGCCAGCCGCGTTGCGGTGGTTGATAATCTGCTCTCGGGACACGAACGGAACCTCGATGAGATTCGGGGGCGGGTCGATTTTCACCAAATCGATATACGCAACGCCGCCGCACTCCGAACTGCGATGAATGGCGTGGAAGCAGTTTTTCACGAGGCCGCCATCCCTTCCGTGCCGCGTTCCATTCGCGACCCCGAGCCTTCGCACGATGTGAACGTCAACGGCACGTTCAACGTGCTTCAGGCAGCGAAGGCGGCCGGAGTCCGTCGCGTGGTTTACGCCGCATCCTCGTCGGCGTATGGAGATACCCCGGTATTGCCCAAAGTAGAATCCATGAAGGCGAACCCGAAATCGCCCTACGCGGCGCAAAAGCTTATGGGGGAATACTACATGTCGTCTTGGGCCTCGTGCTTCGGTCTCGAAACCGTAAGCCTGCGCTACTTCAATGTGTTCGGACCGCGTCAGGACCCCTCCAGCGCTTACTCCGGAGTCCTGTCGCTCTTCATGAAGGCTATTCTCGAACGCAAGTCCCCTACCATCTTCGGGGACGGCGAACAGTCACGCGATTTTACTTACGTGGAAGACGTCGTCGCCCTCAATCTAAGAGCGCTGCAAGCCCCCCCAGACGCATCCGGTATGGTGTTCAACGGCGGAAACGGCTGGCGCATTACTCTCAATGAAGCGTGGTCGCTGTTGCAGCGCATCGAAGGCGTGCAGGTCGCTGCTCATTACGGCCCTGACCGGGAAGGGGATGTTCGCGATTCACAGGCGGACACAACACTGGCCTCCACCATCCTTGGCCACACGCCCAAATATTCGTTCGAAGCCGGTATGCGCGCAACGCTCGAATGGTACCGGTCAACACTTCCGGCCCGGGACTAAATCCACCATGCGACGAACCTGCCTGCTTCTCGCGTTTTCGCTGTCCACGTTATTTGCCCAGACGCACCCCGTTCAGCAATTGATCGAAGCCGCCCGCTCAGGCAACACCACTCGCCTGAAGGAAATCTTTGCATCGGGCTTGCCCTTGCTTCAGGGTCGCGACGGGGCCGCCGTCTGGGGGCAGGATTTCCTCTTCGCGGTGGAATCCAATAAGCCCGCCACCGTCTCCATCGACCATCAACCCGCTGTCCCGCTCACCAACATCCCGGGCACGAAGTACTGGTATCGCCTGATGACCCTGCGGCTGGGCGCCACTCACAATTACAACTACTTCGCCGACGGCCGCTCTCTCGGCACGTACGACGTTGCGGGCTACAACCCCGATTCCTATCCGCTCCCCGGCGTCGCGCACGGCACGCTCTCGGCGATGCGGACGCTCCAAAGCAAGATCTACCCGGGCATGTCCAGCAATTATTGGGTGTACGTGAACGACGGCGCGGATCTCACGAACGGCGCTCCGCTCATGGTCTGGCAGGACGGCGAAACCCTCGTCGGAAATCAGGATCTGCTGCGCCTCCGGATGCAGACCGTTTCCGACAACCTGGTCGCAAAAAAACTAATCCCCCCGATGGTGCATGTTTTAATTCAGCCCGGCACGGGCGGGGAGGCTTCCGGTACGCGTATGCGCAGCATCCTCTACGACACTGTATCGGACCGTTATGAAAAATACCTGATGCAGGAAGTTCTCCCCGAGGTCGGGAAGACTTACAAGATCCGGCAGGACGCGTATTCCCGTGCCATCGCCGGCGCGTCCTCAGGGGCCATCTGCGCGTTCAACGTCGCGTGGTACGCGCCTGATCGGTTTAGCCGCGTGCTCTCCCATATCGGCAGCTACGTGCCCTTGCAATGGCGCCCCGAACAGAATCTGGATGGCGGCTACATCGTCTCGCAGAAAGTGCGCCGCGACCCGCGCAAGAACCTCCGAGTCTGGCTGTCGGATGGCACTGACGATCAAGAGGCAGCGGGCGGCAGCTGGCCCCTCAACAACCTCATGCTCGCGAATTCGCTCAAGTTCAGAGGCTACGATTTTCACTTCCGCTTCGGAGACGGTATGCACGCCATAGCGCAGGGCGCGCTCGACCTGCCGGAATCTCTGGTCTGGCTCTGGCGCGACTACGATCCGTCAAAAACGGAACAAACGTACCAAATGGAAGAAGCCGAAAAAGCGAAGCCAATGTTCCGGGTGAAGGTGGCGAATCGGGATTCCTGGTAGCAGCCTTAACTCTTCACCAGCTGAGGAATCAGATTCCCGTACACATCGGTCAATCGCATATCGCGCCCGTTAAACCGATACGTCAGCTTCGTGTGATCCATCCCCAGCAGATGCAGCATGGTCGCATGCAGATCGTGGACGGCAATCGGCTGCTCTTCCGCCTTATACCCAAACTCATCGCTCGTCCCGATCGTCTGCCCGCCCGCAATCTTCGCCCCCGCCATCCACATACTCATCGCGCCGGGGTTATGATCGCGACCCAACCCGCGCTGTGAAATCGGCATCCGCCCGAACTCGCCGTGCCAAACCACCAGCGTCGAATCCAGCAACCCGGTAGCCTTCAAATCGCTGAGCAAACCCGCAATCGGCTGATCCACTTCGTAGCCGTGCCGCCGGTGATTGTCATCCACGTTTTCATGCGCGTCCCATGTGTCAATGTTCTGAATCCCCAATCCGCCGTGATACAACTGCACAAAACGAACGCCCCGCTCCACCAGCCTTCGCGCCATCAGACACTGTTTTCCGAACGGCTCTGTTCGCGGGTCGTTTAGCCCATAAAGCTTCTTCACCGCATCGGACTCCGCCGTCACATCCACCGCCTCCGGCGCGCACCCCTGCATCCTGTACGCCAGCTCATACGACGCGATTCGTGCCGTAAGCTCCGTATTCCCCGGATACTTTTGCGCATCCATCTCATTCAGCTTTCCGAGCAACCCCAGCCGTGCCCTCTGCTGCTCCGGAGTCACGCTGTCCGGCGGCTTCAGATCGATAATCGGCACGCCGGACGACTTGAAAACTGTGCCCTGATAAGCCGCCGGCATGAAGCCCGCGCTCCAGTTCACCGGCCCGCCGAACGGTCCGCCATGCATGTCGTAAATCACCACGTAGCCCGGCAGATTCTGGTTCTCGGAGCCCAGTCCGTACGTCACCCAGGAGCCTACGCTTGGATAACCCATTCGGATCATCCCGGTGCCCATCTCGTAGTGCGCCTGCACGTGATCGTTCGACTGGCAGTGTACCGATCGAATCACCGCAAGGTCGTCCACCTTCGAAGCGATATGGGGGAATATCTCCGAGACTTCAATCCCGCTCTGCCCGTATCTTTTAAATGTGAACGGGCTTGGCATCAGCGGACCAGGGTTCCCCTGCCTCACAATGATGTCGCCCTTCCCTTCGAGCGGTTTCCCCGCGTATTTCGCCAGCGCGGGCTTCGGATCGAACGTGTCCATGTGGCTGACGCCGCCACTCATGAATAGTGAAATCACCGCCTTTGCGCGCGGCTCAAAATGCGGCTTCTTCGCAATCAGCGGGCTCTGTACAGGTATCTGCGATGCGCACGACGATTCCGCACCCAACAATCCATCCTGCCGCAGCAGAAACGCCAACCCCAGGCCGCTGATACCGCCGCAGCTTTCGAACAGAAATTGCCGTCGTGATTTGAATAGCGACATGCCTTACCTCACGTACAGAAATTCATTCAGGTTGAGCACCACGTTCGTAAAATCCGCGAGCGTATGCTCTTTCAGAAAATCGAGGGCCAACTGCTTCTCGTCCTGCTCCGGAGTGCGCGCCAGTGCGATCCGGTAAGCCAGATCGATCTGCTTCGCCCGGTCGTCCCCGGCAGTCTCTTCGAGGCGCCGCGCGAACAACTGAGCCTGATTCAAAACGAAGTCGTCGTTCATCAGTGTGAGTGCCTGCGTGGGCACCGTTGTCACATTGCGAACTCCGCATGAAATGCTCTGGTTCGGCAGGTCGAATACATCGAACATGGGCAATGGCAACCCGCGCTTGCGATATACATAAACGCTGCGCCGCCACACCGCCGGTCCATCTGTTGTCTGCCTCCAAATGCCACTGGAGACGGCCTTTAAAACGCCTGGCGGAAGCATGGGGAACACGGGTGGCCCGCCCATTTGTCGGTTCAGGCCGCCGCTTGTCGCAAGAATCGAATCGCGAATACTCTCGGCATCCAGACGCTGCACGCGATACCGCCAAAGCAGATTGTCCCGCGGATCTTTCGCGACGCTGGCATTCAGTATCCCGGTATCCGTAACGCGCGATGCCATCTTATATGTGTCAGACGTCATGATCAGCCGGTGCATCTGCTTCATGCTCCAGCCGCGATCCATAAACTCCACCGCAAGCCAGTCCAGCAGTTCCGGGTTCGTGGGCATCTCGCCCATCCTGCCGAAGTTATCCAGCGTCGAAACAATTCCTTCGCCGAAATGGTGATACCAGATGCGATTCACCGCCACTCGCGCCGTCATCGGATTCTCGCGCGACACCAGCCATTCCGCCAGCGCCAGGCGTCTCCCCGAGGTATGTTCCGTCGCGGGCGGAAGCTCGGTTGGCGGGTTCCCGTAGGTAATCACCTTGACAAACCCCGGCTTGGTCTCCGGCCCAAAGCTGTTCACGTCCCCGCGGATCGGGAAGTGGGACGGGGGAACCTGATACCTGCCCGGCCCCGCATGAATATAGCTCCCCTCAATTGCTTCGCGCTTCTTGCCCTTGCCGGGCGCGGGTTCATCGCCAGGTCCGTCGGGTGTGAAACGGTAATCGCCATCCGTAACGCCCATCGCCACCGGAATCGGCGCCGGTCTCTGCTTCTCCAACTGCGCGATATCCGCCCGAATCCGCTGCTTCTCGGCCTTGTCAGCCGGAGACATAACGCCGGCGATCTCATCATCGGAAAATCCGACCATCTTACTTGCCTGATTCGCAAGCAGAACCTGCCCCGGCGTTCGCTTTTCTTCAGGCGTATTCACCGCGTCCTGAAGGTGCCGCGGCAACAATCGATACTTTGAGGGCAGCAACTGATTGCGATACGGAGTCTCCAGTGTTTTCAGCGCCAGCCTGAGGTCCGCTATCTTTTCGTCAATCTCCTTCACCTTTGCCTGATACGCGTCCGCGACTGCCTTTGAAGTCAGCGGATGGTCTACCTCGACGTACCCGAAAAGAGATGCCTGAAGCCGGTAATAATCGGCTTGGCGAATCGGATCGAACTTATGATCGTGACAGCGCGCGCACTGCACTGTCAGGCCGAGCACTCCGCGCCCGATCGTCGCGATCATATCGTCGAGATATTCGTAGCGGAACTCGGGATTGTCTTTTTCGCGGAAGCCCACCTTTGCATAACTCCGCAGAAAGCCCGTTGCGATGAGACTATCCTGTGTCACATGCGGCAACTCGTCGCCCGCAATCTGCTCCCGCAACATGGTGCTGTAAGGCTTATCGGCATTAAACGCGCGGATCACGTAATCGCGATATCGCCACGCGTTCGGGCGATCGAAATCATGCTCGAAACCGTTGGAATCGGCGTAGCGCGCAACGTCGAGCCAGTGCCGGCCCCATCGCTCTCCATATTGAGGCGACGCCAGTAATCGGTCGATCAGCTTCTCCCACGCATTCGGCGATTGATCGTTCAGAAAATCCGCCGTTTCCGATACGGTGGGCGGAAGACCGATCAGATCGAAATAAGCCCGGCGCAGCAGCGTAACGCGATCGGCTTCGGGCGCTCGCTTCAGTCCGTTCTTCTCGAGCGCCGAAAGAATAAACGCGTCGATTGGATTGGCGGCGGGCCCTCGAACCGCGGGTATTGGCGGTCGCACAGGAATTCGAAATGCCCAGTAATTGCGCTCTTCCGGGCGAATCGGCGCATCCTGCAACGGGTCGGTTTTCTTGCTGACAATCGGAGCCGCCGCGCCTTCCCAGACCGCGCCCTGATTGATCCACAGCCGGATATTCTCGATCTCGTCAGGCGCCAGCGCGCCGCCGATCGGCATGGAAGGCTTGTCAAGGCCCGCCGCGAGTCTGTAAATTCGGCTCTTATCCGCGCTGCCGGGCACAAGGTCCGAACCGTGCTCGCCGCCCTTCAGGGCCGCCTCGCGCGTGGCAAGGTTCAGCTTCGAAAGTTGCACCGAACTGCTGTGACAATTCCAGCAGCTCTTAACAAAAATTGGCTGGATATCCTTAACGAAAGATACTTGCGTCTCCGCCGCGCTCAGCAGCGAACCCGTCGCGAGAACAGTGACTAACAGGGTCAGTATCCGCACTGCATGGATTATATGTCAAAACGGCGCAGCTTAGGTCAGTAGTGGGGGTCAGTAGTGGGGGGCAGTAGTGGGGGTAGGAAGAAGTTCCGGTTCCATCGAACCGCGGAATGGGAGCGCGGCCGCAATACAATCGGATGGAGAGATCCATGGACATTTCCACGTTGCTCAAAACGGCCTTGTGCGCAGCGCTTCCCCTGTTCGCTCAAACGCCCGAACAACTCACTCCGCACCAGGTGAAATTGTCAGGCGTCGATTACCTCGGCAAACGAGCGGTAAGAATTGTCGAAGACGGCCAGGCCCCCAACGGGGAAGCCTACGCGATCGTGAAAGGCGCGAGCTTTCACAACGGAGAAATTGAAGCGGAGTTGGCGGGGCGTCCCGCCGAGGGCGCTGCCGCCGCCGCGCGCGGTTTCCTGGGAATCGCCTTTCGGATACAGGGCGGGGAATTCGAATACATCTACCTGCGCCCCACCAATGGCCGTGCCGACGATCAGGTTCGCCGCAACCATTCGACGCAATACAGTTCGCACCCGAAATTCGGTTTCGCGGAACTTCGTCAGCAGGCGCCCGAGAAGTACGAGAGCTACGCCGATCTTGAGGTAGGCGCATGGACGCGCTACCGCATCGCTGTGGAAGGCACAAAGGCGCGCCTGTACATCAACGGCGCCGCTCAGCCCTGCCTGATTGTGAACGACCTCAAGCGCGGCGATTCAACGGGCGGCGTAGCGCTGTGGATTGGTCCCGGCACGGAAGCCTGGTTCACCGGGCTAAAGATCCGGGATGCCAAATAGCTCAGGGACCGCCCGTTCTCGACCCGCCCAGCCCCGGCTGTTATAGTGTGAGGTTTGGTACCAAACCGGGGCTCAAGCCCCCAGGAGCTTTAATGATTTTGCGTCGGACCGGCAGACATCTTTTTCTTCTCTCAATCGTCTGTATGTGTCTGAACGCGGCTGACTCCGTCCCTTCCATCAATGCACCTGTAGCCGCCGAAGGCGAGCCACTGCCGGCTTCCGCTGAGCGCGCCAGTGTGTCGGATATTTTGGACGCGCAATTGAAATCACTCCACCGTTATCTGATGTTGGCGGGATGTAAGGTAGCGCCGGTGACCGAGATCCGGGATCCGGAAGTGGAGGCATTCGAGAAGAATGCTGAAATCGCGCCCGCCGATGTCGAAGAGCTAACACCGGAAGCCGCACAAGCGCTGGACGCCCTAAAAGAAATGGTCATTTCACTGGGCGGGACCTTCGACCTGAAATCCGCCTATCGACCGGCGGCATACCAGGCACATCTGCGCGAGGTCTGGGTCAAGTGGGTGAAGGAACTTCGCAACAACCGGTCCAGTGGGTGCCGGGCGCTGCGCGAGGAAGTAGGCGCGGAGTTTAAACGGCATCAGTTGCTGGTCAGACAGCAACCGGTCCCGGCTTCCGACCACGCGCTCGGTCTGGCTTTTGATGCTGCCGTTGCGATGCCGCGCGGGGCGCGTCTGAATGGCAAACGAGTCACGGTGGACAAGCTTGCGGCTCTGGTGGGCGCTAAACGACCGAGCAGTCGCCGGGATCCCGTCCACTTCAAGCTGATTGCGGAACGGCCCGCGCTGATAAATTACGAATCCACCAATTAGGCAAAAACAGTTGCCGCGCGCCCGCGCGTGAGATGCGCATCGATCGAATGGCTGAACTCGATAGCTCGCGTAACTTTCCATTCCCACTAATCGCAAACCAGAGTCCTTTGTGATAACTGCCACGCTCCGCATGGCATCATTAAGAATGGATATCGGCAAGGGAATCATATCGGCTATTTTGCTGGCTTCTTTTGTCCAATCCACAGCCCTGAGAGCCGAACCCCTGTCCGATTCCGCCCCTCTGGACCGCGGCTACCGGCAGATGTACAACCTCCAATTTTCAGAAGCCCATCGAACTTTTGAAAGCTATGCGGTCGCGCATCCGGACGACCCGATGGCGCCTGTTTCCGATGCTGCCGCCTTCTTGTTCTCCGAATTTGACCGCCTGAAGATACTGCAATCGGACTTCTGGATCGAAGATCAGCCGTTTCTCGATTTCCACAAACCTCCGGCGGACCCCGCCATCAAGAAACAGTTTGAAACGGCGATTGCAAAAGCGCAGCGCCTGGTTGCGGTCGCTCTGAAGAAAAACCCGGACGATGCGAATGCCGAGCTTGCCGACACGCTGCGGCTCGGGTTGAGCGCCGATTACCTCGCGCTCATCGAGAAGAAGCAAATGGCCGGACTTACTGTCGTGAAGCAGAGCCGTCAGGAAGCCGAGCGGCTGCTCGCGCGCCATCCGGAACAGTACGACGCATGGATCGCAGTGGCTCTTGAAAATTATTTACTGAGCCTGAAGTCGGGTCCGGTGCGCTGGCTCCTCCGCATGGGCGGCGCCCAGACCGACAAGACCGTAGGCATCGAGAAAATGGAAATCACCGCCGAGAAGGGCCACTACCTGCTGCCGTATGCGCGCTTGCTCCTGGCAGTGGCGGATCTGCGGAACCACCTTCCGTCCCATGCGAAGGCGAAACTGCAATGGCTCGCGAAGGAGTTTCCCGGAAACCGGCTCTATCGGGAAGAGTTGGCTAAGCTGAACTAAAGCTCTTGATGAAAATCCTCTCGGCGGCCAGCGCCTTTCCCGCATACTATTACACGCAGGCGGAACTTGTCGCCTCGTTCCTGAAACACTGGGGCGACCGCATACCTGACGGGCGGAAGCTGGAACTTCTGCATTCGAATGTCGGCGTGGACGGCAGGTTCGTCTCGATGCCCATTGACGAATATCCAGGGTTGACGTTCGGGCAGGCGAACGACGTTTGGATCGAAACCGCGGAGCGACTTGGTAAATCCGCCGTGGGCAAGGCCCTTGCGTGCGCGGGCCTGAAGAACACTGAGCCTTCGGCCTTCTTCTTCGTATCCGTCACAGGCATTTCGAGCCCGTCCATAGAGGCAAGGCTCATCAATCGCATGGGGCTTTCGCGCAACCTCAAACGCATTCCCATCTTCGGCCTTGGTTGCGTCGCCGGAGCGGCGGGCATAGCGCGGGCGGCCGATTACGTCAAGGCCTATCCCAGGCAGTACGCGATATTGCTCTCTGTGGAACTCTGCTCACTGACCCTGCAGACCAGCGATCTTTCGATAGCCAACCTGATCTCCACGGGATTGTTTGGCGACGGGGCTGCGGCAGTAATTATCGCCGGAGATGAATGCGCGCGGACCGCGGGCCCGGAGATTATCGCGACAAAGTCGGTCTTCTATCCCGATACGGAGCGCGTCATGGGCTGGGACATTTCGGAGACCGGCTTTCAAATCGTGTTGTCGCCCGAAGTGCCGGATGTGGTTGCGAAGAACCTGGGCGGTGACGTGGATGAATTCCTCGGCGAGAATGGGCTAAAGCGCAGCGACATCGGATCGTATGTGGTTCACACCGGCGGGCCGAAAGTGCTGCGGGCAACCCAACAGGCATTGGGTTTGGATGATCAGGCGCTCGCCGTGTCATGGGAGTGCCTGAAGAAAATGGGCAATCTGTCTTCGGCCTCTGTACTGATGGTGCTCGAAGAAGTGATGACAAACCGTCGACCGAAGCCGGGCACCTGGAGTATTCTCGCCGCGATGGGCCCGGCATTTTGTTCCGAGCTCGTGCTTCTGCGCTGGTAACCCAAATAAAAAAAGCCGGGATCCACAAAGGAATCCCGGCTGTGCTGGTTAACAGTTCCGCAAGTTAGAACGTCACGCGAAGAGCAACCTGGCAGCGGCGGGCATTGGTGCCGTCCGGGAAACCCTGCGAGCCGGTTCCGGTGCCGAGTAATGAAACGCCGTTGGTCAGTACAGGCTTCAGAATGCCGCCAGAACTGACCGAATATGCCGAAGTCTGGACAGACGTGTTGTGAATCGTATTGAAGGCGTTGAACGCCTCGAATGCCAGATTCAGTTTTACGCGTTCGGTAATTGGAAAAATATGGGTAATGCGCGCGTCGACCGTGTAAATCTGGTCGATGTCAAGCGTACCTACCGGCAGAAACGGAACACGGCTCCATCCGCCGGAGCCATTCAGCGTGCTGTTGGCGAGCGCAACACCAGGAAAGACTCCCCCGGCGCTGGTAGATGCCGAATTCATAGTAGCCGTTACCGGATGCGCGGATGCGAGCGTAGTCAGCGAGGAGAGCTGCCATCCATTGACAACATACTTCGAAAAGAGTGAATCGCCTTTCACGAATTTCGGCTCCCAAATCCAGTTAATGGATGCGCGGTGGCGTTGGTCAAGTGTAGAGCTGCCCTTGTCGAACGCCCAGTTTCCAGGCACCGTGGCATTGTTGAAGGTATTGCTGATGTTCCAGCTTGCTCCCTGCTCATTTCCATCGTCAATAGCGTGTGACCAGGTGTAGGCGACCTGGGCGGTGAAGCCGTGGGCCATCCGCTTGGTCGCCTGGAGAGCCAATCCGCTGTACCATGACTGGCCACCGTTCTCCACCTGAAGAATGCTGCTGTAGCGGGGATCCACGCGATTACCGATTACGTACACGGGCGTCACATAGGTTCCCACGTTGGCTCCGCCCGCGTCCTGAATCGTGTAGGTTTCGGTCGGTCCTGGCGCGCCCAGGTTTAGGTCACGCTGAGTATAGAGCCCAATGCCGCGGCTCCATATGTAACTGGCCGTGACAGCAAAAGAACTGCTGAACTGATGATCGATTGCCAAAGTCCCCTGTTGCGTGTAAGGAGCGTGAAAATCCGGCGCGGCGAACTGAAGTTTAATCGAGCCTGTCGGAATCCCGGTCGCACTCGCCAGCACCCCCGGAAAAACCGGAGATCCCGCCTGGCTGGGCGTTATGGAAATTGAGGTTTGATATTTTCCGTTGCCCAGGAAAAACGTATCCAGCATATTGCCGTGCAGGCGGGCGTAGAAAATGCCGTATCCTGCCCGAATCACCGTGCGATCGTTGATGGAGTAAGACAGACCGAACCGCGGAGCGAAATCTTTATTGGGCGACGGCACTCTGCCGGTTTGTGTCCAGTCCGAGTTGGTAATTGTCGGTTGAGGCACCCACGTTTTCTCGTATCGCAGACCATAGTTCAGCGTGAGCCTGCGTGTCACCTTCCACACATCCTGCGCGTAAAAGTTTATGTCGGTCGTGCGGATGTTCTGGATTGGATTGCCGAACGTCTGGGTGAAAGAAGTGTAGTTCCTCACGCCGGAATTGAAGGCTCCGCCATTGAAATCCTTAGCGAAATTTGTAAGGTTGCTATAAGAGTAGCCGCCGAACTGGTTAAATAGCTGGTTCATGTAGTCCTGCGTGGTAGAAAAATCCACGCCGAACTTTGCGGAGTGCGATCCGTGTGTCCAGCTATAGTTGTCCACCAGCTGAAAACGGTTCTCGCTCGGAAAAGTGCGGGGGTAGGCCTGCGCCGCTCCCACTGTGGAACCGGCTACCGTGATGTAGGTTGCGCCGGTTTCTTTTGGCCAAAGGTCGGAAGCGCCTGGGTCGGAAAGGCGATCCTTAAACCAGCCGAACCGTAATTCATTCACGGCTGTGGGGGTCACCACGCGCGTCCATGCCGCTTTGGCATAACGGTCTTCCACCGTTGAATTGCCGTTGTTGCCCAGCATGTTGCCGTTTGTCAGAACTGTTTGGGTCTGAATTCCATGTGGTGAAATCCAATGCATGATGTTTGCGCTGAAGCTAAACGAATCCGCCTCGCTCGGGCGCCAGTCAATCTTTGCGACTCCGAGATCCTGAGTGTATGTCCGCGGCACCAGGACGTTCATCTGTTTCTGAATGAAATTGATTGCCGCCGTACATTGGACCGCGGTGGCGGTACAGTTCGATGCCGGTATGAAGTTCCCGGTGCCATCCGTCAACGAGTTATTAACGATGCGATTGAGGCCCGGGAAATTGCGGTCGGTGTAATCGTAGTTCACGAAATAAAACAGCTTGTTCTTCCTGATCGGTCCGCCGAGGCTGACGCCGGCGGTGTGCCGATACTCCGGCCCCTTCACGCCGTTGGCATACCGATCCGCCGCTTCTAACGTTCTGTTACGGAAAAACCAATAACCGGTGCCGTGGAGACTGTTGGTTCCACTCCGTGTAACCGTGTTCACAACCCCGCCCAGGGCACGTCCAAACTCGGCCGAGAAACCATTCGACAGAACCTGAAATTCCTGCACGGCGTCCTGAGAGATAGGAGCGCCGATCCGCGTGCGCCCGGCGTTCTCGTTATAGAAACTGTTGGTCGTATCGTTCCCGTCCGTGAGGAAGCTGTTCCCCATTGCGATGCCGCGGAAACTGATGAGTCCGAACTCGCCATCGTTCGTCACCGCGGGAGTCATGAGCGCGTAGCTGTCCACGCGTCTGCCATTGACCGGAAGATTATCAATCTGGAACTGACCCACTTCTGCTGTGACACCGCTCTTCGTATCCTCAATGAGCGGGGCTTCGGTAGTTACCTCAACCTGAGTGGAAGCCGAGGCTACCTGCAGACTGGACTTGAAATCCAGTGTCTGACCTACCGCGAGTTCGAACTTGGTAGTCTGCCATTTCGCGAAGCCGGCTTTTACGACTTCTATGCTGTAGCCAGCCGCGGGCTGCAGCGCCGGAAAGGTGAACAGCCCCGAATCCGTTGTTTGTGTTGTTTGGCTAATGCCTTTCGACGCGTTTGTCAGCGTTACGCTCGCGCCGGGCACGCTGGAACCAGAAGCGTCCCGCACACTGCCCGTAACTGCGCTGAGCCCGGCGGAAGACTGCGCCCATGCGCAGGCAGTCGCCATAAATGCCGCGATGGTCATCGCCGCTACTGTTGACCTTTTTGTTGTCATATGCCCTCGCTCACGCCTGTCGGCACGCCCTTCGTTGCTCCAAAAATTGCTCCAAAGCCAGCCGCTGTCTGCGCCGTAAGGGCCGACGACTGTGGCAGTACGAGCAGAAACGCAAATCGCACGATGTGTTTGTTCATAGAGGAAAGACCGATTCTCTTATGATAACGGCCTGAATGTTACATTTCCGCAAACAAATCGCTATGGTGAGGATAAAGTGGACCATGGGGCGTTCGCGTGCATCCAATCGCCATTAATTCCTGTTCAGATACGGGTTTTCATAGAACCGGAACTTACAGTACTGCGTCTTTTGCGGCAGTGAGGGAATGATGACGACGGCGACTGACCCGGCGGAATCGGCGGACCCGGTGGAATTCAGGCTCTCGCCCAACCCGGCGCAGGGCGATTCCGGTTTTATCTTTCACCGCCTGGAATCCGCCAACCTGCACATTCAAATGCGCCTTTCGGTGGTGCGCGGCCTTACCGCGGACGTCCTGGCAGCCGGCGACGGCGAGACAAACGGCATCCTTCTAGGGCGTCGCGAACCGGGCGACCCCGACGTGCTTTGGATTGACCGATTCGAACGGCTGGACGCTATGCCCGAGGTTTGGCCTGCGGAAACCCTCGGATTCTACCGGGGCACCGGGGCGAAGACGGGCTTTTCCGATTCGTCTGGTCTGCCCGAGGGGCTCTTTCTCGAAGTCTTCCCTGCAAGTGAGTACGGCCTTACAGGCCGGTTCTTCGTTTCAGCGGGCGATTCGGGTGCCGGTGAAACGCGTGGTGGAGTGGTTTTTCCTTTTGCGGCGACGGAAGATGCGCCGCATGACGCGAATGCGAAACAGGCGCCGCACGCGAAGCCCAGGCGAATCGTTCCCGATTTTGAACAGGCGCAGGCCAACATCTTAAAGCCCGGCGCGCGGGAATTCTTTCTGCAGCCGAGGAGCGTCACGGAGGAAGATCCGGAGCCGGGCCTTGTGCGGAAGTTCGGGCCATTTATCGCGGCCCTGGCGCTCATCGCCGGAGCCATTTGGCTTCTGCCCCGAATGATCTCGCCGTCCGCGCCCTCGCCCGCGCCGAAGATCGTGACGGCTCGCCGCCCCCTGGGGCTGTATGTCGATCCGAGTCAGCCGGCATGGCGCATTTCCTGGAACCGCGATGCGAGCGTACTTCAGGGCGCGCGCGTGGTTCGGTTGTTTATCAATGATCTCTCCAACTCCGGAGATGAGGGTCAGAACGGAATCGATCTGTCGGAAAAAGATCTGGAATCGGGGATGTATGCCTACACGCCCGATTCCAAATCGACCGCAAACGATGTGACGTTCCGGCTGGAAGCGACCTCGCCCGATGGCCTTGTCTCGGCCGAAACGTTCCGCTTGATGAGGACTATTGCAGGGGCGCCGGGCGCGCCCAAAACAGAGCAAACCCCGCCGAAAGTGACGCACCGGGTCGCGCCAGTGATATCGGCCGGCATCCGTCCAGGGATTCGCGGCAAAGTCGGCATAGATATTCGGGCGCTGGTGGATACCAGGGGCCGTGTAAGCAACGTCACGCCATTGACGAAACCGAAGAACTCAGTGGAGCGGATCCTGATCCGCAGCGCCGAGCAGGCGGCCCGGCAATGGCGCTTTGAACCCGCCACTAAAGCCGGAAAGCCAGTTACCGGAAGCCAGACACTCCATTTCGTCTTCGAGCGTTGACTTCTGACCGCTTCAGCTTGCCGATGGATTCCAGACGGCCTTGCCCTGCTTGTTCACGTAGCTTTGGTGGCCATTGGTCCACACGGGGGCCAGCCCGCCCTGAAAAGCGCCGGCGTGATCGAATTGCGGATTGATTTCAAACTTCCCGTTCTTATCGATGTAGCCGAAACGCGATCCGATCGCGACCACCGCGAGACCCTCGCCGAAGTCTCCCGCGCCATCGAACTGCGGTGGAATCGTGACCTTGCCGTCTTTGCCGATGTAACCGAATTTATTGCCCGTCTTCACCGCCGCCCGCCCGTCGTGAAAATCGCCCGCAACCTGGTACTGCGGGTTAATCGCAAGCTTGCCGCTCTTGTTTATAAACCCCTGAAGATTGCCGATACGTACGGCGGCGAATCCTTCCGAAAAACTCGACGCCTCATCGAACTGCGGATTGATCGCGATGGCGCCGTTTTTGTCGATAAAGCCCCAGCGTCCTTTCACCGCAACCGGCGCATATCCGTCACCGAATTCGCCGGCCCCCTCGTAAGTAGGATTGACCGCCAGTTGTCCATTCTTCTTAACATAGCCAAGCTTGCCTGCTATGCCGACCACCGCCAAACCGTCATCTGAAAAGGGATCCGCCAAGTCGAATTGCGGCGCCACAACAAGCTTGCCCTTCGTGTCTATATAGCCCCATTTCTGGCCGACCTGAACGGCGGCAAGATTGCTCGAAAAATCTTCGGCGTTATCGAACTGAGGCTGAATCGCGATCTTCCCGGAATCGTTTATGTATCCGTACTTACCGCCGGACATCATAGGGTGAAGAGACCTGCCGGAAGTACCGCACGCCATCAGGGTAATCAGCAAGATCGCATCTAATGCGAAGTACTTCAAGGGCGGCTTCATGACAAACCTCATCGCCGAATGACTGCATCTGTGTAGCCAGACTCACTTAATATATTTGGCCCTAAAATCGCAAAGCACCATGTATGTTAGCCCCGACTGCGAAGAACAGCTTGATAATCGTGGCGTTTGTGGCGGTTTGCGGGCTGGCCGCGGCGGGCTGGTTACGTAAAAATGACCGGCCGGCCGAAAATGCGCTGGTAACTGCGCCGCGGCAGCTGCCGAATGCGGTTGATTCCGCACCTTACAATCCCCTGGCCCCTGTACCCGAACCGCACTATTCGTCGCCCGTGTTTTCTTCCGCCGATGGTTATTACCCGAGCCTTCCGCGCCCCGCTGTGGTGCGTCCACAGTCGCCGCCACCAGAACCAATCGCGGCACGGCCGGAAGTTGCGCCTGAGCGCCCCGAAGCAAGCGCCAGATATGAAAAGAGGCCAATACCGCGTCGCGAATACTACGTTGATTCGAGAGGTCGCCGACACACCCGCACCAAGGCGCATTCGGCCGAAATCGTGGCCGGCACTGCTGCTGCCGGCGCTGCCATAGGCGCCATCGCCGGAGGCGGGAAAGGCGCAGCTATCGGAGCAATCAGTGGCGGTGGCGCAGGCTTCGTTTACGACCGGTTAACCCACAACAAATAGTTGTCTATTCTGTAAAGCGGTATCCTTGCCCGCGAATCGTCAGAATATAACGCGGCGATTGTGGGTTGTCTTCAAGCTTCTGCCGCAGCCATGCCACATGCGTATCGATGGTTCTCGAAGAGGCGTCGCTTGCATAATCCCAAACATGGGTCATGAGTTCCTCGCGAAGCACCACCCGATCCCGGTTCTCAATCAAATACTTGAGTAACTCCATCTCCTTGCTCGCGAGATTGACAGTTTTCCCTTTCTTCTTTACCTCACTCCTTTCAAAATCGACCTCCACGTTTCCAAACTGAAAGTGCTGTGTTTGGGCGCGGCGTTTTTTCCCCGATCTCCGCAACATTACCCCAATGCGGGCCGGCAGTTCCGCCGCGTCGAAAGGCCTGGTCATGTAATCGTCCACGCCCAATTTGACGCCTGGTTCGCGATCCAAAACCTGACCCTGCGCGGTCAGCATCAGAATGGGGGTGTCCACGCCTTTCCGCCTCAGTTCCTGCAAGACTTCGAATCCATTTCGGCCAGGCAGCATGGCATCAAGCACGATCAGGTCGAACTGCTTTTCCGCCGCGGCAACCAAACCCGAATTGGCACTCCTTGCGGACTCCGCTTCATAACCATCGCGCGTAAGGGCATCCGTAATGGCTTGCACCAGCGCGGGTTCGTGTTCGATAAGCAGAATCCGCGCGCTCATCTAATACGCTCTCAACGTGGCCGACCCGCGAACGATACAGGTGCTCAGCGTCGCGACGAAGCCCATCGCGCTCCACTGCGGCCGCTGTCTTCGGGGAGTCGCTTTCATCTGCGTCCAGCTTAATCGGTTTTTCAATCCTGCCCGCGAAATCGTCTCGTTTAGCAACTGAAAAGTGACATACTCTTCACACTCGGCAATTGGCCTTCATGCGGCGATGGGTTGCGCGAGCACATGCGCAACTTAATTACCGAGTATTAGTTCCGACATCGGCCAATGGCATCTCCCGTGCTCGCAGTTTGCTCTTGGAGCTTCCACCGGAGGGGCGAACCCGCGTAGTTGTTGAAAATGTCACGCCATCCGTGGATGGCGGTCGATTCCCCGTCAAGCGCGCGGTTGGTCAAACGTTTTCTGTCCAGGCAGCGGTATTTGCAGACGGGCACGATACGGTTTCTTGTCAACTGCGCTATAAGTCGGATACAGGGTGGCGTTCCGTACGAATGGCGCCCCTCGGCAACGACATATGGGAGGGTAAATTTGAAATCTCCCGCATGGGTCAATACGTTTATACAGTCGAAGGCTGGATAGATCACTTTAAAACCTGGCGCGCCGATCTTAAGAAGCGCATCGCGGCGGGGCAGAATATCTCCGTCGAACTGTTAATCGGCGCGCGGTTTGTGGAAGAAGCAGTTACACGAGCCGCTCCGGCGGATGCCGCGCACTTAACCAGCTTCGCCGAGGCAATTACCGCGGGTGACCAGGAGCGAGCTCTTTCCGATGAGCTGTATGAGGTAATGCAGCGGTATCCGGATCTTCAATTTGCCACGCGCTATGACCGCGACTTACCGCTTCAGGTTGACCGGCCGAAAGCGCGGTTCTCCACATGGTATGAATTCTTTCCCCGCTCGGCCGTTGCGGGCGAGCACGCGCCCGGCACCTTGCGGGACTGCAAAAAGCGTTTACCGTACATAGCCGAAATGTGCTTCGATGTGCTCTATCTGCCGCCCGTGCATCCAATCGGGCGCCAGTACCGCAAGGGCAAAAATAACTCCCCTGACGCCGTGGTTGACGATGTCGGAAGTCCCTGGGCGATCGGTGATGAGACCGGCGGGCATACCGCCATCCACCCCGCGCTCGGTACTCTGCGGGATTTTCACGAATTGCGGCAGGCCGCGAGCGACCTGAATCTGGAACTTGCACTGGACATTGCGTTTCAATGCACGCCTGACCACCCATGGGTTCGCGAGCATCCCGAATGGTTTCGCACGCGCCCCGACGGCACAATTCAATACGCGGAAAACCCGCCTAAGAAGTATCAGGATATTTACCCGCTGGATTTCGAGACCACCGCGTGGCGGGGCTTATGGGCGGAACTCAAAAGCGTTTTCGACTTCTGGATCGAGCAGGGAATACGCATTTTCAGGGTCGATAATCCACATACGAAGTCATTCGCTTTCTGGGAATGGGTGATCGGCTCTCTCCGCGAGGCGCATCCGGACGTCATTTTCCTGGCTGAAGCGTTTGCCAGACCGCGCGTGATGTATCGGCTGGCCAAACTCGGCTTCACGCAATCGTACACATACTTCACCTGGCGAAATACAAAACCGGAAATCGAGACTTACTTCCGCGAGCTTACTACGCCGCCGCAAAGGGACTTCATCCGGGCGAACTTATGGCCGAATACGCCCGACATACTTCCCGAAGTTCTTCAAATCGGCGGGCGGCCGGCATTCATGGTTCGCCTCCTGCTCGCCGCCACGCTTGGCGCGAACTATGGAATTTATGGGCCCGCGTTTGAACTGATCGAGAACACGCCAAGGGAGCCCGGCGGCGAAGAATACCTCAACTCGGAAAAATATGAGATCAAGACCTGGGATTTGAATTCCCCCGCCAGCCTGAAGGATTTCATCGCGCGCGTAAATCGCATCCGCCGCGACAACGTTGCGCTGCAAAGTGACGCGAGCCTGATGTTTCACCAGACCGATAACGCCAACCTCATCTGTTACAGCAAGGCATCCGAAGATCTGTCGAACGTGATCATCGTCGTAGTCAATCTCGATTGGGCGCACACTCAGGCCGGGTACGTGTCACTCGACCGGAAAGCTCTGGGGCTTGAGCACGATCGTTCGTTCGAAGCGGAAGACCTGCTGAGCGGCGGACGATTTTTGTGGAAAGGTCCGCGCGATTATGTGGAACTCGCGCCACTTACTTTGCCCGGACATATTTTGAGAGTCCGCCGATGGACCAGGACCGAGAGAGACTTTGACTACTATCTCTGAAACGATCCTGACCGAACACGATCTGCATCTTTTCGCGCAGGGCGCTTTTTACCGGAGCTATGAGAAACTCGGCGCGCACGTCACCGATAGCGGGACACATTTTGCGGTATGGGCGCCGAACGCGGAGTCGGTTTCGGTAATTGGCGATTTCAACCAGTGGAACCCCGCGCTCGCGCCGATGGAATCGCGACCGGAAGCGGGTTTGTGGGAACTCTTCATTCCCGGGGTTCGAGTGGGCGACTGCTACAAGTACCAAGTCGCTTCCCGCTTTCACGGTTACAGGACCGCAAGGGCCGACCCCTGCGCGTTCTACTCGGAGCTTCGCCCGCGCACTGCATCCCGCGTATGGGACATCGATACGTACACATGGTGCGATGCCGATTGGCAAAGTGCCCCGCCAGTCACGCCTGGCGCGTGCCCGATCTCCATCTATGAAGTCCATGCCGGATCGTGGATGCGGGTGCCGGAGGAGGGCCATCGCTGGCTCACCTGGCGCGAGCTTGCGGTGAAGCTGCGCGACTACATCCGTGAGATGGGTTACACGCACGTGGAGTTCATGCCCGTTGCCGAGTATCCTTTTGACGGGTCGTGGGGCTATCAGGTGACCGGCTATTTCGCCCCCACAAGCCGATTCGGTACGCCTTCCGATTTCATGTATTTGATCGATGTACTGCATCAGAGCGGCATTGGCGTCATTCTGGATTGGGTTCCAGGGCACTTCCCAACCGACGAACACGGGCTGGGTTATTTCGACGGCACGCACCTTTATGAGCACGAGGATCCACGCCAGGGCAGGCAGTTCGAATGGAACACGCTGCTCTACAACTTCGGACGCACCGAGGTTCGCAATTTCTTAATCAGCAACGCACTCTTTTGGTTCGACAAATACCACATCGATGGATTGCGCGTGGATGCCGTCGCCTCAATGCTCTATCTCGATTACGCCAGGAAGCCCGGCGAGTGGATTCCGAACCGCTTCGGCGGGAAAGAAAATCTGGAAGCGATCGATTTCGTTCGAACGCTTAACGAGCGCGTTTACGCCGAATTCCCCCGGGCTCTGATGATCGCGGAGGAATCGACCGCCTGGCCAATGGTATCGAAACCCACATGGCTCGGTGGACTTGGATTCGGCTTCAAGTGGAACATGGGCTGGATGCATGACACGCTGGAGTACGCCTCCAGAGATCCGATTTTTCGCTCCTATCACCACAACGAAATTCTGTTCAGCATGGTCTATGCGTTCAGCGAGAATTTCATTCTGCCGCTTTCTCATGACGAGGTTGTATTCGGCAAGGGTTCCATGCTCAGCAAGATGCCCGGCGACGAGTGGCAAAAGTTCGCGAACCTCCGGCTCGTCTACGGGTACATGTTCGGCCATCCAGGCAAAAAACTGCTGTTCATGGGCGGCGACTTTGGGCAGTGGAACGAATGGAATCATGACGCCAGCCTCGACTGGCATCTGCTGCGAGAACCCCGGCACAGGCAACTGCAAAGGTGGGTCCGCGACTTGAATACACTGATGCGCGGCGAACCTGCTCTTTTCGAACTCGATTGCGATCCCGAAGGATTCGAATGGATCGACTGTACTGACGCGCCCCGCGGTGTCCTGAGCTTCATCCGCAAAAGCCGGAACGGCGAAATGCTGCTCTTCATAGCAAACTTCACTCCGTCTACGCACCGCAATTACCGGATCGGAGCGCCTTTGGGCGGGTTGTGGAGGGAGATCCTCAATGGCGATGCCGTTCTGTATGGAGGCAGCGGGCAGGGAAACATGAGAGGCGTCGAGGCGAGCCCACTGCCCCTGCACGGCAGACCGTGGTCACTCAGCGTTACCGTTCCGCCGCTCGCGGTCGTGGCATTCAAGCCGGTGAAATGATGGCGAATCTCCGCGCGGGCAGCGCTTCAGATCCGCTCTGGTATAAGGACGCCATCATCTACGAACTGCACGTAAAAGCTTTTTCAGACAGCAATGCCGACGGCATCGGGGACTTTCCCGGGCTCATGCAAAAGCTGGACTATTTGCAGGAACTCGGAATCACCTGCGTGTGGCTGCTGCCATTCTTTCCCTCTCCGCTGCGCGATGACGGCTACGATATCGCCGACTACATGAACGTGCATCCGAATTATGGCACCATGGACGATTTCAAGGCGTTCCTGAATGCGGCGCACGAGCGGGATCTGCAGGTGATGATCGAGCTGGTCATCAATCACACTTCCGACCAGCATCCCTGGTTTCAGGCGGCACGGAGAGCCGCGCCTGGCTCGCCCGAACGAGACTATTACGTCTGGAGCGACAGCGATCAAAAATTCAAAGATGCCCGCATCATCTTCACCGACACCGAGAAGTCGAACTGGACCTGGGACCCCGTGGCGCAGGCGTACTTCTGGCACCGCTTCTTTTCCCATCAGCCCGATCTGAATTTCGACAATCCGCGCGTTCTGGAAGAAGTCCTTACCGTGATGCGCTTCTGGCTCGATATGGGCGTGGACGGTTTGCGGCTCGATGCCATTCCGTATCTGATCGAACGCGACGGAACCAATTGCGAAAATCTGCCGGAAACTCATGCCCTGATTAAAAAAATCCGCCATGCGATGGATGCCGACTATGCGGGGCGCATGATTCTGGCGGAAGCGAATCAGTGGCCGAGCGATGTGCGGCCTTACTTCGGCGACGGCGATGAATGCCACATGGCATTTCATTTCCCGGTCATGCCGCGTATCTACATGGCGCTTCGCCAGGAGGACCGGCTGCCTGTGGTTGACATCATGACACAAACTCCGGATATACCGGAGACCTGCCAATGGGGGCTGTTTTTGCGCAATCATGACGAACTCACGCTTGAGATGGTCACAAGCGACGAGCGCGATTACATGTACTTCGCATACAGCGCCGACCCTCGCACGCGTATCAATCTCGGGATTCGCCGAAGACTTGCCCCCTTAATGGATAACAGCCGCCGGCGCATCGAACTGCTCAACAGTCTGCTGTTCTCATTGCCGGGCACGCCCATCATTTATTACGGCGACGAAATCGGCATGGGGGACAACGTTTATCTGGGCGACAGGAACGGAGTCCGGACACCAATGCAATGGAACCCCGATCGCAACGCCGGGTTCAGCCGGGCCAATCCCGCCATGCTCTATAGCCCCGTAATCATGGACCCGGTCTGGGGTTACCAGGCGTTGAACGTCGAAGCGCAGCAGAGTGAGCCGTCATCGCTGCTGAGCTGGATGCGCAACATGATCGCACTCCGTAAGCTGTTCCGTGTCTTCGGCCGGGGGCGACTGGAATTTCTCGCGCCCTCGAATCGAAAGATACTTGCGTACCTCCGGCGGTTTGAAGGTGAACAGGTACTTTGCGTGACAAATCTGTCGCGGTTTGCGCAGCCTGTCGACCTGGATCTCGCGGAACTCGCGGGACTTACTCCTGTCGAGATGCTCGGCTATGTGGATTTCCCGGTAATTACACGCGAACCCTATCGCCTGACGATGGGCCCGTACCAATTCATCTGGCTGGAACTCCAGGCCAGAGGTACTGTTTCGGCGGGACCCGGAATGACGGAAGCCGAGGTGACCATTACGCCGGAAATGAAAGAGGGCTGGGAGGGGCTCATCCCGCACCTGGAGACAGAGGTGCTGCCTGCTTACCTCGCGGCGCAAAGATGGTTCGGGGGTAAGTCGCGCCGCATTTTGAAAGTCCACGTGAGTGATCGCGCGGAACTGGGCAACGCGGCTCTGATGCTTCTCGACGTGGAGTATGAGTCGGGTCCGCCGGAACAGTATTTTGCTCCGTTCATTATGAGAGACGGAACCATTCAGGATGCGCTGCAGGACGATGAGTTTTGCATCGCATTACTCAATGTGAGGGAACTCCGGACGGTCCATGGCAACATCAGAGGGCATGTAAGTGAGGTGCCCGCATCCCCCGCCATTCGGCGCGGGTCGGCCGAGCAGAGTAACTCGTCCATTGTTTATGGAGAGCGCCTGATTCTCAAGTTATTTCGGCGGCAGCAAATCGGGCCCAATCCCGAAATTGAGATGAATCGGTATCTCAGCGAAACGAAGCACTTCGACAGAGTTCCACCTTTTGCGGGTTCGCTCGAATACTTTGGAAATCAGGGGCAGAGTTCGGCCATCGCAATTGTTCAGGGCCTCGTCTCCAATGAGGGGGACGGCTGGATCTGGACAACAGAGGAACTTGCCCGCTATTACGAGAACTGCGGACGCATGCCGCCGCCACGGGAAGCGAGCGCGGCGCGCGACATGGTGGGCGCTTATCTCGAAGCCGCCGCGGTATTGGGCCGGCGAACGGCCGAACTCCATCTGGCGCTCGCAACCGCCACCGGCGATGCCGCATTCGCGCCGGAAGCTTTCAAATCGGGCGATGTCGAGTCACTGGCGGCTCAGATGCGGGACGAAGCCGCCTATGCATTCGATCTGCTGAAAGGGAGCCTGTCTCGCCTTCCCGATGAGGCGTTGCAGATAGCCGGAATCGCGCTGGGGAAACGACGGCAGTTCATCGATAAACTGCGGCTACCGGTTCACGATCACGATTATGGAATGCGTATCAGAATCCATGGCGATTATCATCTGGGGCAGGTGTTGAGAACCCGAAACGATTTCGTCATCATTGATTTCGAAGGTGAGCCGGCGCGTTCTATCGCGCACCGGCGAGGCAAATATTCACCCCTGAAAGATGTCGCTGGAATGATGCGCTCATTCAGCTATGCGGCCAACAGCGCGCTGATCGCGTACGCCAGCCGCCATCCGGAAAGTGTCGCGGACCTAAGGCCGTGGGGACAACTTTGGGAGCGGGTCGTGAGCGCCGAATTTCTGAGTGCTTATCGGCAGACTGCCGCCGCCGGCGACTTACTCCCGCGAGTGGAAGAGGACTTCGACAGGTTGTTACAGGTCTGCCTGTTTGAAAAGGCGATGTATGAATTGACTTACGAACTGAATAACAGGCCCGAGTGGGTGATCATTCCGCTATCGGGCATTCCGGGTATTTTGGAGTGAATGTGCTGTCAGGAGTAACTGTGGAGTTACCACTCCTCCGCGGTCGCGGCTCGGTACGGATTCTGAGGCAGGCGACAGGTATCTAGTATGCCCGAATCGGCAGCCCCGGAGATCGGTGAAGCAGACGTGGTGGTTGGGCTGGTGCCTCCGCCGCGCGATGGAGACGCGCTCGAAAGCGCCATCGCGCGGATTGTCTCCGTTTCGCTTCCCATGCGCGCCGTACTGGTCCATCCGCCATATGCGGCGACGGCGTCGGCTCCTCCGGCGAATACGGAATGGCAAATCGTTACCAGCCAGCAGGTGGGGCAAAATCCCGCGAATACCGTTCAAACTTTAGAAGACAGCTTTCGTGCCATTGCGGACATGGCCCGCAAGGCTGGAGCCCGCGCGTGCGGCTTGATTGCGTCCGATTTGTCCGTAGTCACGCCGCGGTGGATCCATCTGCTGATCGAGCCGGCCCTCAGCCAGAGCTTCGATCTGATCGCGCCCTGCTATGCGCGCCATCCGTTTGAGGGCATGATTAACCGGGCGATTGTCTATCCCCTGTTTCGCGCACTTTACGGGAAACAAGTCCGGAATCCCATGGGTCCCGATTTTGGAATATCCGCGAAATTACTCGAGCGCGCTACCGGCGGTTCAAGGCCGCGCGCACACCCTCTCTTGTCTTTAGCCACCGAAGCGGCAACCAGCGGGATGAAGATCTGCCAATCGCACCTCGGTCCGCGAGCATATTCACCGCCCGACTGGACTGCTCTCAGTTCACTGCTCGCCCTGGTGCTGGGGCCGCTGTTCACGGATGTCGAGAGATACGCATCGAACTGGCAGCGGGCGCGCGGGTCACAGCCGATTCCGGAATTTGGAGATCCGTTGTTTGTTTCCGGCCCGGAAACTCCCATCGACGTTACAAGGCTAATCGACTCGTTTCGTCTTGGCGCCAGAAATCTGCGGGAAGTATGGGGAATGATTCTGCCGCCCTCCACCCTCGTTGAGTTACTTGGGCTTTCGCGAAGAGACGGCGGCGGGTTCAGTATGCCCGATGAAACATGGGCGAGGATTGTGTATGATTTTGCGCTGGCCTACAGAGTCCGCACCATCAGCCGGGAGCAGATTCTGCGGTCAATTACTCCGATTTATCTCGGCTGGCTTGCTTCATACGCGAACGGACTCGGCAGTCTGGACTCTGAAGCTGTGGAAGGAAGGCTGGAAAAGCTCTGTCTCGCTTACGAAGACACAAAGCCGTATTTTGTCGCGCGGTGGCGATGGCCGGACCGTTTTAATCCGTGACGACAGGCGTTAACCCAAAAGGAGAACATTCATGTGGGATCAGGTTGGGCAAACTCTGAAAGAATCCACTGTTCGCGTGGTGAGCCGGCTTGCGGGCCTGCTGCCCGGAACGGTTGCGCTGCTCATCGCTGTTTTGCTGGCGGCATTCCTCGCAATGGTCGTCGCGTTTGTCCTGCGGCGCTTCCTCCGCAGAATTGGGTTTGACGAGCAACTCGACGCGTGGGGATTCACGGGCATGTCGCAATGGTCGCCCGGCAACAGCCCTTCAGAACTGGTGACCAGAGTGGTTTCATGGTCCATTGTCCTGCTCGGCTTTGTGCTCGGGCTGGGGGCCTTCGATGCCACGCTGACCTCGCAGATGGCCTTCCGGCTGGTCGACTATGTTCCGAATGTGGTCACCGCGATTGTCGTGCTCGTAGTGGGCGTCGTGGTCGCCAGATATATCGCCCGGAACGTTCTGATTGAGGCCGTCAATATGAATCTGCAATATGCGCGGCTGCTGAGCCTTGGGGTCAAATGGATGGTAATGGTGATGGCCATTGCCATGGCGCTCGACCACCTCCAGATCGGCAGCGGTATCGTCCACCTGGCATTTGGGATTCTTTTCGGCGGGATCGTGTTTGCCCTCTCGCTTTCCGTCGCGCTTGGATCGAAGGAACTGGTCAGCCGCTCCCTCGAACGAGAGTCAGACCGCGCGTCCGCGCCGGATACCGAAGAACCTTTCCGGCACCTCTGAGCGGCTAACGCATTCGAGGGCGAACAGATACATTCCGGCCGACCATGCCTGATCCATTACACCCATCGGCGCAAGCGTTTCACCATGGTGCCATTCGTTGAATTCACCGGCACGGTTCAATACGGTGAGATTGTCGAGGGCCCGCGAGGCCTGCGTGAGGCGCCCTGCGCGCACAAGAGCTGCCACGTAAAAACCGCCGATGAAAGGCCACACGCCGCCGTTGTGATACTGGTTCGGCACATTCAGCATCCCGTAATAGTCGCACCAATCCGAATCGCCTGGCTGGACTACGGGGGTGAGGCTTCGCATGGGCGCGCTGTCCATCCGCTGACGTTCGATGAAATCGAGAATTTCCGATGTTTGCTCCTCGTCGGCGACTCCCGCGAGGATGGCGAGTAAGTTGCCCAGAGAGTCAAACCATTCCCCGGCGGCGCGGAATCCCAGATAGGGAAGATAGTAACGCTCGGTTACAAGATGCTTCTTTACCGGAAGCCATCTCCGCCGTCCCAGTGAATCCTGCTGCTCCGGGGTCTCAGTGGAAAATGTGTGTCTGATGTGACGGAGCATGTCGCCATCGCCGCGATACCAGAAAAACCGATTGATTCGTTCCGACACGGCGTCGGCGCGCTCGAATTTACCGGAGGCGCGGAGGGCGATTACGTACAGGCAGTTCAGGTACAGACCTTTGCCCCGGGTGCGGAAGAGATCCTGCCAGTCGGCGCTCTCCTGCATGCTGATGATGCCGGTCTGATCGACATCCTGACATTCATACCAATGCAGCACTCTCGCGGCAGCTTCGGGGTCCGGCGCAAGGATGGAACTGCCGATAATCCACCAAAGCCCCGCATCGGCATAGGCGCGAAAATTAGGCTTGAGTGTCGCGCAGTCCACGTTGTTTGGTATTGCGCCGTTGTTCGCCTGCTTCTGTCTCAGAAGGGAGATGCTTGCGAGCAGGCCGGCGCGAATGCGGGAGTCCGGGACGTGTTGCGCACCCAGCAAAGTGATCATACTGTCACGAGCCCAGACTTGGTGGTGGCCTACGGCGCGTCCGGATGCTTTCATCCCGTCGGGCGTGACGCAAAGGTTCAGAACAGCTTTGGCACGTGCGTAATCCAACCATCATTGTAATGGACTGTGTGATCGGTCACCGGAATCCATACTTCAGTGACTTAGGCGACAACGCGTATCGCCAAAATGTGTTTTCGCCCACGCTGCTGGTCAAGCCGCTCCGCAGACCGAAGGTCGGCTCCCGGCTCTGGCCCTTTTATCTCATCCATTCCCATAGCAGACGGCAGAAGCGACAGGGAAGGAGCATTTCTCAAAGCTGCTTTACCCATTTGGGCTCGGTATCGCGAACGGCAGACGAGTTGCTTGCCGATACCGAACGGATCCGCAACAAGCGGACGAAAGACAGCGTCCGCATGAGTGCGGAAATTCTCGGTGACGGAACAGTCCGTTTCAGACTTTGGGCGCCCGCCGCCCAAACCATAGGCCTTGAGATCCGCGGCGTTCCTGAAATTCTCAAAATGACCGTCGCTCCCGAAGGCTGGCACGAACTGATTGCAGACCAGGCCTCGGCGGGTGACCGGTACCGTTTCGTGCTGCCGAACGGCCTGCGGGTTGCCGATCCGGCATCCCGCTTTCAACCGGAAGACGTGCATGGACCCAGCGAAATCATCGATACCGCGGGATGGGTTTGGAACGATATCGGCTGGAAGGGCAGGCACTGGCATGAGGCCGTGATCTATGAGCTTCACATCGGAACGTTTACTCCCGAAGGAACATTTCTTGCCGCGATCGATAAGCTGGATCACCTCACAAGCGTGGGCATCACAGCCATCGAACTGATGCCGATAGGCGATTTTCCCGGTCACCGCAATTGGGGCTATGATGGCGTACTCCCTTATGCGCCCGATTCCTCATATGGGTGGCCAGAGGATCTAAAGGCTTTGGTGGAAGCCGCACATGCGCGCGGCCTGATGGTGCTGCTCGACGTCGTCTATAACCATTTCGGGCCGGACGGCAATTACCTGCATGCCTACGCGCCTCAGTTCTTCACCGAACGGCACAAAACGCCATGGGGCGCTGCGATCAACTTCGATGGCGAACACAGCCGCCAGGTTCGCGACTTCTTCATTTCGAACGCGATTTATTGGCTGGAGCAATTCCATTTCGACGGCCTTCGTATCGATGCCGCGCATGCCATCGCCGATGAAAGTTCCACGCATATCCTCGCCGAAATATCGGAACGTGTTCGCGCCGCCATAAACGACCGGCAGATTCATCTTGTCCTCGAGAACGACCGAAATCAGTCTCAATGGCTGGAACGCCTGTACACCGCGCAATGGAACGACGATGCGCATCACGCGCTTCACACCGCGCTAACCGGCGAGTGTCAGGGCTATTACGCCGAATATTCCGGCGATACCGCTAAACTCGGTCGCGCGCTGGCGGAAGGGTTTGCTTTTCAGGGGGAGGTGATGACATACCTCGGCGAGCCGCGCGGCGAAGTTTCCCGGCATCTTCGCCCTTCTGCCTTCATCGCGTTTCTGCAGAACCACGATCAGATTGGCAATCGCGCCTTCGGCGATCGCCTGGTTCACACCGCGAGACCCGCCGCATTACGCGCCGCGGCGGCTGTTTACCTTCTGCTGCCGCAGATTCCCATGCTGTTCATGGGGGAAGAGTGGGCGGCAACGCAGCCGTTTCCTTTTTTTTGCGATTTCGGGCCGGAAGTCGCGGATGCCGTTCGCAGGGGTCGCCGCGAAGAGTTCTCCAGGTTTCCTCAATTTCAGGACCCCGCTCAGCGCGAAAAGATTCCCGATCCCCAGGCCGCGCAAACCTTCCTGTCGGCGAAGTTGCATTGGGAGGAACGTGATGAGCCATCCAGTCGGAAGTGGCTGGATTGGTACAGCCGTATTCTCGCGCGCCGCCACCAGGCGATCGTACCGTTAATCCCTCATATACATCACGGGGGCAAGTTCCAGGTGCTGGGTTCGGGCGCGGTTCAGGTGCGCTGGCCATCCGATGAATTCGGCGTATTGGTACTGGCCGCAAATCTCTCCGGCAAAACTGCGCGCGGCTTCGAGTCGCCCCGCACCACGCCGATTTGGAGCGAAGGTCGGATGCGGGGCGGCGAACTCGACGCATGGTCGGCAGTGTGGTGGTTAGAAGAATGACGCCTCGTGCGATGTACCGTCTGCAATTCCACAAAGATTTCGGCTTTGCGCGCGCCGGACAACTGGTGCCGTATCTGGCCCGTTTGGGAGTCAGCCACATGTATGCCTCCCCGTGGCTGAAGGCGCGGCCCGGCAGTTCCCACGGCTACGACATTGTGGATCACCATGCGCTAAATCCGGAGTTGGGCGACCAGGCGGCGTTTGAGTACATGGTGGCCGCCCTCAAGGTTAACGGTCTGGGGCAGATCCTGGATTTTGTGCCGAATCACATGGGTGTCGGCGGCGCGGACAATCCGTTATGGCTCGACGTGCTGGAATGGGGACGCGACTCCACTTGCGCGGGCTGGTTCGACATCGACTGGCAACCGGGGCCGTTTTACCTGCGGGATAAGCTGCTGGTGCCCTTTCTGGGCGATCAATACGGCATCGAACTGTATTCGGGCAAACTGTCCTTGAAGTTCGATGAACTGGACGGCTCGTTCGCGGTGTGGGCGTACGACACACACAAGCTCCCCATCTGCCCTCTGCATTACGGAAGCATCCTGGGCGACACTCATCGTGAACTGGAGCGGATGGGAGACGCCTTCGCCAATTTGCCGGAATGGCGGCCACAGGTGGCACGGAGGGCCGGTTATCTCAAGGCGGAACTTGCGCGCGCGGCTCGTGAGCGGGAAGACGTGCGCCAGGCGATCGTGCAGGCGCTCCGCCGATTCAACGGAGAGCCCGGTGTTGAGGAAAGCTGGCGCGAATTGCACGTACTAATCGAAGAGCAAAACTGGCGCGCCGCCCACTTTCGTGTGGCCGCGGACGATATCAACTATCGCCGGTTCTTCGATATTAACGACCTGGCGGGCCTGCGTATGGAACTGCCCGATGTCTTCGACCATGCGCACTCCCTGGTCTTCCGAATGCTGGCCGATGGCACGCTCGACGGGCTTCGAATCGATCACGTCGATGGCTTGCTGAATCCCAAAGAGTATTTTCAGCGTTTGCGGGCCGCCAGCCATCCGGACGAGCCGTTCTATCTTGTGGTGGAAAAAATTCTGGCCCTGCACGAAAGCCTTCGCGAGGACTGGCCGGTAAACGGCACCACCGGTTATGAGTTTACAAATCTGGTGCTGGGCATCCTGATCGATCCCGCCGGCGAGGAAGGCATCGGCCGGAACTACGTCGAATTTACCGGCGAGCGAAAAACCTTTGCGGAGATCGTGCATGAATGCAAACTGCGCATCATGCGCACCGAAATGGCAAGCGAACTCAACGTGCTTGCCACTGAGGCGGCGCGGCTGGCTCACCAGCAGCCCCGCAGCGCCGATTTCACCTATAACGTGCTTCGCCGAGCCATTCGCGAGGTGGTCGCCTGCTTTCCGGTTTACCGAACCTATGTGGACACCGATGACACTCCCACCAGCGAAGATAAGCGCGATCTGAGCTGGGCCATGAAGCAGGCGCGCGCCAGAGAAACGGAAGTGGATGCCAGTGTGTTCGATTTCGTAGGCAAACTGTTTTCCGGCGAACTCGTGACCACGCCGCGCAGCGGATTCAGCCGCCACGCCGTGCTGCGCTGTGCAATGAAGATGCAGCAGTATAGCGGTCCGGTAATGGCGAAGGGTCTGGAGGACACAGCCTTTTACAGGTATAACCGTTTCATTGCTCTGAACGAGGTAGGCGGCCATCCCGATCAGTTCGGCGTATCGATCGCGAACTTTCACAAGGCGAACACGCAACGCGCGAAACGCTGGCCGAACTCGATGGTGAGCACCTCCACGCACGACACCAAGCGCGGGGAAGACGTGCGGGCGCGGCTTGCAGTCCTCTCGGAGATGCCTGAAGAATGGGCCCGGCAGACACGGCTTTGGAGCCACATCGTGCGCGCTCGCCGGGGCGACATTCAGGCCGTCGGGCCGCCGGACCGCAACGACGAGTACCTGTTCTATCAGCTTCTGATCGGCAGTTGGCCCATGGAACTCACCGGCGTGCCAACGCTGGATCCAACGCTTCTGGCCGATTACGCGCGGCGGCTCAAGGGCGCAATGACGAAATCGATCCGTGAAGCCAAGCTGAATTCCACTTGGTCCACGCCGAATGCCGCGTACGAAGATGCGGTGCTTGCCTTCGTGGATGGAGCCCTGGACCCTGAAGGAGCTCGTGCGTTTTTAGCGGCATTTCTGCCGTTTCAGGAACGAATAGCGCGCCTTGGAATGCGGAACAGCCTGGTTCAAACCGCGCTCAAGCTGACCGTTCCAGGCGTACCCGACATTTATCAGGGCGCCGATTTATGGGATTTGAATCTGGTCGATCCCGATAACCGCCGGTCTGTCGATTACGAGAGCCGGATTCGACTGCTGGATGAGATCCGGAACGGCGCGTGTGTTTGCGATCTGCTGACACGCTGGACCGATGGCGGCGTCAAGCTCTTTCTGATTTCGAAAATTCTTCGCTTGCGGAACACTTACCCGGATCTTTTTGCGCTGGGTGACTACGAGCCGCTCCCGGCTACCGGACCAAGCGCCGATCGGATCTGCGCCTTCGCCCGGCGATACGGAGATCAGACGGTCGTGATACTCGCCTCCAGATTCCCGGCGCGTGAGGAATCGGAGTTCCACTGGGATTCAACC
>Ga0105240_10001659_pt1 | contig 37775 bp, 32 predicted proteins | sample KBSC54metaG_FD_80426 | JGI IMG/M metagenome (GOLD analysis project Ga0105240, IMG submission 80426) | Corn rhizosphere microbial communities from Kellogg Biological Station, Michigan, USA - KBS C5-4 metaG | ecosystem: Host-associated > Plants > Roots > Rhizosphere > Soil | place: Michigan, USA... | reverse complement strand
GCACGAGCATGGTGGTTTGACGCGTGCCAACGGCGACTACCTGCGCGCCAAGATTCTTTCGCGAGGGCGCACGGGCGATCCGCAAGCGATGTTCCGCGATTTCTATGGGCGCGCGCCGGATATCGGGCCGCTGGTCGAGTATCGCGGGCTCGCTACAGCACCGGTCTAGGGTTCCTCATCGAGCCTGGCGGAGCTGCCGCTGATGCTGGCGCCGCCGTCGATCACCAGATACTGCCCGGTAACATATCGCCCCGCCGGCGAGCACAGAAACACCACCGCGCCGGCGACATCGTCCGGCTCGCCGAGACGACGTAACGGTGTCACCGCCTCGGTTGCCTTGGCAATCTTCGGGTTTTGCCACAACGCGCGCGCGAAATCCGTCTTGATGATGCCAGGGGCGACACAGTTGACTGTGATGTTGCTGGGCCCTAATTCCACCGCCAGATTGCGCGCAAGTTGCAGATCCGCGGCCTTGGAGATGCTGTAGGCGCCGAGCATTGCCGAGCCTTGCAGTCCGCCCACGGAGGACACGATGACGATCGCACCGGCGCCGCGCGCCTTCATCTCCGGTGCGACCAGTTGGACGAGCCAGTGGTTTGACAGGATGTTGTTGTCGAGGATCTTGCGGAACTGCTCGTCCTTGATGGTCAACAATGGCCCCATATGGACGTTCGTTGCAGCATTGCAGACTAGAATATCGATTTTCCCGCAGGCAGCGCGCGCTTGCGCCACCAGCTTCACCAGGTCCTCCTTGGAGGAGATGTTGGCGGGGATCGGCAGCGCCGTTCCGGCGCCGCGCGTCGTGTTTATCGCATCGGCAACAGCCTGACAGGCTTCGGGCTTACGCGAAGAGATCACAACCTTGGCGCCGTGCTCGGCCAGACGCTCGGCGATTGCACGCCCGATTCCGCGTGACGAGCCAGTGATCACGGCCACACGGCCGGAAACATCAAATAGTGACATGCGCACCCCCTGAGCGTGTAACATTGCCCTGGCTGGACGTCGAAACCTCCTCGCAGGTGACCAGCCATGGAATTTGAGTTTACCGAAGACCAGGGATTGTTGCGCGACTCGGTTCGCCGGCTCCTCGCGAAAGAGTACACATTCGAGCGCCGTCCCAGAATCCTTGCTTCAACATACGGCTTTGACGCCAGGATCTGGCGCTTGTTCGCGCGAGAGGGCCTTTTGCGGCTGGGACTGCCTGAGAATGGCGGCCCCGTGGACCTCATGTTGGTTATGGAGGAGCTGGGACGCAGTCTGGTGCTCGAGCCCTATATGAGCACTGTCATTGTGGGTGCCGGTTTGATCTCCGAGCGGGGCACGGTCGCGCAACGTGCCAGGCTGCTGCCGAAAATCGCTGCAGGCGAATGCCGTATCGCTCTAGCACACCTGGAGCCCGGCAGCCGCTATGTCCTCGACCGCGTAGGCACATTCGCGCTGCGCGGTGGCGGCTCATATCTGCTGAACGGCACGAAGACGGCTGTCGCGGATGCTCCAGCGGCTGACATGTTGATAGTGTCCGCCCGCGACGAGGCCGTTGGTGGTTTGTCTTTGTTCATGCTGGCGCCAGACACGCCGGGCTTGAGCATAAACCGCTACCGTACCCCCGATGGACGCTCGGCCGCGGACATAACACTCGAGGGGGTGAAAGTCCCGAGCGCTGCGCGACTCGGCTCGCCGGGGTTCGCGCTCACCGGGCTGGAGCGGGCCGCGGATCGAGCGCTCGCCGCGCTATGCTCCGAAGCGGTGGGCGTGATGGAGGGGATCATCGATGTGGGCCGGCCTGTGTTGCGCAATGGCGTAATCGAGCTGCTCGCCATGACCCTGGGCGCTCGTTCGTTCAGCTATCTTGCCGCCCAGCTGTGCCGGGAGCCGGATCGCTGCATACGTCGCCGGGCGCTCGCCGGGGCTCGAGCGTTCCTTGCCGACGCGACGCGCTTCGTCGGTGAGAAGACGCTGCTGCTGCAGGACACGGGAACGCCTGCGGCGGCGGTAGCGGCCCGTTATTACTCCGGGCGGCTGAGCGCAATCAACGCAGCCTTGGGCAATGTCGACGCCGAGCGCCTGGCCGTCAGTGAGCTGTTGGGCGAAGTCTCCTGAAATCCTCCATGTTCCCTGCCTGGTGGTCGCTTTGAGGCTGCATTATGTTGTACTGCGGGGCTCAATGTCCGACCTGTGACAGGTGTCGCACCCATCCTGACGACTTCGTCAAGCTCTACGCACCGGCACGGGGTGCACACTCGGGCTAGGAGTTGGTCGAGGGGGGTGCCGGGCTGCCCGGTTGACATGAAGAAGAGCGAAGCTGCTGCCCCGCCTGCCGGCGATATCACACCGGAAACGGCTGGCGACTGGTTATCGATGCTGGCGCGGGTCACGGGCTATGGTGTCACCCTGACCGACGTTCAGCGGCGGATCGTCTGGGCCAACGAGGCCTTCACTCAACTTACCGGTTATGGTCCTGATGAGTATCTGGGCCGAACGCCTGGCGAAGTCCTGCGTCTCGAGACCGATCCCGCGACGAGTAAACTGATCATCGAAAGCTTCCGCGCTGCGCGTGGCCTGCGCTTCGAGATTCTGGTTCGCCGCAAGGATAACCGCCAGTGGTGGATCGACACTGACGTGCGGCCTTTGCATGACGGGCAGGGGAATCATAAAGGCTGGGTCTGTATCCACACTGACGTCACCAGCGAGGTCCTCAAACGCGAGGCGCTCCGTCGTAACGAGAGCCGCGCGCAAATGATGATCCAGGGCGGCAAGATCGGCACCTGGGAATGGGACCCGCGCAACGACTTCATCGAGACCAACTCGGTCTACATGACAATGCTGGGGTATCCGCCGGATGATTGTCGTCCCAGCGTCGAGTGGATGAGCCAGCTGTGTCATCCGGACGATCTGGAGACCTGCGATCGCCAGATCAAGGATCTGCTCTGCAGGGGGGGTGAGCGCTTCAGCGGGCATGTCCGGCTGCGTGCCCGGGATGGCTCCTGGCGTTGGGTGTTCTCCAGCGGCGGGGTGCTCGAGCGTGGCGCGGATGGCGTTCCAACTCGTATTTTCTGCGTGATGTTCGATGTGACCGAGCACAAGCTGGCGGATGAGCAGAGCCGCGTAGCCAGCGAGCGGTTGGCGCTCATTGCGCAAAACGTGCCCGGCATGATCTTCCAGTGGCGCCTGACAGCCGAGGGAAAAGCGGAATTCCTTTATGTGAGCCCGGGAGTGCGGACTGTGTACGGCCTGTGTCCCGAAGCACTGTTGAAAGACGGCGGCGCGCTGCTCTCCGTCACCCATCCGCAGGACCTGGAGCGGGTACGGCTCGCGATGCATCGGTCGGCGGCGACCCTGGAGCCTTGGCATATCGAGCATCGCGTCGTGCGATCCGATGGCACGATCACCTGGGCTGCCGGGGAGGCGCTGCCGCGTCGGGAAAAGGACGGCAGCATGCACTGGGACGGATACGTCAGCGACGTGACCGCCGGAAAAGTTTCCGAGCAGCGTATTTCCTTCCTCGCCTATCACGACGGACTCACGGGGTTGGTCAATCGACTCGGCTTGCGCTCGCGACTGGACGATATGCTGCTTCAGTCGAGCGTGCCCGGGGCTGCGCTCGCCGTGATGATGATCGACCTGGACCGCTTCAAACATGTGAATGATACGCTGGGCCACGACGTAGGCGATGAGTTGCTCGTCGAGGTTGGGCGCCGTCTGCGCGCCAGCGTTCGTCACTGCGATGTCGTGGCCCGACTGGGCGGCGACGAATTCGTGCTCGTCCTGGACAGTCTGACGGAGGAAAAGCAGGCGGTTGCCGCCGTTCAGAAGGTGTTTCGTCAACTCCGCGGGACCTTCGAGCTCTCCGAGCGCACGGTATACACCACGTGCAGCATCGGCATCAGCCGCTTCCCTAAAGATGGCGCCGATAGTGCCACCTTGCTCAAGTATGCCGACCTCGCGATGTATGACGCGAAGGCGCAAGGTGGAGATTCTTACCGTCTGTTCGATGACACAATGCGACCCGGAACGGACCGGTTGTCACTCGAGGTGGAGCTGCGGGAGGCGTTGGAGCGCAACCAGCTCGACGTCCATTATCAACCGCGTATCGACACGATTACGGGCCGGCCCACAGCGGTTGAAGCGCTATTGCGCTGGCGACACCCAACGCGCGGAGTAGTGCCACCCGCCTTGTTCATTCCGATCGCTGAGGAGACGGGGCTGATCGAGTCGATCGGTCAATGGGTGCTCGAGCGGGCCTGTCAGGATTTGCGCGCTTGGCTCGACCAGGGTGGTGAGCCGTTGCGTGTGTCGGTGAACCTCTCGCCTGTGCAGTTCACCCGCGAGGAGTTACCCGAGCGCGTGGCGGCAGTTCTGGAAGCCTCACGGCTGCCGTCGGAGTTTCTGGAGTTGGAAATCACCGAGACGGTGGCCATGCGCTCGCCGGAGCAAGCTGCGCGTCATCTGGCGCGATTGCGGACACTCGGGGTGTCACTCGCCGTAGACGACTTCGGTACCGGGCACTCGTCACTGTCGCGTCTGAAGCTTCTGAACGTCGACTGTGTGAAGATCGATCGCTCCCTGGTGGAGGACTGCACGGCAGACCCGCACGATGCAGCGCTGTGCCGGGCGGCCATCGCGCTGGGGCTCGCGTTGGGACTGGAGGTCGTGGCGGAAGGTGTCGAGACCCAGGCCCAGCGGCAGTTCCTGGCGCAGGAACATTGCAGCACCATCCAGGGCTACCTGGTGGCGACCCCCATGCCGGCGGCCGAGGCATTTTCTTTCCTGCAGTCGCTGTTGGACATGCCTCGATTGCGGAACGCTCTCGCTCAGGCGTAGACGCGCTCGATCAGCCAGACGGACGCCAACACGGCAATACTCGCGGACCCCCAGGGCATGACGGTGTTCCGATAGGAGCTCGAGTCCCTGAGGCGGTAGACCACCGGCATGATCGCGAGGACCACGGCCAGTTGACCGGCCTCGATTCCCAGATTGAACGCCAGCAGGGCCGGCAATCTGGCGCCGCTTGGCAAGCCCATCTCAGCCAGAATGGCCGCGAATCCAAAGCCGTGGAGGAGACCGAAGGCGAACGCAACCCAGGCGCGGCTGCGGGTTATGACGGGAACGATGTTGTTCAAAGCGGCCGCTATGATCGAGGCGGCGATGACGGACTCCGTCAGGCGGCTAGGCAGACGTACTACGTCCAAAGCAGCCAGGGTGAGCGTGATCGAATGGGCCAGGGTAAAAGCAGTGACGATTTTGAGTGTGTCCGAGACAGCCGCACGTGCACTCGCGACCGGATGCCACTGTCTGCCATCTCGGAAAAGCACGGCCGGCAGCAATAATGAGACGAGGAAGAGAAGGTGATCGATGCCACTGAGGATGTGCTCGACCCCCGCGCGCAGATATTCCGGGAACATGCGCCATCGATCCGGGTTGTCCAGTGAGAGGAGCACGCCGGAGCGGTCCTTGCCACCCAGGACGGCTGTCTGGGTGGAAAAACCCGAGGTCAAAGCCAACAGGCCGCGGTGCGAAGTATCCAGGCCTTCCATGACGTTGTAACGGACGAGGAGACGACGAGGATTGTCGCTGCAACGTGCGGTAAAGGGCAGCCACGCATAGTTGCCATCCAGGCGCTCGTTGACTTGGGGAGGTTGGAAAGCAATAGGGCAGCCCGAGCTGCCCGTCCCCAGCGTGAAGTGTTCCGAGACATACCGGGCCAGCGCCGGTCCATTGGTGCGCAGTTCCCCCCAGCTGACTTTGCCGTCGTGATTCGTATCCAAGCCTACGGCCAGCTCGGCGTCACGTATCGCAATTTCCACGGAGCCGGTCAGGGTTTGCCCCTCGCTGTGCAGGGTCAGAAATCCGGTGCTGGAGACATGTGCGCTGGCAGCCTGACTCAGCAGGAGCAGGAGCAAAAGAAGGAGCGCGGCGGGGGGTATTCGATTCATGACCCAGTCTCGCGGTAAGTGTTGCTGCGCGCGTCCTCGAGTTTTTGTCGATGCAGAAAATCGAGGGCGGGCTGCGCGGCCCCCGGTTGATGGGCAGCCCGGGCGGCGCGCAGCAGGATCAACACATCGTCCGGCTCGCGCTGCGTGCGCCAGTTTTCCTGTGCAACAGCCAGCGCCCTGGCCGGCTGCGACTCCACATCCAAAAGGAATCGCGCCTGCTCCCGGCGGTGGACTGCATCGCCACGTTCTTCCTCCACGGCGAATGTGTTGCGGAGGATCGCACGCGATGTGTCGGCTTGCGCGGCGCCCAGGTGCTGCTCGGCAATGCTTTCGCGTAACAACAGCGGCTCGAGCGATTGGCGCTGGCGCACCAGCTCGAGCACCTCGGCGTTGCGCGCCTGCCGCAGCAGGAGGTCGCAATAGGCAGCGCGCATATAGAGGTCCTCGCTGTCGAGCTTCAATCCCTCGACAAACCAGTGCTCGGCTTCCCGGTCGCGCCCGAGCCGCTCGGCCATTTCTCCCAGCTCCGAGTAGCGCCACACGCGCGCGGCTTGCGATAGCGATTGCCATGGCAGGGCCATCAATCTGTCATAGGCCGTTTGCAGATGACCTGTCAGGCCCCGCAGGCCTTCGACACAGAGGCTGGCGGTGGCGGTGTCCGTGCTCTTCGCCAGCCGATCACACGAATCCAGCGCTTCCTCGTAGCGTCCCAACACACGGAGCACGGTCGCTCGCGTGAGCCAGGCTTGTGCGTTTTCGGGCTCCAGCGTCAGTGCGCGAGTCAGCTCCCCGAGCGAGGCTGCGAAGGCATGTCTGCTTTGCAGAATCGTGGCGTGCAGAATCAGAACCGTCGGGAGCGGTCGCGATTGCCCGAGGAGCGGCATCAATGTGGTTTCGGCGTAGCCCAGGAGGCGCAAGTCCCCTGTGACCCTGGCGCGTTGCACGTAGAACTGCGCGAGTGGCAGGGCGATGTCCGGGCGGCTACGGCTCGCTTGCAAAGCCGGAGCTGCCGCGTGCGCGCTTCCTGCGGGGATATCGGCCAGAACTTGAGTGTCACGGCTGGGTGTGAAAGGGGCGCTCTGGGCCGCGCTGGCCAGACATAGCGCGGCCCAGAGCCATCCCCGCTGCGCGCTGGGCTTGTGGTTGCCTCGAGGATGGCTGGCCATGGCGAATAACCTCCGCATCAGTTGATCGCTACGGGTGCCGCAGTGTCGCTGGCATCGGTAAACGTGAGCACCCCACCGTCGACCTCGATGGGCGTGTCGGTTTCCGAAGTGGCGTTCGCGTACCCCGTCAAGAACTCTCCCGTGTTGACCTGCGTGCTGCTGGGCATGCTCGGCGGAGGCGGGGGAGTGTTGGACATCTGCGCAGCCGGATGGTCATTCCCGCACGCGGCCACGACGCTCCCGACTATCGCAGCCACGACAATGAGGGTGGCTGGGTGTCTCATTTTCATGATGGGTGACCTGTCAATCGTTGGGGCCCGAGGGAGACCCGGCGACCGGATGGTTGAGGTACGGGAATACCGCTAGATAATTGGCGGCATTGGGCTGCGCACCATCGGTGTAGTGCAGTTGCCGCGAGGTGTCCGAAGAGGGATCCGGATCGCTCGCACTCCCGTCGAAGGGTGACAGCAACACGCCCATTGCCACCCGCAGCTCGATGTCGACCACATCGTCGATGGGACGGCGGCCGTTCGGAAATCCGGAAGTGTCGCCGCCCAACACACCAAGATCGCTCTGCGAGGCGAGGGGTGTCACTGGCGTGCTCGTATTGAGGCGCAGCATCTCCGCCGGGTTGACGTGAGGAGGTTGGTTCAAACCGTTGACGCCCGTCAGGAATGCCGCGATCAGATCTGTGCGTGGATAGACGCTCGGAGCCTTCACCCCGGCAGCGCCAAACAGGGTCTGCAGGAGAACGGGCAGGGAGGGATTGGTGACGTAGTCGGCGAATTGCGCGTCGTGCTTCGGCTCGGAGGCATTGAACCGGTCTTTGTCGGGCAGGCCGATGATCACCTCGTTGACCAACGGCGCACCCAGGCGCGAGATCTGCGACCACGCGCCGCCTTCGAGGGTGGCACCGACCGGCTCCGCCACCGCGCCGACGCTCGCGACACTCGCTGAGCTCTGCGGCTTGGGGTTGATGAGTGCCGCTTGTCGCACACTCGCTGTGGTCCAGGCACCGATGACAGGGGTGCCCGCCGCGACCAGGCACGCCGCCGGAATCTCCAGCGCCAGCGAAGTGACGTTCGAGTCCGCGAGCGAGTTGGGCGCGAGATTGCGCGCATTCATTCCCGGCGCCAGCTCCTCCGCGGGATACTTGATGTTGACCAGATCGAAGGTCTCGCCCAGGTTTACCACGAAGCCATCGTGCCGCTGGCCGACGAATACCCGGCCGGCAGTGCTGCACCCGGGAATATTGATTGAATGGATGAAGTTGTTGGCGTAACCGGGATAGTCCGGTATTGACTTCGCGCCGATGTTGTCGAAGGGTTTACTGAACGTTTTGGATCCGGTGGTCGCATCGGTGATCGACAGGGCGCTGCCCCCGCGCCGGGTCCCTTTCACGAGCGTCAGGGTGTAGGTTTCGTATACGTTCTGGGCGGTCAGCGTAGTCGCGCTCAATGGCCCGATATTGCTCAGGGGTACTGGGATCGACTTCGTGCCCGCCGTCACGGCAAGCCCCTGCGTGACGGTGTTGAAACGGAATTGGAAGGTCAGGTCCTCCACGCCATCGCCGTCGTTGTCGACATGGATCTCGTACAAGGCCTTGGGGTCCAGGGTGAAATAGTTTGGACCGCCATAGGGCTCCTGCAGGGGTTGGTAGTTGGCAATCAGCGTGACAAAGCCCGTACGGCCGGGCTCGTAGCTGTTGAACATGTAGAAGTCGGTGCCGTCTACCTTCGGGCGCGTGGTGATGAAGGGCGCTTCCCGATGGCTGGAGGCCGAGGCGACAGCGGTGGTGAGCGCAGCCAGTGCTCCGGTCAGGAGGCACGGCCATGGCGCGAGACGATGAGCGGACTGCATGGAGCTCTCCCCGTAAAAGTCTTTGTGACGAGCCTCTATACGGAGGCGGGGAGAGGACGGATGCAGATCAGGCGGCTTGCATGCTCCCGGTTCCCGGGAGGCGCCGCATCGCGGCAAGGAACAGCATGGCGGAGTCGGGTGAGCTGCAGGTGAGGGCGCTGTCCTCAGGGCTGCACCGGGCCACATCCAATGCTGACAAGAGGGCGGATCCTCCTGCCTCGCTCTGGATCCGTAGCTCCCCGTGAAGGCAACAGATGAGAGTTTCCTCCCAACCCGCGGTGTCGATTTTCTCCGGTTGAGTCAGGGTCATGACCCGGGATGCGGCTTGCGCGCGCTCTTTCGCGATGATGAGGTTGAGATCGGTGGAGGGGCCGTCGATGAGTGTGCAGCTCGTCGGCCATGCGCCATCGAAAGCGGCTGACTCGCCGCGTGTACGCAAGACGGCGCGACCGTGCGCTCCGAAATCCAGAGCCACACCGGCACCATCGACCAGTACGAGGGTTCGTTGGTAAGCGGCGAAGCTGGAGAACGGTCCGGCCGCCGCGACGGTGGCCAGACTCAGACGCCAATCAAAATCGGTCCCCTCAGCAGGGACCTTGAGAATCTCGCGGGTGAGGCCGCCGCCATTCTTCCAGGGCTGGGTGGGGTAGTCTGCCGCGCGTAGCACTCGCATCGAGCCTCCTCTTGCGCGGCCCCGGCCGCTTTTTTGTACACCGTCGGCTGCCTGCAGCGTTTCTTCGCAGTGTGAGCCGCCAACGAGGGCGGCGGAATGACCACAAGATGGCGAGGAAATCTATGCGCAACTGGCGAGTCGTGGTGCGAAATGCGGCGATCGTGGCGGGCCTGTCAGCCGCTCTGAGCGCCTGTGTAGTCTATCCGGCCCGCGGGTACTACGCCGGACCCGTTGTTGCTGTCGCGCCACCTGCGCCCGTCATCGAGACGTACGGAGTGGCCCCGGGCCCAGGGTACGTGTGGATCGGCGGTTATTGGAACTGGGTTGGCGGCCGCCACGTCTGGGTGGGCGGGCACTGGGCGGCCGAGCGGCGGGGCTATTACTGGGAGCCGCACCGTTGGGTGCGTGCCGGTGAGGGCTGGCGCATGGCTCCTGGCCACTGGGTGCGCCGCTGATCTGGCGTTCAGTAGAATTGCGGTCTCGCGGCGTTCGCCGCCGAAGGAGATCGCATTCGCATGTTCCCCCGCTTTGTCGTATTCGCCGCGGTGTTTGCCACTGTAGCCCTCGCCGGTAACGGACGTCCCGATTCATACCCGATGGCTACCCGCGGCGATGTGGTTACGGAATACCACGGAACGAAGGTCGCCGATCCATACCGATGGATGGAGGATATCGACTCGCCGGCTACCCGGGCCTGGGTCGAGGCGGAGGACAAGCTCAGCCGCGACTATCTCAAGTCGCTGCCGCAACGGGACACCATCGCGCAGCGATTGCGGCAAATCTGGAATTACGAGCGTTGGAGCGCGCCTGTGCGGCACGGGCGCTATTGGTTCTACACCCACAACGACGGCTTGCAGAACCAGGCCGTCATCTTCGTAACGACCGATCCGGCAGCTCCAGGCCGCGTGCTGCTGGATCCCAACACGCTGTCGAAAGACGGAACGATCGCGCTACGCGAGACCGCGGTTAGCGACGACGGCAGACTGTTTGCTTACGCCTTGTCGGATGCCGGCTCGGACTGGCAGATATGGCATGTGCGCAATGTGGACACCGGCGCAGACTTGCCGGACCAGATCCACTGGTCAAAAGCCGGCGGCGGCAGCTGGCGCAAGGACGGTTCGGGGTTTTACTACACCGCGTACGAGCCGCCCAAGGATGGTGATGCGCTGAAGGCCGCGAACCAATACCAGAAGCTCCTGTTCCACGAGTTGGGATCGCCGCAAACCCGGGATCGGCTCGTCTATACCCGGCCGGACGATCCCGACTGGTTCGTCGGCGGCTCGGTGACCGACGATGGGCGCTATCTCATCATCCAGGCGAATCATGGCGATGAGGTGCAGAACACCGTGTTGGTGCAGGACCTGGCGCGGGATGATGCGCCTGTTCGGCCCATCATCCCGGAGCCGACAGCCGTTTACAACGTGATCGGCAACATCGGCTCGCGGCTGTTTGTCATGACGGACAACGGCGCGGCACGGTATAAAGTAGTGGCCATCGATCTTGCGTCCCCCGAGCCTTCCCATTGGCGGACGGTCATACCGGAAGGAACCGATACGTTGGATTCCGTATCGTTGGTCGGCGGACAACTCATCGCTGAGTATCTGCACGATGCGCATAGTGCGGTACGTCGCTATACGCCGGAAGGCAAGCTGATCGGTGAGGTGCAGCTTGCGGGTCTGGGTCAAGCCAGCGGGTTCCAAGGCCGTATCGAGGATCGGGAAACCTACTACTCCTACAGCGGGTTCACTTCGCCCCCGAGCGTCTATCGGCTCGATCTCGGCAACGGCGCCAGCACGCTCTGGAAGACTCCGAAGCTCGAGGACTTCGATCCCGGGAAATATGAAACCCGGCAGGTCTTCTACCCCAGCAAGGACGGCACGCGGGTGCCGCTCTTCATCGTGTCCCGTAAAGGAACGAAGCTCGATGGCCGCAATCCGACCATCCTGTACGGCTATGGAGGATTCAACATTTCGCTCGAGCCGACATTCTCACCGGCGGTGGCCGGTTGGTTGGAGATGGGGGGCGTCTACGCCATGCCCAACCTGCGCGGCGGTGGAGAGTACGGTCGTGCATGGCACGAAGGCGGCATGAAAACCCACAAACAAAATGTGTTCGACGACTTCATCGCCGCCGCCGAATACCTCATTTCGCAACATTGGACGGCGCCTGCGCACCTGGCGATCCTCGGGCGCTCCAACGGCGGGCTGCTCGTCGGCGCAACCGAGGAGCAACGTCCGGACCTCTTCGCCGCGGCCGTGCCCCAGGTAGGCGTCATGGACATGCTGCGCTTCCGCGAGTTTACGGTGGGGAAGGGTTGGGAGTCGGATTACGGCTCGGTCGATGATGCCAACGAGTTCAAGACACTACTGGCCTATTCGCCCCTCCAGAACGTCAAGCCTGGTGTGGATTATCCGGCGACCCTGGTCACCACGGGTGACCATGACGACCGCGTCTATCCGGCCCACAGTTTCAAGTTCACGGCCGCCATGCAACACGCCGATCCGCACGGCAAACCCATTCTCCTACGCATCGAGAGTCGCGCCGGTCATGGGGCCGGCAAACCAACTGCGAAGCTCATCGAGGAGACGGCGGATATCTATGCGTTCGTTTTGAATGCGATGAAGCAGGCCCAATGACCCGGATACTCAGCGCGCCGCGGCGGTGGCGCGGGCTTTCTTGCGGCCGGGGGCTTCCTGGTCGGCGGTGAGGCGGTTCCAGAGCCGGGTGAGCTCGGTGGCGGGCATCCCGGCCACAGGTAGTGAGATCTGGGCGGTAACGTCGTCGAGCGCTTGGAACGTGTGCAGGACGGCGAGGGCGCTCGCGAGGCGGCCGAAGTTGAGCGAGCGGCCGAGGGCGGTGCGCTTGTCGGCGGCCACGGCGAAAGTTTGATCGTCGAGGGCGGCGGCGATTCTATCTGACAGGCCCCAACTCGAGGCAATACGTTTGCCGACGAGGACGGATTGGGTGTCGAGCAACGAGGCGATGACGCCGGCGTGCGGGCGCAACTCGGGGCGCATGTCGTATTGATCGAGGGCGACGCGGAACACGACGATGCCGGCCATGCCGGCGACGAGGCCCAACAACTGCGCGGCGAAGGGATCAGACTTCTCCACGATGGCCGTGTGGGTGACGGTCGCACTGGCGGTGCGGAAGGTGTGCTCCCAGGCGATTTCGGGAAACCTCGGGAAGTCGCCGCCGCGGATCTGGAAGATGGGTTGGGCGAGCGCGGCCGCGATGAGTGAGCGGATGCCGTCGTTGCCGAGGATGACGACCGCGCGGTCGATGCTCTCGACCGACTGGGTGCTGACCCGATAAAACGGGCTGTTGGCCATTTTGAGAAGATTGCCCACCAGCGAAGGATCTTTCGAAATGATGCTGACGAGCTCGCGGCGCGAGACCTCTTCGTCATTCACGGCGCGCAGGAGTTGCGGCAGGAGGCTGGGGCGGCGTGGCGTGTAACGATCCTCAGTCGCGGATTCCTGCAGCGCATCGGCCGTGGCCGAGATGACTTCGGCGTGGGGCGGTGGCCAGGTTTCGCCGCTGGCGGCGGCGCCCAATGACAGTTGATGCATCTTCGCGAAGACGGCTTCGCTGCTCAGCGGTACAACTTCCTGGATCGGCGGGGCGGGTGCGGCCGCTTCGGTAGCTTGCGCGCCTTTGGATGCCGGTGTGGGCCCTGCGGGTGGGGTAATTTCGGCCGGGCCGATGAATACCCATTCGCCGCCCTGGGCGGCCGCCGGACGAACAGACTCCCGCCGCGTGAACAGCCAGACTGCCACGCCAATCAACACGGCGAAAACGATCCCGACACCCAACAGCATGTACCGACCCCGACGGTTCCTCGACAGCCCGAAAACGACACCACCGTTGCACCGAAATGATGTAGCCGGCGCCGGCAGCCGGCAAGAGCCGATACCGTGCGCAAGTCCACCGAATCACTATATCGGCGCGGCTCGTCCCGTCTGTAGGGTGTAGGAGTTGACTATGTGCGTACGGATGCGAGTGCAGTAGCGTGCGTGACGTCACTGACAGCGTCTGAGAGCTCCTGGCGGAGCTTCCCGACGAGGATCAATACGTGGTCGGAGCTTACGCCGCGCGAAGTGAGTTGTTGCGTGGCATTGTCCAGTGCGCGTTCCACTGTTTGGGTGAGTTGTGCAGGGAGGAGGTCGTCATGGACGGCGGCTGCGGCGGCGAGGTCCGCTCCTACTGCTGCTGCAATGGCCCGCACGCTGGTAGTTTGCCGCGGCTGGCCCAACGCCGAACAGATGCAGCCGAGCACGACCGTGCGCGCACTCGACAGATTTGCGGCAGCGATCTCGATGTCCATAGACCCACCCCATTTGAAAGCGCGTACCCGCTTGAGACACGGTTCGGCTTGCGTCTGTATAGGAGAGCGGCAGAACGGCAATTAAGTAAATGCCGCGGGGGGTGGAAATGCGACCTGCGTCACGAAGAAAATCCGACGTTCGTCGCGCTCGGGGGGCGCGGAGCCGCAAACCAGGGGTGCAGCACCGGCACAGGACCCGTTCCTTAGGCGTACAGTCGGCCAGAGAGCGGTCTATTACACTCCCTGGCACTCACTCATCAGGGGAATCAACAAGATGAAAGCTGTGAAACTGAGCGCTCCGGGCGGACTGGACCGGCTCCAGGTCGTAGATTTGCCTGAGCCGGGGGCGCCGGCCGCCGGGGAGATCCGAGTCCGGATCCATGCCAGCTCCGTGAACTTTCATGATTACGCCGTGGTACGGGGCTTCATTCCCGCCGCGGATGGCCGCATCCCCATGGCCGACGGGGCCGGCCTGGTGGAGGCTGTGGGTAAGGACGTTACGGAATTCAAGGTGGGAGATCGGGTGCTCTCCTGCTTCTTCCCGCTCTGGCAAGACGGGCCCCCTGTCATTGCGGACTTTTCCCAGACCCCCGGCGACGGCCTCGACGGCTATGCGCGCGAGGTGGTCGTCGCGCCGGCTACCGGGTTCACCAAGGCGCCTGCCGGCTTCAGCCATGCAGAGGCAGCCACTCTGACTACGGCGGGGCTCACAGCATGGCGCGCGCTCGTCGTCGAAGGACAGCTCAAGGCCGGCGACACCGTCCTCGTCATGGGCACGGGTGGTGTGTCGATCTGTGCGCTTCAGCTCGCCAAGCTGATGGGCGCGACGGTCATTGCGACTTCTTCCTCGGACCGCAAGCTGGAGAGAGTGAAGGCGCTCGGCGCGGCCCACACCATCAACTACAAGCAAGACCCGGAGTGGGGTGCAACGGTACAGCGCCTCACCCACGGCCTGGGTGTCGACCATGTGATAGAGACAGGCGGACCCGGGACGCTGCCGCAATCCATCGAGGCCGTCCGCACGGGGGGCCGCATCCAGTTGATTGGCACGCTGACTCGGCTGCAGGGCGACCCCGGGCTGACCAACATGATGCGCAAGCAAGCCCGTTTGCAGGGGTTGATCGTGGGTAACCGGCGTCAACAGCAGGAGATGGTGCGCGGCATCGAGGTCCTGGGTCTCAAGCCCGTGATCGACCGGATCTTTGCTCTGGAGAGCCTGGCCGATGCCTTCCGGTACGAAGAATCCGGCCAGCACTTCGGGAAGATCTGCATCGAGCTCTAGCCGGCTGCCCACCTGATGGTGGGAGCGCGGCCCGGTATCGTGTTGCACCGCACACTTCCCGCAAATCGCCCTGTGCCCTTCTGATCTCGCGCCGATACGAGTGATTCGAGGGGCCGTAACCGGATGTATGGCGATTGAACAATGCGCGGGGCTGAACCCGATGACCGAGTTCAAGAGACTCATCGATAAGCGCTGGCTCGCCGTCGGCAAGCCGTTGCCTTTTTCGATCTATGACTCACAACGCAAGCTGCTCCTAGCTCAGGGGCACGTGGTGGAGTCGGCACGCAGCCTCGAGCGCCTGCACGAACAGGGCCAGTACTACAAACCGGAAGGCCCGGGGCCGTCCGTTAGCGACGAGGTGCTCGAGGAGCCCGCGGCGGACCCGGTCCACCCGTTGGCCGCGCTCAATCGCGACTATGCCAACATCCCACAGCGCGCCCGCTGCGGGATCAAGATCTCTCCCCGGGAGACTGGCGAAAGTTATTTTTGTTGGGTGATCGGCGCCTCGCACGAGAATCGCTGCCTGGTGATGACCGCGCCGGCGCGTCCCGACAAAGCGCTCGCGCCGATCTCCAAGGGTCAGGTCTGGTACTGCCGCATGTTCAGCTCCACGACCGTGTTTCGTTTCCGTGGGGCCATCCTGAAGGTCGCGTTCGAGCCCTATCCGTACCTGCACATCCTCGTTCCGGACACCATCGAGAAACGTCTGGTCCGGCAGTTGCCGCGCGCGCTCGTCAGCTTGCAGGCAACGCTGGCGGTACCCGAGACCTATTACGTCAGCATCGTCGATATCAGTGTGGGTGGGGCGCGAATCGCGGCCGAAAAGAAGCTGACTCTGGAAGCAGGTCATGTCGTTCAGATTGCCGTGACGCTCGAAGTGCTTGGCCGGGCCTACGAGCAGAAGTTGCAAGCCAAAGTGGCGGCCACTTATGGCGTGGCCGATGCGCGCCACCCCGGTGTCGTGTTCTACGGTCTCTCCTTCGAATCGCTCGACGAGCGGGGGATCCTGATGTTGCATGCGTTTGTGCAGCAACAGCTGGCCAGCGAGTACGACGGCCTCGGGCAGGTGCTGGCCATTGCCAACACGAAGGCCGCTACGAAGCAAGGAGCCTAGCGCGGGCCCGTAACTGGCCAGACCACATTGCGGCCGGCTCGCGAAGCGCTCAAGATGGCCGGCAATGAGTGCTACGCCGGACAGCCGCAAGCTCTATCGTCAGGTCGCGGACGCAATCCTGACACGCATCAGGGCCGGCGAGTTCGAGCCAGGGGCACGCCTCCCGTCCGAGCGTGATCTGGCGGTGGCATTCAACGTGAGCCGGCCGACCATTCGGGAGGCCATGATCGCGCTCGAGATTCTCGGCTGGGTCGGCTCGCGGCACGGCTCCGGTATCTACATCACCGAGTATCCGCCGGCGCAGTCAGGGGCGGACGATCTGGATATCGGCGCGTTCGAGCTCACTGAAGCGCGGCGCTTGTTCGAGGGAGAGGCGGCCGCGTTGGCCGCGACGACCATCTCCGACGAGGAGCTCGCCGAGCTCGAGGTCATCGTGGGTGATATGGTCAAAGAAAACAGGCGGCGCCAGCCGGGGGAGCTTGCGGACCGCCGTTTTCACGTGGCCATAGCGCGTTCGACCCGCAACACTGCGATTGCCACAGTCGTCGAGAATCTCTGGGATATCCGTTACAAGTCACCTTTGTGCCGCCACATGCTGGAGAGGGCGCGCAGTGTTGGGGTTCAGCCCCGTATCGGCGAGCATCGGCGCATTCTCGCGGCCTTGCGCAAGCACGACCCGCAGGCAGCTCGCAAAGCGATGCGGGACCATCTCGCGCGCGTGATAGAGGGTCTTTTGCAGGCGACCGAGACCCAGGCTGTCGTCAGCGCCAAGAAGAAAGCGGTCAGTCGACGTAAGGAGTACACGCGCCGTCTTGCTGTGTAGCGGCGATATGTCCGCCGGCTGCCTCGCGCCGCCAGCCGCTCCAGACTTGACCTCGTGCCTCGTATGAGCTGAAGTGGCCTGACCACTTTCCACACAGTACTGCCATGACCCAAGCTGCCATCCTGCCGATCACGGGCGCGCGCGTGATCGTGACCTGTCCGGGGCGCAACTTCGTCACGCTCAAGATCGAAACCGCTGCGGGTATCCATGGGGTGGGCGATGCCACTTTGAATGGACGCGAGCTGGCGGTGGCGAGTTATTTGACGGATCACCTCATCCCGACGCTCATTGGGCGCGATGCGCACCAGATCGAGGATATCTGGCAGTTTCTGTATCGCGGGGCTTACTGGCGCCGCGGTCCGGTGACCATGAGTGCGATCGCCGCGGTCGACATGGCACTGTGGGATATCAAAGCGAAAGCGGCGGGTTTGCCCCTGTACCAGCTGCTCGGTGGAGCTTGCCGCACCGGTGTGCGTGTTTACGGGCACGCGAATGGGGAGACGATTGCGGACACGATCGCCGAAGCACGTCGCTATCGCGATCTCGGGTACACGGCAATCCGGCTGCAAGCAGGCGTACCCGGCCTGGCTTCGACCTATGGGGTCTCGCGCGACAAGATGTATTACGAGCCGGCCGACGGATCGCTACCGACTGAAAATCTCTGGTCGACACCGAAATATCTCAAGTCGGTCCCGGACCTGTTTGCAGCGGCCCGGGAGGCGTTAGGCTGGGATGTCGATCTGTTACATGACACTCACCACCGTCTGACGCCGATCGAGGCAGCGCGGTTGGGCAAGGACCTGGAGCCCTACCGACTGTTCTGGCTGGAGGATACCGTCCCCGCCGACAACCAGGAGTCGTTTCGACTCATCCGGCAGCACACGACGACGCCGCTGGCCGTGGGTGAGATTTTCAACACGATCTGGGATTGCCGACAGCTGATCCAGGAGCAACTGATCGACTACATTCGCGCCACGGTGGTGCATGCCGGCGGCGTGAGTCATTTGCGCCGAGTCGCGGCGTTGGCGGACCTTTATAACGTCAGGACCGGCTGCCACGGCGCGACGGATCTGTCGCCGGTCTGCATGGCGGCGGCGTTGCATTTCGACTTGTCGGTGCCGAATTTCGGCTTGCAGGAATACATGCGCCACACGCCTGAGACCGACGCGGTCTTTCCCCATGCCTACACGTTCTCCGCCGGGGCGCTCCATCCCGGGCACGAGCCAGGATTGGGCGTAGACATCGACGAAACGTTGGCCGCGCGTTATCCGTATAAGAGGGCATATCTGCCGGTGAATCGTCTCGAGGACGGCACCATGACAAACTGGTGAGCTATGGGAGGCACGACGTTGCGAGCGCGGTATGGAGCCCGGTGGGTTGCCGGGGTCTGGTTTGGTGCGGTGCCGGGTTGGGTGCTGGCGCAGGCGCCGGTGGTCCCCGCGCAGCCGGCGCAACGAGCCGAGCAAGCGGCCCCACGGAAATCGGTCACCTCGCCGCGGCAAGCGCGTCCGGTTCCCGCGGCGCCTCGCGTATCAACAGCTCTGGCGCACGGCTGGCGGTTCAAACAATCGGGTGAGCTCACCGGTGTCGAGAATCGGGCGTTTGACGATTCGGGCTGGAGCACGGTCGATATTCCACACACCTGGAATCGTGTGGGTAATGAAGGTGTCGAGCGCTCACCCCAGACGAATGTGGTGCGGGGGGTGGGTTGGTATCGCCTCAGGTTCGAGACGCCGCCGGCGGCGGGCGGGGCGGGACCCGAGCGCTATTTCCTGCAATTCGACGGCGTGGGTGCGATCGCGGATGTTTGGCTCAACGGGCACTACCTGGGCAAGCATGCCGGGGCGTTCGCCCGGTTCCGCTTCGATGCGACTGAGGCGATTGACCGCTCGGGCGAGAACTTGTTGGTCGTGAAAGCCGACAACTCCCGGCCGCAACCCGGAGCGACGACCGAGGCGGTCATCCCGTTGTCCGGCGATTTCTTCGTGTTCGGCGGGATCTATCGCAAGGTGTCGCTGGTGGTCACGGACCCTGTGCACGTCGACATGTTGGATTACGGCGGGCCGGGAGTGTATGCGCACGCGACGGTCATCGAGCCAAGAGCGGCGACCGTGCAAGTCTCGACTCGGTTGGTCAACGACGCCGCGCGACCGGCGGCGGTGCGAGTCGAGGCGAGCATCGAGGACACCGCCGGGAAGGTCGTAGCGCGGGCTACGAAAGAAGCGACCTTGGCACCGCGGGCCCTGACGGGCGATGGCACTGTGAGTAACGGCGCTGCTGGCGACGGCACTACGGCCAACTCACCGCGCGCAACGACCCTCGTTCTCGATCTGCAGGTCCAGCAGCCCCACCTCTGGCGCGGCACGAAGGATCCCTATCTCTACCGAACCGTCCTAACCGTCCGCTCCCCAACCGGCGCCATCCTCGATCGCGTTACTCAGCCCCTCGGGCTGCGGACGATCGCCTTCGACCCCGATAAAGGGTTCTTTCTCAACGGCGAGCACGTCGCGCTCCACGGCGTCTCCATGCACCAGGATCGCCCGGTGAAAGGATGGGCGATTTCGGACCAAGATCAGGAGCAGGACTTCCATATCCTGGCGGACCTGGGCGGTAACGCCGTACGCCTGGCGCACTATCAACATGACCAGCGCTCCTACGAGCTGGCCGATGAGCTCGGGATCATCGCGTGGGCGGAGATCCCCCTGGTCAACCAGGTCTCGTTCGACGGCAGCCCGGCGAGCGCCGCGCTGGCTGCGAACGCCACCCAGCAATTGCACGAGCTCATCAAACAAAACTATAACCATCCCGCCATCGCCCTCTGGTCGATTGCCAACGAGGTCGATCTGCTCGCGACCCTCGCGAACGGTCCGAGCAAGGCGCGCGCGCTGCTGGAGTCGCTCGATCACCTTGCGAAGACCGAAGACCCGGGCCGCTTCACGACATTTGCGGATTGCTGTGAGCCCGGTCTAACTCACAACACGAGCACCGCCGACGCACGTCGCGATACCATCGTGGGTAGCGCGGATACCATCGGCTACAACCGCTACTTCGGCTGGTATGGCGGGGCGTTCGCCGACCTCGGGCCGATGCTCGATGCGGCCCATGCGCGGCACCCCAAGTTACCGATAGCGCTCTCGGAATATGGCGCCGGAGCCGCCCTGACTCAACATAGCGATGATCCGGCAGGGGAGCCGGTCAATCCGAAGGGCAGGCCGCATCCCGAGGAGTATCAGGACATCTATCACGAGGCGGCATGGGAGACTCTGCGGCAGCGTCCCTGGCTCTGGGGTGTCTTCGTTTGGAATCTCTTCGATTTTGCGAGTGATTCCCGTCAGGAAGGCGACCTGACAGATATGAACGACAAGGGACTGGTCAGCTATGACCGCGCGACGATGAAGGACGCGTTCTACTTCTATCGAGCCAATTGGAGCCCGCGTCCCACCCTGCATCTGGTGGGTCGCCGGTACGTGGACAGAGCCCGTGGAGTGCTCGACGTCAAAGCCTACAGCAATGCAACTCGTGCGGAGCTTTGGCTCAACGGCGTGTCCAAAGGCACGAGCCCCTGCTCCGGAGGGATCTGCCTCTGGCGCTCAGTGCACCTCCAGCCTGGCGCCAATGAGGTTCGCGCGGCCGCCGACATCGGGGGCACAAGGGTTACCGACAACTTGCAATGGAAGCTTGCAGGTCGGTAGCCGCGGGTTTGCGCCAGCGCGGATACTTCTAGCGCGGATACTTCGTAAACAACGCCGCGACGGCCTTGTCGATCCTCTTCTCGGCATCCTCGCCCGTGGCACCTTCGAGGTTCTGGTTGACGGAGGCGTGCCAGATGGGCTGCTTCCCCTTCCCCTCGTAGAGGTCCACCGCAATGATTCCCTCGTGGTAGACATAGGGCTCGTCCCAACCGTAGTACCCACCGTAGCCGCCGCGCCAGCCCCAGCCGTATCCGTACCCGAATCCCCAGTCCCACCCCACCGGGTAGGCCCCTGAGACGGAGGTTTTCGAGCCGATGCCGTAGCCGACCAGGCAGTCGGCATTGTCACCGGTCGCCGGCTGTACGCCTATCGCCGCCAGATTCGCGGTAATCGCGCGGCGCAACCGCGCCTCGTTCACCGGATTGGCGATACTGTCACGCAGCGTACTGTCGCCCTTGAACGTTCCGGCCCAAGCAAAAGTGTGGCATTGGACGGAACCCGCCACAGCTCTGTTCACATCGGACGTCACGCGCAATGAAGCGCATGCCGCCAACCCGCCACACATCGCAATGGCCAGAAGGCCAATACGGATCGATTGCCTCGTCATAAACACACCCTCGTGCGCGCTAGCTCGGCTAGCAAGCCACTTCAAATGAACGCCTGGCATTCATTTTAGTTGACCTTGGCAGCAGCCGGGGTAGTGCCCAAGCCGTTCCTGTCGGTATCCAGCGAATGCCGGCGCGGACCGGTAAACTGCGCGTTCCGCAAGGCTTTGACCATAACCAATGAAAATCTATTCCTGGAACGTCAATGGAATCCGCGCCACCTGGAAAAAAGGCACCTTGCAGGGGTTCATGGCCGCGCACAAGCCCGACATCGTCTGTCTCCAGGAAACCAAGGCCGAGCGGGGCCAGATCGAGATCGAGTTGCCCGGCTATCATGAGTACTGGAATTCCGCCGTCAAAAAGGGCTATGCCGGGACGGCGATCTTTTCCAAGCGCGAGCCGCTGAGCGTCGTCAACGGCTTTCCCAAGCCTTTTGCCAAGCGCTTTCGCTTCGCGGATGAGTTGGAGCGGGATAGCGCCGAGGAAGGGCGGCTCATCACTGCGGAATATCCGAAGTTCTTTCTGGTAACCGTCTATACCCCGAACGCGAAAGATGATTTGAGCCGCTTGCCGCTGCGCCACGAGCACTGGGATCCCGCTTTTCTGGCCTACTGCCGGCAGCTCGAGAAGAAGAAGCCGGTGATTCTCTGCGGCGACCTGAACGTCGCTCACACCGAGCTCGACCTCGCCAATCCCAAGCCGAACCGCGGTAAGAAGGGCTTCACGGACGAGGAGCGCGCAGGTTTTCAGAACATGTTGGATGCGGGGTTCGTCGACACTTTCCGCATGTTCACCCAAGGCAACGGACACTACACGTATTGGAGTGCGTTCGCGAATGCGCGGGCACGCAACGTGGGTTGGAGAATCGACTACTTCCTCGTGTCGGGGAAGCTTCGCAAGGCCATCAAGGCGGCGGACATCCACGCCAAGGTCCTCGGCAGCGACCACTGCCCGATCAGCATCACACTCGCCGAGAGTACGAGATGAGCACCGAGGCACTCGAGCGTCTCGAGACAAAAATCGCGTTTCTGGAGCGCGCCAATAGCGAGCTCAGCGACGTTGTGTATCAACAGCATCGGGAGATTGCATCCCTGCGGGCGAGACTCGAGGCGCTGGTCGAGCGTGTGAGCGCAGCGATGGAGCCACAAGAGCCGGCGCGGACGCCCGAAGACGAGCGCCCGCCGCATTACTAGAACGGATCGCCGATACTCAACCGCCAGCCGGAGAATTCGCCCGCGACCCGGTAGCTGATGCCGAGGCGCGGTAGCGTAATGCCATGGATCTGCCACATCGGCGTGACGCCAAACATAACACCCGTTTCGAGTTGCACGGCGCGGCGCGCGATGCCCAACGCGGACGCGGAAGGTGGGTCGAGGTAGATGTCCATGATCCCGTACGGGGAGACTTCGACGTGCCGATCCCCGATCGTCCAGCCGATGTTGCGCCGCCATTCGACTGCATCACGCAGTCGGGAAAAGGAATCGTTGCGCGAAATACCGGGAGGAACCTGGGCGGTGTAGTGGACGCCCGCGTGGCCAAGGTCGGCGTGATACACGACTGCGCCCGATGCCCCGACAAAGCGATATTCGCTGCGCAGACCGAAGTCATAGATGAGCGCATCGCTATTGGATGAGGCCGTGAACGCTCCCCCGCCCTTCGCATAAGGATACAGGTGCCACATCGGCGTGAGCCGGTAATCGAGCTGGACTCCCGGCTCGACACTGACCTCGCCCACTTGTGTGGGGACCTTGAAGCGTGTCACGTCGGTGGTCTGAAAATTGAAAAAGCCCACTGTGACCGGCACGAGCAGATCCAGCGCCACGGGGTACGTCTGTTGTGGTGACGCTTCACGCAGATTGAATTTGAGCGGGATCTGGTAGATCTGGACCGTGCGACCGGAGATGGAGTAAACGCCCGAGCCAAGCTCGCTCGCGAAGCCATAGTTCGCAAAGCTTGGTGGTGGTGTAGACGGTGGAGCGGTTTGCGCGAGTGCGCAATCCGCTACCGCAAACAAAAGGCCAAGCAAGGCACGCAATGCGTGCGCCGGAGATCGCATGCCGTAAATAACGACGGCGATGGCCGAAAGGGCTCACCGCCGTCGGATGGAGAACGCTAAAGCTTGGCTAGTCCGTTTGCGTGCCTTGGCGGAGCTTGCGTACGTCGTCGGCGGTGATCTCCGACCCCTTGACGCCGAATCGTGCTGTCACATAGTTGGATACGGCAGCGATGTCGGAGTCCGAGTAAGCGGAGCCGAACGCTGGCATCACCGCAATATCCCCGGAGTCGGGCAGTGGTCCGGCGCCCCTGATCACCGCGAGAGCCACGTTCTTCGCCGTTGGATCGTTTACCGCACGTGTGCCAATCAGTGTCGAGTGAGTGACGAGCGAGTTGGCACCGGTCCACCCATGACAACCCGCGCACGCGCCGGCGAAGAATTCCCGGCCTTTGGCGTTCTGGTCCATCGCGACCCCTTGCGAGGGATCGGCAGGAGCCGGCTCGGCTTTGGGCGCCGGGAGATCCGGGCTCGATACGGCCGGCACACTGCGCACGTATTCGGCGATCGACTTGATGTCCGACGCAGTCATCTTCGCGAAGCTCAGGTGAACCGCCTCGGCCATCGGACCGAAAGCCGAGCCCCGGTTCATGGAATGCCCGGTGCTCAAGTAGTTCACCAGATCCTCCTGACTCCAGCTGCCGATGCCCGAATCCTTGTCGCTCGAGAGATTGTAGGCTCGCCAACCTTCGGAATCGCCACCGGCGTACTTACGGCGGTTGTCGAGAGATTGCAGCGGAGTGCGTGGCGTGTGGCAATCCCCGCAGTGACCGAGTGCCTCGGCGAGATAAGCGCCGCGGTTCCACTCCGGGCTGCGATCGGTATGCGGTTGGAAGCGGGTGTCAGGATCGTACATTGCCGCCCAGAAGGCCATCAGCCAACGCTGGTTGAAGGGGAACTTCAGGTCGTTCACGGGCGGACTGTTTTTCACCGGCGGCTGGCTGAACAGATACGCTTTGATCGCCATGACGTCCTCGTCGGTGAGGTAGGTATACGCGGCGTACGGGAAGGCGGGATAGAGTTTCACGCCACCCTTCGCGACACCTTCGTGCATCGCCTTGAGAAAGTCGGCATCGTTCCAGCCGCCGATGCCGGTCTCCTTGTCCGGCGTGATGTTGGGCGAGTACAGCGTGCCGAACTGGGTTTCGAACGCCCGGCCGCCCGCGAACGGCTTGCCGCCCGGCACGGTATGGCACGCCTGGCAATCTGCCGCCTCGGCCAGGTACTTGCCGCGGGCCAGGGGATCGTTGTCCGTGAAGTCCGCCGGCACGCCGGTCGGATGGCCGGTGTACTGAGTGAGCGGCACGGTCTTGCTGCCGGCGAACGCGAACGGACCGGGACGAATGGCAGCCCAGGCGAGCACTCCCAAGCCGATCAGCACAATGATGCCGACGACAATTCCAACACGTTTGCCAGCAGATGAGCTCATGCGACTCCCCATTGTCCGGGACCGTATCCGTCGGTATATCTGATGTGATATAACGCCTACGGTCGCCTTGCGCGCGGCTGCAGCACTGTCCCGCTCGCGCGAGCCACGAACTATCCCACCCGCATCCAATGGCCGCAAGTTGGCACACTCTTCATCCCGAGCTGTGGTTGAACTCAACGAGCGCGCGGTTCATCATCCGCCGCCTGCAACTTGCTTCAACCCGCCGCCCTATCAAAAGCCGTGATGATCCATCGTGACCGTCGGTAACCCAGCGCGTTTGGGTTGGGCTGCTGCGTTGGCACCGCTCGTTGATGTCGTTGTTTTCATCGCGCTCACCCGCATGGGTGAGCCGGTCAACCTCGCCCATATCGGCAGCTTCGCCTGTGCGACGCTGCTCTATTATCTTTTCAGTGTCCGCACGGTGGTGAGGCGGCAAGAGGGGGAACGAGGCCTTCGATGGGTCGGTCACTTCCTGCTGGTGGCTCTGGTTGCGCTTCTTCTGCGCGCCGGAGTTCTTTCTCTGCTGCTGCAGCTGGGACTTGCGGCGCACTGGGCCATCGTGTTTGCCGCCGTCGCAGCGATGGTTGTGCTGCGCGCAGGCAATTCATTGTCGCTGGCGTCGGGAAAGTGGACCCTGGGCGGTCCGCGCTCTTTCGCGGTCGCGCTGATCATATGCGCGGCCCTGCTGCGGCTCATCTATAGCAGCCAGGTGGAGCTGCTGCCCGAAGAGGGCTACTACTGGAACTACTCGCGCCATCTCGATATCGGCTATCTCGATCATCCACCGATGGTTGCTTGGCTCATCCGATTGGGGACGAGCCTTTTCGGCAACACGGAGCTCGGCGTTCGCTTCGGGGCGATGTGCACGTCCGCGGTCGCATCGTTGTTCGTCTATCGTTTCACGCGCAACCTGTTCGATGAGGCGAGTGCCTGGGTGGCCGTGGTCCTGGTGCAGTTGCTGCCATTCTTTTTCTTTTCCGGTTTTCTGATGACACCGGATGCGCCCCTGACAGCCGCGTGGGCTGCCTTGCTCTACTATCTGGAGCGTGCGCTGATTGCGGATCGCCCGTCGGCGTGGTGGGGAGCCGGACTGGCGTTGGGGTTGGGTCTACTTTCCAAGTATACGATCGCCATGCTGGTGCCGGCCGCTCTGATCTTCATCGTCTGGGACGCGCAGGCGCGCCACTGGCTGCGCAGTTGGCGGCCCTACGCCGCGGGCGTGCTCGGCCTGCTGATTTTCTCACCTGTGATCTTCTGGAACGCCACGCACGAGTGGGCGTCCTTTGTTTTCCAGACTTCGCGCCGGCTGGCCGAGTCACCCCGTTTCTCGCTGCACAAGTTGATTCTGTCCGCCTTGATACTGCTGACCCCGGTCGGCGCGGTGAGCCTGCTCGGGGGTACCCAACTGCTCAGCTGTCGACGCCGTCGGTTCCTGCTGCTGGCCATGGTCGTGCCGTTCACCGTATTTTTCTTCTTCAGCCTGCGACACGAGGTCAAGTTCGACTGGACCGGCGCTTCATGGTTGGCCGCGGTGCCGGCGCTGGCGTCCGCGGTTGTCTCGCCCCCAGCGGGGCGTCTTGCCGACTGGGTCCGCCGCGCCTGGGTCCCCACCTTGACCATCCTGTTCCTCATCTATGGAGCGGCTTTTCACTACCTCGTGTTGGGTTTGCCGGGAGTCGGATACGGCACGCAAATGGAGCTGGTGCCGGTAGGCTGGCGTAGCCTGGGGGAGCAGTTGGCGGCTGTGGAGGCGGATATCCGCCGTAAGACCGGCGCGGAGCCGCTCGTCGTGGGCCTCAATCGCTACGAGCTTGCGAGCGAGCTTGCCTTCTACGCGCCCGATCGAGTGCGCTCAGTGAATCAGACTTCGAGCGACTCGCTGTTTGGTGGCGTGGGATTGATGTACACGCGCTGGTTTCCGCCCGCGGCCGCCCGCGGCAAGAACATACTCCTGGTCGGTTGGGCCCCGCAGGATCTCGACCGGGAAGCTGTCCGGACGCGCGTGCTGCGGCTCGACCCCATCCAGGAAGGGGTTTTGACTCGCAATGGCCACATGATCCGCCACTACTACTATCGGCTCGCGCATGGCTATGCCGACGTCCCCTTCCAGTAACGAGGATACGCGCTTGGGCGTCACGATCTACGGCATCAAAAACTGCGACACCATGAAAAAGGCGCGCGCGTGGCTGGAGCTGCATGGCGTGCAGTACGATTTTCATGACTACAAGACGAGTGGCATCGAGGCGGCACGACTCACCCGTTGGGCCGGCGAGGTGGGTTGGGAGACGCTACTCAATCGCGCCGGTACCACGTTCCGCAAGTTGCCCGAAAATCAAAAGACCGATTTGACCGAGGTCAAGGCGATTGCGCTCATGCTCGAGCAACCCTCCATGATCAAACGCCCGGTACTGGAAACGAATGGCCGCATCGTGGTGGGCTTCAAGCCGGATGTCTACGAGAAAACTGTCCGGGCTTAGGCTTGCGTCATTTCACGATCGCCAATAGCGCGGCCGTCGAGTTGTCGGTCACGATGCGGGTTGGAAGCTCGAGCACACCGGGCTCGTAAGGCTTCGTGACGAGCAGAAAGTCATAGTCGCGCGCCACGGCCTGCCAGTTGAGCCGTGGCCGCGGAATCGCTCCATACCAGACTTCCGGCGGATCGTAAGGCAGGCGGGTGTAACGGAAGTACTTCATGGGATTGCCGTTCTCCGCGGCGAAGACATACGGCTCGATAGCGGCGCGGTCGATGCTCAGAAAGCCGCTGGTGTGGAGAAATGGCACAACGGCGCCTTCGCCTCCGTAGGTGTAGACGGGCAGCACACGAGCGTGAAAAGGCAATGCCGCGGCCACAGACCTGTATCGGCTCACCCATTCCCGTTCGGCTATGAAGTGGTGAGTCAGGTAGGCAATGTTGCAAACCCCCAGGACTGCTGCCAGCAGCAACGCTGCTGGCTCGCGTCGCGCGCTCGTCGTTGCGGCATCCCTATGCGGTAGCGATAAGCAGGCGCAGATGAAGAAGAAGCTTGCGAGGGGCAAGGGCCGCGTGTCGACGTAGAAGGCCTCGGAATAGCCTAGCGGCAGCACGAAAAACATCACGAGGAAGGTGGCGCTGAGCGCCAACGGTTCCAGCACGCGCGGCTGACGTAACTCGCGCAGACGGGGAATACCAACCCAGGTGAGCAGGCTGGCGGCAAAGAGCAGGACCAGCATTACGTCGGTTCGCGGCGTGAAATGGAAGAACTCGCTACCGATCCGCCCGAACTTGCTGGCCCAGGTGCCCCAGACGTAGGGACTTTCGATCTGGTCGCCAGGTTGGCGGTAGCCGCTGGCGACCAAAAAATGCCAGAGCAGCAACACCAGCACCGGAGAAAATAAGGCAACCTCCACGCGCACCCTTGTGGTGCGCAACCAGAGCCGCAGGAGTGCACTGACGCCCAGGGCGGGCACCAGGAATATGAGCGGCGAGAGGTGCGTCAGATAATCGAGCACGACGGCTACGACGTAGAGCCCGAACAACGGGTAGGACCACTGCCTTCGCAGTAGCTCCGCCACCGCCAGGGTGGCGATCAACATCGCCACCGCGACCCGGAAACTCAAAAATCCAATGACGAAGAACCAATCGGTGGCGAGATAGATCGATAGCAGGAGCAACAGTGCCCGCCCGTTCACCCGGATGCCGCGAACGCGGGCGTAAAATACAGCCGCGCACGGGAACGATAGAAAAACCAACACAATCCAGACTGCCGCTCCGCCCGTGACGCCCAACAGCCCGATGGCGGCGGTCAGGATGAGATCGCCCAGCAGATACGGAATCCAGAGAAGTTGGAAATGATAGATGCCGCTAAAGCGCTCGCCGCCATGGAAGAGCAGGTCGCTCATGGCATGGGCCCGGGCAAGATGATCGGGCAAATCTTGCACGGGCAGGGGCGACAGCAACACGAACGTCACACAGTAGACGCTCGACAAAGCCAAGCCGGCCGCCCAGGCGGCCCTGACGAGGGTCGGCATGCTCCAGCGCAGTGCAAGCCCGGTCGATCCAACATCAAGCGGTAACACTTCGCGTGAGCTTCCGCATATCCATGGCAGAGCGTGGGAGGGAGCAAAACCCGTACCCGATCGATGCGGCTGGAGCGCCGTCAATAGGCGCGATTTTTCCAGCGGGCGCCGCGGCCAAACCAATGATTGAGCGCGGAGCCAAGCGTGGCGGCCATGTAGAAAAGGGCAATCAACGGCAAAGCCAATGCCCAGAGCGGATTGCGTCGATAGCGCCTCAGGGTGGGAAGATAACTCAGTGCTGCCAGGACGTAGGTCGACAATCCGGCGATGCGCACCCAACCGCTGCCGAAAAGCAGCGCGTAAGGAGGCAGCAACCAGACCAGTGCCAGCCCGACGAGCGTGAGCAGGAGTAGCGCAGCTGAATAGCGTAGCTGCGTGAAAGCGGTTCGGGAGATCATCTGCCACAGGTCCTGCCAGTGCGGGTACGGCCGCACGGAGGTGGCCAGGCCCGAATGACCCAGGTAGATGCCGTTGCCGCGCTGGCGGCCCGCCGTCTTCACGGCTTTGGCAAGAGTGACATCGTCTATCAGCGCATGTCTGATCGCGGCGATACCGCCGATTCGCTCCAATGCCTCGCGGCGGATGAGTACCGTGCCTCCGGCGCCCGCAGCGACTGGCGAGCGTGGATCGTTCACGCGCGCAAAGGGATATAGCATCTGGAAGAAGTAGACGAACGCGGGAACCAACGCCCGCTCCGGAAGGCTGGTGCAATTGAGTCGCACCATCTCGCTCACCAGGTCGATCTGCCCTTCATCCGGGCGCATAGGTTGCAAGCGCGCCACCAGTGCCGAGAGGTGCCGGCGGTCATGCACGATGTCGGCATCAGTAAACAACAACACTGGAGCGCTGCTCGCCGCCACTCCCTGGCTGAGGGCCCACAACTTTCCCGACCAGCCCGCGGGCTTGGCCTGACCCCTGAGGATTGTCAGATTGGGTGCGGTGCCGGCCCGCTCGGCGGTGCCGTCAGTGGAGTTGTCGTCTACCAGGATGATACGAAAACGTCCCGGATAGTCTTGCGCGGCGAGCGAGGCGACGACCGGTCCTATGGTCTGTGCCTCGTCGCGGGCGGGAATGATGATGTCGACATCCGGAAGCTCTGTTGGCGTGGCCGGCGGCAGCTCGGGACCGGAAGCCCAGAAGCGCCCGTGAGCGAGCACCAGGTACACCCAGATGAGAAAAGACAGGAAAACGAGAATCATCGCCGCGCGACAGTCTCCGTGTTACGCCAGCCACCGCCGAGCGCCTTGAATACCGCGATCTGATCCTGGATCAGCGCAGCGTCCGAGGTCGCTACGGCGGCATCCGCCGAGACGAGTGTCTGTTCGGTTGTCAACAGGTCGAGATTGCTGAGCGCGCCGGCGAGGAATTGGTCGTGGGCCATGTCGAACGCCTGGTGGGCACGATCCTGTGCGTCGGCAAGCCCTTGGCGCCGCTCGAGCTCGGCGCCGTAGGTGACCAGGGTCTGCTCGGTCTCCTTCAGTGCCTGCAATACCACGTTATCGAAGCCGGCGAGCGCGGCAAGGGCATTTGCCCTGGCCTGCCGTATCCGGGCACGCGGGCCGGCCTGGTTGGGAAAAGTCCAACTGATGCTCGGTCCAACTCCCCAGGTCAGCCCTTTGTTGGTCGCCAGCTCGTTCAGCTCCGAGCTGATGCCCCCGAACAGTCCCTTGAGCTGGATGCGCGGATACAAATCCGCTGTGGCCACTCCGATCCGGGCGGTTGCGGCGGCGAGGCGCTGGTCGGCCTGACGGATGTCCGGGCGTCGCTTCAACAGCGTGGCCCCGTCACCGACGGGAATGAGAGCCTCCAGCCGGGGTGGTACTACACAACTCTCCGCTTCCGTGGGTGCTTTCGAGGGCGGTCGGCCCAGCAGTGCTCCTAGTTGGAAGAGTATGGCGCGGCGCTGTCCTTCCAGGGGAGGGATGCCGGCGCGCACCTGGGCAACCAGTCCTTCGCTGCGCACTACGTCGAATTGCGAGCCGGCGCCGGCTTCCATGCGGTTCTTGATGATTTCGGATTCGTGGGCGACCACATCCAATGAGTGCCGCGCGACGACGAGCTCCTCGCCGAGCGCGCAGATCTGCGCGTAAGCGCGCGCGGTCTCTGCCGCGACCGTGATTTTGACGATGTCCCGTGTAGCCGCTACTGCCTCGTCGTCCGCTCTGGCGGCTTCGATCGAGCGCTTGACGCGCCCAAATAGATCAACTTCGTACGAGACATCCAGGGCCGCCTCATAAACCCAGATGTTTTCCGGCTCGTGGCCGAGAATCTCGAGAATTTCGTCGGTGATGCCGTCACGTCCGTATGTCACTCCCACAGCGGTGCCGGTTTGAGGGTAGCGGGCGGATCGGGTCCCTTGCAGTATGGCTCGCGATGCGCTCAGGTTGGCCGCTGCAATCCTCAGGTCCGTGTTGGCCGTGAAGGCTTCCTGCAGATACGCATCCAGCGTCGTGTCATGGTAGAGCTCCCACCAATCATCGGGAGGCTCCGCTGTTGCTTCCACTTTCGCGGTCGCTGATACCCACGGTACCTCCGAACCCTCGATGGCCCGCGGTGCCTGGTAGTCCGGCCCAACAGCGCACCCTGCTAACCCGCTCAGTACGCCGAGCAGGATCGATGGCACCGCGGTGCATCTCATGGCGTCGCCCCTTGGCGTTTCGCAAAGAGCGGAATGTGTTCAGCCGGATGAGGCGGTGCGGCCCGCCGAGTCACGATGATGATCAAGGTCACTGCGGTCGCGGCCGCAATGACGACGAATACGTCCACGATCGCCTGGGTGATCGACAAGTTGTGAACGATGTTATTCAACACGGCAGCGCCCCGGGTCGTGGCGTTGCCCGGATCGCCCGCGCGCGCCGTAGCACCGGCATACGCCTGTATTCGTTGCAGCACCTGGCTATCGCCATTCTGGATGTGTTGTCCCAGCAGGTTGGATGCGATCTGGCCGCGCTTCCTCACGAATGTGACTACGAATGCAGTACCCACTTCGCCGCCCATGAGCCGTGCGGTTTGGATCGCGGACGCGAAGGTGAGTGCGTCCTCGGGGCGTAGATGCAGCACGGCGAAAAACACCGTGCCGGAGAGTGCGAAGCTTTGTCCCAGGGACTGGAGCAGGCTGGAGGGCAGGAACTGATCGGAGCCCCACAGAGGCGTCAATCCGTGTGCAACCATCAAGCACGCCGCAAGAATGAACATGTAACCCACGGAAGCGACCAGCCTGGGATCCACTCGCCGCAAGATGTAGCCCGCCATGAAGCAGACCGCGAGCTGCGGGAGGGCGATCCACACCAGGGATTGGCCCACCTCGAGGGCTCGGAAGCCGCGCACCACCTGCAGAAACTGTGGGATCGCGTAGGCGGTGGACAGGATTGTCAGCCGCAGGAAACCGATCATGACCAGCAAGCGCGGCAACGGCGGCACCAGCAGGATTTTCAGGTTTACCGCCGGGTTCGGAGTGTATCGCTCGTGCACGAAGAAAGCGGCGAGCAGGATGGCACCGGAGCTCATGAGCCCCCATACCAGACTGGAGTGGGTCCAGTCGAGGCGATTGCCTTGATCGAGCGCCGCGTAGATCAAAGCCATCCCGAGGCCGCCGGAGACGAAGCCGTAATAATCCGGGCGGGGTGGGCTCGGGTTGACCGGATCCCGGCTGGCGCCATAGTACATGCACAGCGCCATGCCGACCGCCAACGGCACCTGTTGCCAGAAGATCCAACGCCACGACAGGTTATCGACGTACCAGCCTTCGAGCGAGGCGGACACGTTCAAGGAGACCTCGAGGTTCAATGCATAAAGGGCGATGCCATACGCCCACGCCTTTGGGGGCATGTTGCGCAACACGAATCCCAGGGTGAGCGGCACGAAAAAGCCCGAGGCGAGGCCGCCGACGAACTGTAGGGTCAGCAACATGGGAAGGTTGGGCGAGAAGGGCTCGATCAGCTCGACGACGCCGAAGGCGAGCGCCGCCTCGATCAACACCCGGCGGGGTCCGAATACCGTGCCCAGCCAGATCGCTACGGGACAAACGAGCATTTGCGCGCTGGTCTGTGCGGTGGTGATCCATGCGCCGTCATCAAAGCCGGCGTGCACGGCACCGCGGATGTCAGCCAGACCGAAAGTCGACAGGCGGGTGTTGAGTGTGGCGATGAAAGTGCCGAGCAGTACGGCGGCCAGTCCCAACCACGGAATTTTTGTCGGGGGAGCAGGCGGCGCCGCGGCGGCGGGTGCCGACGGCAGGGCGTTGGCGGCAACGGTGCTCATCGCTCCCCGTCGCGGGTCTCGACGGTCGCGACGACTGACATGCCCGGCCGGAGGCGATCCGTGAGGCCGTCGGCGTCGTCGATCACGATCTTGACCGGGATGCGTTGCACTACTTTGGTGAAGTTACCGGTGGCATTGTCGGGCGGCAGGAGGCTGAACTGTTGACCGGATCCGGGGGCAAAAGCGAGCACGTGCCCTTGGAGGGTTCGCCCCGGAAAGGTATCAATGTTGATGCGTGCCGCCTGTCCCACGGCCATATGTGTCAATTGCGTCTCCTTGAAGTTCGCAATGACCCAGACATTCGGCAGCGGCGTGAGGGACGTGACCTGGCCACCCACCGGGACAAACTGTCCCGGCTTCACCTGGCGTAGGCCGATCACTCCATCCTGGGGTGCCACGATCCGGGTGTAGCCGAGATTGATCCTGGCGATCGACAGGTTCGCCTTCTGTGCCGCGAGTGCCGCCTCTGCTTGCAGTTCCTGCGCGGCCAGCACCTGGAGCTGGCGCTCCGCCGCGGCATGCTGGGCACGGTTCTGCGCCAATTGCGCGGCGAACTGCGCATGGACGGTTTGCAGCTTCTCGGCCGCCTCGGCGGAGGAAGAGCCGGTCTCGAGCAGGCGGTGCTGGCGGGCCAGGTCGCGGGTGTTCTGCTCGATGTTCGCGGTCGTCGCACCAATGGTGGCCTGGGCTGCTTCAACATTCGCGGTCTGCAGCGCTCGCTGCGCTTTCAATGCGGCGATTTGTGCTTCAGCGGCGGCAACACTCGCAGTGAGCTGGTCCACGGTGGCCCGGTAGTCGTCATCTACGATCTGCACCAGCAGCTGTCCGGAGCTCACCCGTTGGTAGTCCTGCACCGGCATGGAGCGCACGTAGCCGGACACCTTCGCCGCGATCGGGGTCAGATCCGATTGCAGATACGCGTCATCGGTGGACTGCACGCGGGCATTCGATTCCCACCGGTTCCAGCGCGTGGTGATGAGGACCAACGCGCCCAGGGCGAGCAGAAAGACGCACACACGCCACAGCCAATCCGGCGGGGCGCGCCATTTGAATCTTGCCGTATCGACCGCCATCGAGCTCACTCCCGCCTTTCCCCGGACCTCCCCGCCGGGGCGCTAGTGTACCTACTGCAGCGCGGCAGGCGCCGGGATTATGCCGGACGGGTGTTGCGATAGAGCTGCCGCCATCTGTTGGCTCTACGGCAGGATGTCGGCAGCGCCGAATTGCCGGCGCCACGCACGCGGGCTCATGCCAACCTTGCGACGGAAGACGCGGGTGAAATGCGACTGGTCGCAATGCCCGCAGGTCAACGCGATCTGTGCCAGGCGCTCGCCCGATTTCAACATCAGGTCCTGCGCATACAGCATGCGACGACGGGAGACATAGCCGATGGGAGTCTCCCCGAACGTTTCCTTGAACGCCCGGGTGAAGTGACTGACGCTGAGTTGCGCGACTTCCGCCAGGTCGGTCGTACGAATGCGGCCGCCGAGGTGGCTGGCCACGTATTCCTCGACCTTTCGGGCCTGCCATGGAGCAAGGACTCCGCGCCGCGCCGGGGTCCCATGATGAGGTGGTATCCCGTTGTGTGACATACGCGCTCCCTTGACCCCCTCCAACTTCGACGCCCACTTTAGCGCGCTCCGACGGTTGTGTGCAGGTGCGTAATCAATAAACGAAAGGACTACTGTCTATCAGTAACAGAATAAAACTCGCTACATTCGCTGTGTAGCAGCACCTCTGTGCTGCACAGCCGATTGGCCCTTGATGGTTCTCGCGTTCGGCGACTCACGTCACAACAATCCGTTCGTGCGGCGCGATGCTCGCTCAACTTCCTTTTTTGGCAGCCGATGTCGCAGTCACCACGATGTTGCGTCGATTGCGTTCAAGAAAGGACAACTACTTATGCTGAAGCTCGGCAGATTGTTCGAGGGTCGCGCATCGAAACCTGCTTTCGAGCGCATTGCGCCGCAGGAGCTTGCCGACCTGCGCGGGCAGGTGCGCGCGATTGATCGCTCGCAGGCGGTGATCGAGTTTGCGCTCAACGGCACCATACTCGAGGCCAACGAGCACTTCCTGCAGGCAGTGGGTTATACGCTGGAGGAAATCCGGGGCCAGCACCATCGCATGTTCGTGGAGCCCCAGGAGCGGGAGAGCGCTTCGTATGAGCGGTTCTGGAAGCAACTTGCGCAAGGGGAGTACCAGACGGGCCAGTTCCGTCGGATCGGCAAGGGCGGGCGGGACCTCTGGCTCCAGGCCTCGTACAACCCGATATTCGATCGGGCCGGCAAGCCCTTCAAGGTCGTCAAATACTGCACGGACATCACGGCGCAGAAGATGCGTGCCGCCGACTTCGAAGGCCAGATCAAGGCGATCGACAAATCGCAGGCTGTGATCGAATTCGACCTGCAGGGTGTCATTTGCAGGGCCAACGACAATTTTCTCAAGGCAGTTGGCTACACGATGGATGAGATCTCCGGTCAACATCACCGGATTTTCGTCGAGCCCGGGTATGCCGCCACGCCCGAATACCACGACTTCTGGCAAAAGCTCGGCCGAGGTCGGTTCGATGCCGGCGAATACAAACGTCTGGCCAAAGGTGGACGTGAGATCTGGCTGCAAGCGACCTACAACCCTATTTTCGACGCCAGCGGCCGTCCGATGAAGGTCGTGAAGTACGCCATCGACATTACCGCGCAGAAGATCCTCACTCAGCGACTGGCGCGGATCATGGGGGAGATCAAGACAGCGGGGGCGGAGATCCAGCTCAGCGCGGAGGAGATCTCGAGCGGCAACAGCAGCCTGAGTCAGCGGGTCGAGTCGCAAGCCGCCAGTCTCGAGGAGACATCCTCCTCTATGAAGCGCATGACCGAAACGGTGCACGAGAATGCGGAGAACGCGCGGCAGGCGAATGATCTTGCCCGTGCCGCCTGTGAGCGTGCGGAGCACGGCGGCCAGATCATGGCCGATGCAGTGGAAGCGATGCGGGTCATCAATGAGTCCAGCCGCAAGATTGCCGACATTATTGGAGTCATCGACGAGATCGCTTTTCAAACCAACCTGTTGGCGTTGAACGCTGCCGTGGAAGCGGCTCGGGCGGGCGAACAAGGCCGTGGCTTCGCCGTTGTCGCCAGCGAGGTCCGGGCGCTTGCGGGGCGATCAGCGGGTGCCGCGAAGGAGATCAAAGCGCTCATTCACGACAGCGTCGCCAAGGTCGGCGACGGGTCGCGCCTGGTCGGGCACTCAGGCAAGAGCCTCACGGATATCGTAATGGCCGTGAAGAAGGTCACCGAGATCGTCGGCGAAATCAGTGCCGCTTCCGCGGATCAGGCCGCGGGTATCGAGCAGGTAAGCAAAGCTGTCACGATGATGGACGAGGGTACGCAGCAGAACGCGGCTCTCGTGGAGCAGGCTGCAGCGGCCAGCGAATCGATCGTGCAGCAGGTGAGGGAGCTCAATGCGGCGGTGAATGAGGATTCCGCTCGCCGTAAAGGACAGTCGGTAGCAGCGCCGCGCCAGCCGGGGGCGTTGCGAGCCGTGGGGTGAGTTGTGAGCGCCGCTCTGATTCAGGAGTCGCGCCCCGAATGGGGTCAGCTCTCCCGCTTCGCCTGAAAGCGGCGCGCTTTCATCCGGTTGCCGCAGACTTTCATGTTGCACCACCGGCGAGTGTGGTTCTTGCTCGTATCGAGGAAAAGCCAACGGCAGGTGTCGACGGCGCATGTGCGCACGCGCGCCATCTGCTCGGAAAGCACGATCCCGGCTACGGATTGCGCCAGGATCCAGACGGGCAGGTCGGCCTCGGTCTCGTAACGGCCCCAACACCACACCAGCCCTGGCCCGCGGTCCGCTTTCTCCCAGTGCAGCTCGCGGTGCCGGCTCACATCGAGAAAGTACTTCTCCAGCATGCGCAGGTCTGCCGGTTGCGGAGGCTCTCCCGCCACCGTGGAATAGAGCACCGCGGCGGTCGCTTCGCGTAGGGCTCGCACGGACTGGAGCGTGCGCGCTCCGGCTTCGGGTGTGACTGCCTTGCCCAGCAGCCGCGCCCGCTGGGGATCGAGCAAGTCACTTTCAGTGAGAAACCGCAGCAAATCGTCATAGCTGTTCAGCATCTCGTTCGGGCCGTCGTCCCGGTAGCGGTTATCGAGCGAGTTGACGAAATCGAGCGCGGGATGCCCCCCGCACAAATCAAAAAGCGTTTTCGGGTTTGCGGACATGGACGTTCGTTTAACCCTCCAAATAGTATTTTACAGGTTAAGGGTGGCAGGGCATACTAACCCTCTATGGAGACTTCAGAGGTTATTGGCAAGCTCCCGTACGGTCGCGCCCGATCGGTCGACATCCGGGTCGTGCTGGCGTTTCTGGCCATCTACTTCCTGTGGGGTGCGACGTTTCTGGCGATCCGCGTCGCGGTATTGCAGATCCCGCCGTTCTTTACAGCCGGACTGCGCTTCTTTATTGCAGGCAGCCTGCTTTATCTCTTTCTGCGCGTGAGGGGAACGCCCGCG
>Ga0105240_10001658_pt1 | contig 37787 bp, 28 predicted proteins | sample KBSC54metaG_FD_80426 | JGI IMG/M metagenome (GOLD analysis project Ga0105240, IMG submission 80426) | Corn rhizosphere microbial communities from Kellogg Biological Station, Michigan, USA - KBS C5-4 metaG | ecosystem: Host-associated > Plants > Roots > Rhizosphere > Soil | place: Michigan, USA... | reverse complement strand
TAAAAAAATCCTGTCAGCAAAAAACTAACAGGATTTGTATTTCCTTTTGTAGAGACGCGATGCATCGCGTCTTCGTGCGGGAAGAAGAATTATTTTCCGGCAACCGCTTTAGCTAAAGCAGCATTGTTTTTGTCGATCTGGCTGTTTTTTGGTTCAGCAGAACGGCTGCCTAATTCGATGTTAGTAGCCAGTTTCAAACCCTGTACTTCTAAGCGGGAAAAAGTTTTATTTCTTCTGTCTTTTCTTTTTAAACGAGTAACGCCCATGGTGTTCTATTTTTAATTTTTTAAACCTCGAGGTCGGAAGCGGATTCGAACCGCTGTAAAAGGTTTTGCAGACCTCTGCCTAGCCACTCGGCCATCCGACCATTTTTTAAGGAGTGCAAAAATAGTAATTATTTATTGCCTGCCAAGTTTATTTGTCAGATTTATTACGAATAATAGCCTGTAAACGTTATTTCTTCGTTATCTCCGAACAAAACAACGCCGTAGCAATAGCCACATTCAGTGACTCAGCTTTGCCTATACGCGGAATAGTGACGGCTTTACTTACCAGTTTCTGTACATCAGGTCGCAAGCCATTACCCTCATTACCCATCACTATCAAACCCTCCTTACCGAAATCTGTGCTATAGATATTCTCTCCATCCAGCAATGCACCGAATACAGGCAGTTTTATTTCCGGAAGTAATTCGGTTAACAAAGTATAGTGAACTTTTACCCTCGCCAGTGAACCCATACAGGCTTGCACAACCTTCGGATTATAGGCATCAACCGTGTCTTCTGAACAGATAATATTGTCAATCCCAAACCAGTCGGCAATGCGTATAATGGTACCCATATTGCCTGGATCCTGTATGCCATCCAGCACCAACGAGAACTTTCCTTTTAGCTGTTCATTCTGCAAAACGGGCCATTCCGGTATCTTTACAATCGCCAGGGCATCCTGCGGTGTTTTTAAACTGCTAACCTTCTCGAGTTCTGTAACAGAAATTTCACAGAAGTTTATTTTTTGGGATAATTTCAGCACTTTTGAATCGAACGAAGGCGAGTAATAAATTACATCTACCAGGTATGCTGAATTGATAAATTCGGTGATAGATTTATGGCCTTCTACAATAAATAAACCATGTTCGCGGCGAAACTTTTTTTGTTGTAATGACTTTAATAAATTGATCTGAGATTTTGAAAGCATATAATAAACCTGAAGGGTATCGCCTTACAATATTAAGTATTTTGCTCCTCTTTATAGCTTCGTCCTGTGGTTTAACGCACCGGCTTAAGGATAATGAGGCCCTAATCAGGAAGATCACTATAAAAGGGGTCGACAAACAATTCTCAGAAGCTGCCATAAATTATGTTGACAAAGAACAGCAGCCCAATAATGCACTCAATCTGAAATTATATTACTGGTTCAGTAAAAACGGCAAACGGGATATTGGTGAAGCGCCTAATTTGGTAGATAGCGGGTTGGTGGAGTTTTCAAGGCAGCAAATACAAAAATTTCTCCAAAATAAGGGGTATCTTAAAGCGAAAGTTGCCGATAGCATCAGGGTAAAAAACAAGAGAGCTGAACTGATATTTACAGCAACCGAGGGCCCGATGTTCAAAATAAGGAACTTCACAGACAGCATTGCCGATAAAAAAATGAAGGTATTATACGGCGCCAATGCTGCCAGGCTGACACATTTAAGGCATGGTGAGCGGTTCGATACTGATAGTATAGCTGCCCAGCGTGACGAGATGTATCTCCTTATGAAAAGGAATGGGTACTATGATTTTTTCAGGCAATACGTCAGTTTTAACGCTGATACAACCTTTAATAAAGGCGTTGCTGATATTCAGATGACCATAGATAATCCGCCTGGAAAAACAGCGCACCCGATCTATAAGATCAATAATACATTGATCAGTATTTCAAATAGCAGCGGGCGCACGCCTGGTAAGCCAGACACCTTGCAGGTCGACTCACAATTCAGATTTGTGGATTATTCCAAAAAGTTCAAGCCGCACATCATCGAAATATATAGTTTTCAGAAAAAGGGCGACCTGTACAATATCGATAAACAATCGTTAACCACGTCCAGGCTGTCCGAGTTGAACGTATTCAGAAATGTGCCTAACCCAACTTACGAAAAACTGCCGGATAGTACTAATCGCTTAAATACCAAAGTGGAACTGGTGCCATTAAAGCAAATGTCGAACCGGGTTGAGGGGGAGTTTCTGTTTAACTCCGGGCGTTACGGCTTTAGTGCAGGTAATACTTTTACCGACCGGAATATATTTAAAACGGCTGCCATTTTGCAGATCAAGTTCAACTATAGTATCTTATTTAATAATGGATCAACATCCAGCGGCAGCATAGAGAACCAGGAGTTTAAACTGGGTGGAACAATAACATACCCCCAAATTCTGACACCGTTTAATTTGCCAATTTTGGGTAAATATGGGGTTCCTCATACCTCATTCTCAAGTAACTATTCATTGTTCTTTCAAAAGGGCCTTGTTGAACGAACCAGTTTTGTCAACTCGATCACTTACGATTTTACCGAAACGCCGGATAAAGTGCACACTGTTACGCCGATCAATATCGAATTTTCGTCAGGTAAGATAAACCAGGTGGCCAAGGACTCGCTACTGGCACATAACTATTACTCTTATGTTAAACTTATCGGGCGTACAACATTTTCGGCCGGTAGCCAATATACCTATCAGCTGAATGCCAATAAGCTGAATACTTACCGCAATTTCCTGTATTTCAGGGGGGCGATCGACATCGGCGGTAACACCTTGTGGGCCTTAAGCAGGCTATTTAAGACCAGGGTGGACAGCGGGCAGCATACCTTTTTTGGGTACCCGTTCCAACAATATGCTAAGGGAGAGATCGACCTGAGATTTTACAAGAGTTTTGGAGGCGAAAAGCAATTGGTTTGGCGTATCAATCCGGGACTTGGGATTCCTTATGGAAATAGTAACCAACTGGTGTTCGAAAAGTATTTTTATACCGGGGGCGCCAATGACATCCGCGCGTGGTTACCACGTACTTTGGGACCGGGACAATTTAATCGCGGTATTGCTTATGCCGGAGACACTACTACTTTACAGCGTCTGAAATACCTGGACCAGTTTGGAGAGATAAAATTCGTGACCAACCTGGAGTATAGGTATAAGCTGGCCGATGACTTCTTTGGTTCCAAACTAAAAGGAGCTGTTTTTATCGACGCCGGTAACGTATGGCGTTTACACAATGAACGCGAAAATCCAAACGGAGAGTTTAGACTAGGTGACCTATGGCAATCCACGGCGATGGGCATAGGTACTGGACTGCGTTTTGACCTGGGCTTTTTCGTCTTCAGGTTTGATGCGGCGCTTAAATTTAAAGACCCCGAATTTACCGGCTCTGATCAATGGGTGCTGATTAATCATTTCGATGAACTGTTTCACACCGGGGATTTTAAACGGGCCTATAAGGCATCCAATTATGACAACTTCAATTTCCTTCAGCTCAACTTTGGCATAGGACTGCCGTTTTAATTCAATTAGTGAATGAGTGAGTTAGTGAATTAGCGAATGATCTATAGGGAGTCCTTATCCTACAAAATCATAAAAATCCTTTAATCGTGTCACTTGAACATCCCCTTCAACCCATCAAAAATGCTTTCAAAGAATGTGGGTATTCCTAATCCGGCGTGATGGTTAAAATACAGGAATATGCAGAAAATGATGATAGCGAAGATGATAAACCGCTTGAACATATAACTCAGCACAACAAGCACTATTGGAATGATCAGCAATACCATCCAACTGATATGGATCGGGATCAGTTTGTCATCTGTCTTATAAACATAGTATAACAGTGAATGCGTGCCGGATTCGTCCACATGTTTTACATATAAAAAACTCGATTTGTCCAGTTTATGGCGATAAAAAGCGGTACCTTTTTCAAATCGTAACTCCTCAGTAAAGCCGTTCACGTAGAAAGTGAATTTCCCGTTTACATTTTCAAGAATATTATGAGCCGTATCGGTAGCCACCACAGCTATTTCGTCTTTGGCAAATGGATTTTCTTTGATTTCAAATTGTTTTATAGCAACCGTATCTGCAAAAGCAAATCCGGCAGATAAAATAGTAAGACAAACAATAAATAAGAGTTTTTTCATGTGGATGATTCTGCCATAAAATTAATCAAAAGTTCATTTCCCTGACTTCGATATTTTGAGGGAAGACAGTTGACGCTATGTGGCTCTTGTAATCGGGATGAATGTCAAGCGGCGTGATCTGGTACGTAATATCATCATAAATAAGCTCTTCGCCCGATACGTCAACAGAATTTAACGGTGTATGAAAGCCCGACCCTATAGCTTTTAACACGGCCTCCTTCCTTGTCCAGAAATTATAAAAGCCCTCAAATTTATTGACGTGATCGTTAATATAATGCCACTCATTACCAGTAAAAAAGTCGGTAAAGTCGGCAAAATCAAGCTGCTTTATTTGTTCTATGTCAATGCCGATCTGCCCCTCGTCAGTCATGGCGCAGATTACGATATTACCAGAATGTGCAATGTTAAAATCTGGTTTGCAATCAAAACAAGGGCGGCGATATTCATTATACCTCAGTTCTGCAAGAGAGGATTTACTGTTGTATTCCTTTAATAGTTCCAAAAGCAGCAATTTACCGCATACAGAAAGTTGCTTATCCATCCATTGCCTTTTTCGTAAAGCTTCTTGCCGCAGGCTTTCGGGCAGCAACGCCAGCTTATCGGCAAGCTCCCGCTCACCCCAATAGTGCTTAATTTCAGTGTAACAGCAGGTTATCATTATTGCTAAAAATGCTTAATATTTAGATTGAAAGTAGTAAAAGATTTACACACATTGTTTGTTTTGATGACTAAACTATAACTATTATTGACTTGTATAAACCTTCAGACAATCTTATCGTCTTATACAGCTGAAAGCGAATAAGAAGGCTTGTTTTATGAATGATCTAAGTATAATAATTGGCACTGATCGCCCGGATCTGATCAGGGAGGAAACACTTGTGACCTTATTTTCTGAATCGGCGCAGCGGTATGCGGATAAAACGGCCCTAATGTTCCAAGACGGAAAATTAAGCTACTCTGAGCTTGACCACTGGAGCGATTCAGTTGCAGCTTGCCTGGCAGAAAATGGTATTGGCCGTGGACATTACGTAGGCGTATGGTGGCAGCGTGGCTTTGAGCTGCATGCCGCTATTTTAGGCATTGTAAAATCCGGCGCAACTTATGTACCCATTGATCGCGAGATACCTGCCGAAAGGGTAGAAGTGATCATGGAAGAAGTTGGCGCGTCTGCCTGCTTTAGTATGCAGCAGCTTAATGTTGAATGCAAGATGTTGCAGGTGCCGGGATGGCCTTCAGTTGCAAGCAAAAGCTCGGGTAAGGCTCATGTTGGTCCAGAACCCAACGATTGCGCTTATGTACTCTATACGTCAGGCAGTACAGGAAAACCAAAAGGCATACCGATAAGCCAAAAACAGATTTGCCATTTAGTACGTGCCGAGCAGTCGGTGTTTAATATCAATGCTGATGATAAAGTTTACCAGGGTTTCTCGGTTTCTTTTGATATGTGGTGCGAGGAAACATGGATCAGCTATTTTGCCGGCGCAACACTTTGGGTGGCCGATAATACCACATCAAAGGCCATTGATGAATTAGGTGATACTTTAAAGAAAGAAAATATAACCATCCTGCATGCGGTACCAAGTCTCCTGGCGGTTATGGAGGATACCATACCATCATTGCGTTTGGTGAATGCAGGCGGAGAAGCCTGTACCCCGCAGGTGCTGGCCAAATGGGCACGGGATGGCATTAAGTTTTATAATAGCTACGGCCCAACTGAAACCACGGTAACAGCTACCATTGGCGAATTGCACCGGGGAGATCAGATCGTAATCGGGCAGCCATTGCCCAATTACAACCTTGCCGTAGTAGATGAAAAAATGAACCTGCTGCCTTATGGCGAGGCTGGGGAACTGGTGATCACTGGTCCAGGTGTATCAAGCGGCTATATAAAACTGCCTCAGCTTACTCAGGAGAAATTTTTGACGAAACCGGCTTCATTATCTGTTCTGCCCGGGGACAAGGTCTACCGCACCGGCGACGCAGCTATTATTAATAAAGATGGCAGCGTTGATCTGCAGGGCCGTTTTGACGATCAGATCAAATTACGCGGCTACCGGATAGAGTTAGGCGAGATAGAAAATAGATTGAATGGTATAACTGGTGTATTATCGGCAGCAGTTGCAGTGCGAAAGGATGGCGCAGGGCGAGATCAACTGGTTGGCTACGTAGTGATGGAAGACCAGGTCTGTATCGAAGAAAATCTTTTCAGGTTAGAGTTAGCCAAAACCCTACCGGCATACATGGTACCGGGAACCATAATCACCCTGCCTGAAATGCCGCGTATGCCGAGCGGGAAGATCAACCGGAAGGCTTTACCTATGCCGGAGACATTTACTATAGATCAAAGCACTGCGGCACAAGAAACGATGGATCTGAACGCTCCGGCGTCTGACCGGATATTGGCAATTCTGCGCAGGGTGTTCCCTAGTAAAACTATCGAACCATCGATGGATTTTTTTGACGACCTGGGTGGGCACTCATTATTAGCTGCCGGCTTTGTATCTCAATTACGCCGTGACGCCGGTTTGCCGCATGCTTCGTTGAAGGATGTATACATACATCGTCCGTTGAGTAATCTGATTACGGCCTGGGATCAGCAACCACAGGAACAGAAAACTAAAGCACGTGAATATAAGAAAGTGCCTTTTCTGCGTCACCTTGCATGCTGGATCGCACAAACTATTTCTTTACTTATTATTTACGGTTTATTCGCGTTCCAGATATTTATCCCATACCTGGGCTATTATTATGTCGACCAGGAGACGGGGGTGATCATTTATTCAATTATTACCTCACTGGTACTGTTTTCCTTGATGCCGCCAATTTTTACTATCATCTGCCTGGCAACCAAATGGCTGGTGATAGGCAAAATGAAAGAAGGCGATTACCCGCTTTGGGGGACTTACTATTTCCGCTGGTGGTTCGTGAAAACTATGCAGCGTTTATTGCCGGCGCAATTTCTGAATGGTACACCCTTATACCCTTCATACCTGCGTATGCTCGGAATGAAAATAGCCGCCGATGCTCAGGTTAGCGATTTTAGTTTTGGTGCCGAGGATTTGATCTCTATCGGCAGCGATGCCAGTTTAAGCTCACAAACAAGTCTGAATAATTCTTTCGTGGAAGATGGTCTGTTGAAACTGCGCAGGATCACGATCGGTGCGCATGCTTATATTGGTAGCAGCGCGGTGATCGATGGCGACAGCATTATAGAAGATTGGGGCGAATTGCAGGACCTCAGCCATTTGCAAGCCGGCAAGACTATTGCATCAGGAGAGATATGGAAAGGCAGCCCGGCGCAGTTGGTCGATAAGAAAAGTGATGCTGATCTGCCGCAACCTTTGCCGGTATCAAAATTTACCCGCAGAAAATATAAGCTGGTGTTCAGCCTGTTTATCCTGATATTTCCATTTATCGTTCTGCTGCCCTTATTGCCGACGATCATTACCATTAATAAACTGGACAATGCTGCCGACGACTATGACTTTACTTACCTGATCGGAGCGCCGGGGCTAGCCTTTTTATATATTGTCCTGTTTACAGCCGAGACAATTATTTTCACGAGGCTGATGCAGCGCAAAGTAAAAGCTGGTAATTACCCTATTTATAGCATGTTTTATGTGCGTAAATGGTTCTCGGATCAAGTGATGTCATTAAGCCTGATCGTTCTGCACCCGATTTATGCCACGGTATTTGTATCCAGATTCTTCCGGGCGTTGGGTGCAAAGGTGGGTAAGGATACCGAAATATCTACAGCCAGTAGCGTTACGCACCCTTTGCTGGAGATTGGTGATGGGGCTTTTGTTGCGGACGCAGTAACCTTAGGCGAAGCTGATGTTCGCGGACAACAATTAATTCTCGACAAAACGACCATTGATAGCTACAGTTTTGTAGGCAACAGCGCGTTGATTCCGCAGGGTTATCATTTGGAAGGCAATATGCTGATCGGAGTTTTATCGACCCCGCCGGATAAGCAGCAAATGGAGGAGAACAAAGCCCGCGACTGGTTCGGTTCGCCTGCCATCCCTTTACCACGAAGACAGGAAAGTAATCCTTTCCCGCCTGAATTGACCATTAGCCCTAGGCGTAGTCGCAAGCTGATACGCGGATTTGTGGAGTTTATTCGCATTATATTACCTGAAAGTGCCATAATCTGTTTCTCCATTCTGTTCATTGCCTATGGACATGATCTCCTGGTAGGCGAACCATTATGGAAGATCATACTGTATTTCCCATTCTATTACCTATTCTTTATGGGAATCCCGGCCTTTTTGCTAACCGTGGTATTAAAATGGCTATTCGTTGGTAAATACAAACCGCAGCAAAAGCCAATGTGGACATGGCAGGTATGGCGAAGCGAGGCCATTACTTCAACTTACGAAGCATTGTCGATCCCATTCCTGCTGGAATACATGCAGGGAACTCCCTGGTTGCCATTATTAATGAGATTGCTTGGCGTAAAAACAGGCAGACGCGTGTGGATGAATACGACCGACATTACCGAGTTTGATATGGTGACCATAGGTAATGACGCTGCACTAAATGCAGATTGTGGCCCGCAGACACACTTGTTTGAGGACCGGGTAATGAAGATTGGTCCGGTGAAGATCGGTGCACGAAGCAGTATTGGTGCGGGAACTATTATTCTGTATGACAGCGAGGTAGGGGACGATACCAAGATCGAAGCATTGTCGCTGGTAATGAAAGGCGAACGCCTTGCTCCGACTACAGATTGGACAGGAAGCCCGGTAAGGCCATTATAATTATTTCGTAGAGACGCGATGCATCGCGTCTCCTATCCGGGGATATCTTATTTAGCAGTAATTACTTTAATCTCCGTCACCTCCCTGACACACCTTGCCGGTTTTTTCTCATCCTGAACAATAATACGAAATGGCCCTTCACCGGCAGGCAGCGGTTTACCATCCACCTGGTCGGCAAGGATGATAATCCGGTCCGTAAATGCTTTATCCAATTCTGCCAAAGCAAATACCACCTGGTAATTGTCGCTGGCGGCGATCAAAATATATTTGGTCAGGTTTTTTCCTTTCAGATCCGGGCCTAAAGTGGCACCGGTTTTTTTCAGAATTTCAGCCAGGATAACACCTGTATAAACGTGGTCCTTTCCGTCATGGTCTTTTCTGGTGACGGTTGTTTGGGTGTACTGGTGCAGATCGGCATCATTGATTGTCAGGGGAGCCGTCACGTCCCCGCTTATTTTGACTGAAGTAGTTTGTGCTTTTGCGTGATAGCTAATAACTAAACTTAAAAATGTAAAAAGAAGAATAATTGAATTCTTTTTCATGGATTGATTTGCTGAATTAGACAAACCAAATTTGCAAATTATAATCAAGCCTTTTAAGCGATTACAAATAAAACGGCACGAAATTTTCATCCGCCAGCTCGCACTTAACCAACATGGATGTAAAAAGAATATCGCCGAAAATATTGGCTATGGCAGTATCTGCTGCATCCCGTCCTGTCGCTATTTTGATCAGGCCATTTAGCGGCACCAGTTTGGTGGCGTCAAATAATATCCATTCATCACCTATGTAAGCCTCAAAACAGGCATGAAAATCTCCGGGTTTTAGCTGGTAGGCGTATCCTGTAAAATAACGGGCGGGTATGGTCAATGCACGGCAAAGGGTAATGCCTAAATGTGCAAAGTCCCGGCATACACCGGCTTGTTGGGTAACGGTATCATACGCGGATGTCTGGGCATTAGTTGAACCGCTGCGGTATTCAACATTTTTGTTGATCCAATTGGCAAGCGTAATTACTTTTTCAAAAGGGTTTTCGATATGACCGAAGAGGTTATGGGCAAGCCTGAACAATTTATCCGACTGGCAATAACGGCTTGGGTATAAATAAGGCAATACCAATGGGTCCATTTTTCCGATCAATATCTCCTCGCGGCCGCTATGATCTTTTATCTCAAAGTCATTGTCAACGGTAGCTCTGTAGTTGATCTGAAGGTTGCCTTTTTCCTCAATTTCTAAACGGATGATCCTGTTCTCCCCGTTAACAGAAAATAATTCTTCCACCTTTACATAAGGCTCAATGGTGAATGTTTCCTCTAATACAGCCTGGGTTGGTGTCCGCAGGGCATGAATATTTAAAATCAACGTTCCCGCAGACCTGATCTCGTACCCCATTTCAGCGGAAACATTGAATTTCATTTTTTGTTGATTAAATTATATTGGTTGAATTAGTTGTATTGGTTGTATTGGATTGTGATGGTTAATTAAGTTTAGCGATTTTTTGCACGTCAAATCAACCTTCGACTAATATAACCAGTTAAACTTTTGCATCACCCGGTAACTTGGCAAATGCCGGTTCCATCCAATCTTCCGAGATATCTTCAAGCGCTTTTTTTAGTTCCTCAGCCCACTGGGCCGATATATCCTGAAGGTCCTTTTGCTCGTAACGCTGCTCTGCAATTTCGTAACTATCTTTTTTATAAAGAACCACATCAATAGGGAAGTCGACATTGTTGGAGCTTACCCTGGTCGAGTCAAATGATAAAAATCCGGCCTTTAAAGCTACCCGCATGTTGGTGTTTTCGGTCAGCGTGCGATTGAGTATCGCTTTGCCATGCCCTGAATTACCGATGATCACATAAGGTGCTCCTTGTTCCAGTTCAACCCAATTGCCTTCCGGAAAAAGTAGAAACAGTTTGTGCTCTTTATCATCCTTTAGCTGACCGCCGATTATGGTATTCAGATCGAACTTAAAGCCTGCCTTCTCCAGCGACACTTTATCTTCCTCTGCCACACGTTTTATTTGCTGCCCGAAGGCATTAGCCGCTTTATATAGTTTATTGAACTCCTGGGTTTCCAGTTGCTCACGGAAATAAACGATGGCTTTATCTCTAACCGACCTTAATCCGCTGGTCATGATAAAAAGCGAAAAATTGTCCTTTTGTTCTACAAATATTTTCTTCTTTACGGCGGTCTCAGTCCCGGATGTGATCAACGTATCGGCAATGGCTACAAGTCCCTCTTTTACCTTTATTCCTAAGCAGTAGGTCATGATTTTTATTCTGGTCGACAAATTAATCAAATTAAAACCATTCAGCCGATATAAATCAGTATTTGCCTGGTTGATTTATAGGTGAGCATCGATTTGTAAAGCACATGTTATAAAATAATCTATGCTGGGTTTTGTTGGTATCAAAATAATGTCTAACATTGTGTCGTTCTGACACTAAGTATTTCAGAGCTAATAATCTGCCCCTCATTAACCATTATATTTCCCGGTTGCAATAAAATGCGATCGGGTTTTTTGTTTTAAATCAGTACTTTAGCCGAATCATCCTTAAAGAGCCTTGCCAGAAAACGTCACAGCCCGACATCAAACTTTTGAGTGGATCGACAACCTCAAGGTTGTCTCATTATTTGCAGTAGTCATATTGCATACCGCCTCGCCTTTGCTGATGGACTTTAAAAATGCCGGTACAGGGTATTGGCTGGTAGGTGATTTTTATAATGCACTGGTCCGTTTTGGCGTCCCAGTTTTTGCGATGATCACCGGGGCGCTTTTGCTGCACAGGGAGTATGAGGTGACCGATTTTCTGAAACGCCGCCTGTCGCGAATTATATGGCCATTCTTGTTATGGAGTTTGATTTATATCGCTTATGCGTGGTACGATGAGGAAATCCCATTTTCGGATAGCATATGGGTTAATCTCCACAGCGTTCTTCATCAGCTCAAATATGGCGCTTACTATCACTTGTGGTATGTGTATATGCTGCTTGGCCTATACTTGTTTATTCCTATCATCAGCAAGTTTGTGCGGAATGCCTCAGAAAAAGATATCCGCTACTTTTTAATCGTGTGGTTTGTGGTGATGATATTCAGCCAGCCTTATTTATCGCGTTTTCAGCCTTTGATCGATGTACATTATTTTATCGGTTATTCCGGCTACCTGGTGCTCGGGCATTATTTAACATTTATCGAGTTGCCACAAAAAGGAATAAAAGCGCCATTGATCATTTACTTCCTGCTTTGTGTGGCGAGCATTACCATCGGAACTTATTTTCTCTCGGTAAATACCAAAGCATTAAGTACGGTAATGTACGAGCCGCTTGGCCCTTTTATCGTGCTGTATGCCTCGGGTGTGTTCCTGCTGGCAAGGGTATGCACATTTAAATTGCCGGAAGTAATGGTTAAGTTAAGGGCAATTGCAGGCGGATTGAGCCTTGGAATTTATTTGTGCCATGCTTTGTTCCTTACGCTCTTGGATGGGCTGGAGATCAATTATAAGCTGTTTAATCCGCTTTTTAGCATACCGCTTACCGCTTTAGTATGCTTCATACTATCGTCGTTTCTGATATTTATTGTTAGTAAGATACCTGTTATCGGCAAATATATTGCAGGCTAAGACAGGTATAACTACCGGATTCTGAACAGGTTTTATATCTTTGGGCATATTTTTAATTATTTGACATTCCAGGATTTTAATTTTAACGAACACCTAACCGAAGGTATCCTAAGCATGGGATACACCACGCCGACCCCGATACAGGAGATGGCTATTCCGGTAGTATTACAAGGTAAGGACCTGATAGCCTGTGCGCAAACGGGTACAGGTAAAACTGCGTCTTATTTATTACCCGTTCTGCATAAAATTGCAGAAGCGGATGAAGGACATAGAACCACTGCATTGATTTTAGCCCCAACGCGTGAGTTGGCCCAGCAGATCGATCAGCAGGTGGAAGGTTTGGCCTATTTTACGGGTTTAAGCTCGATTGCCGTGTATGGAGGAGGGGATGGTATTGTATATGAACAGCAACGCCGCGGCATACAGAATAAGGTAGATATCCTGATCGCTACGCCAGGTCGATTGATCGCGCACCTTACTTCAGGCATATTAAAGCTGGATCAGATCAAGTACCTGATTCTAGACGAGGCGGACCGCATGCTGGATATGGGTTTTATGGGTGATATTATGCGTATCATACGCGACATTCCTGTACATCGCCAAACGCTCTTGTTCTCGGCAACAATGCCGGGGCCGATACGCAAACTGGCCAATTCGATATTAAAACATCCGGAGCAGATCAACCTCGCTACGTCGCAACCGGCTGAAGGGATTAACCAGCAAATATATAAAGTACATAACGATCAGAAATCAAAACTGGTTGTGAAGCTGCTTAAAGAAGGTAGTTATGTAAGTACTATCATTTTCGCCAATACCAAAGACGAGGTGAAAAGACTAAGCAGGGAATTAAAATCAGCACACGTTAAATCAAGCGCTTTTCATTCAGATTTTGAGCAGGCCGAGCGCGAGCAGATACTTTTAGATTTTAAGAATCGCGAGCTTCCTGTTATTATCGGTACAGATGCACTATCCCGCGGGATCGATGTTGAAGGCATCGATTTAGTGATCAATTACGATGTGCCATCTGACCCCGAGGATTATATTCACCGCATTGGCCGCACGGCCCGGGCTGAAACTACCGGAACTGCTATCACCCTGGTAAATGAGCGCGATAACCGCAAGCTGAAGACTATTGAAGAAATGATAGGACGAAGTATTGAGGAGAACGTTCTTCCATCTGAGTTAGGAGAAGCTCCTGTGTTTAGAGCCCATAAACCGGGTAAAAAGAGGAATAACAACCGCAAACAGTTCAGAAATAAAAAGAAAAATCCGGGCAGCAAGACCACGTAATTCATTTTTAAACAGTATTTTGGGATACCAATTTTTGATATCCTAAATAGTTTGATTGAATTTATGAAGATCGGTCTTTCCGTGTTGCTGTTTTCAGCCTGCTTTTTTACCGCCTGCCACCATGACAACCGACCCGTTGTAACCACTTATGCAGGCAACGGTGTTTTAGGTTTTGCCGACGGCGACGCCAAATCAGCCTCCTTTTCAAATCCCATGGGTGTAGCCGTTGATTCGTCGGGCAACGTTTACGTAGCAGATTCCAGGAACAACCTGATCCGTAAAATAACGCCCGACGGCGCCGTGTCTACATTTGCCGGTAACGGTAAACAAGGCGCAGCAGATGGAAAAGGGACTGCGGCTTCATTTTTCTTCCCTACAGCACTGGCTACGGATACTAAAGGCAATGTTTACGTAGCTGATACCCATAACAGCCGAATCCGCAAAATTACGCCTGACGGTACGGTTAGCACTTTTGCAGGTAAACCGACAAAACTCTTCAATGATATAAAAGACACCGCCGGAATGGATCATCCTTCAGGAATTGCCATTGATAAAAGCGGAAATGTGTTTGTTTCTGACCTGAATAAGGACTTTATTAAAAAAGTAACCCCGGATGGTAAAGTGAGCATCATTGCCGGTAACGGCGACCGTGGTAAAAAAGATGGAAAAGGCAGTTCGGCTTCGTTTTACTTGCCTGTAGGATTGGCGGTGGATGGCAACGACAATCTATATGTATGCGATAGCTACAATAACATGATCCGCAAAATTGCTTCTGATGGAACGGTGACCACAATTGCCGGTATGAGCAGAAAAGGCTCAAAAGACGGCAAGGATACAACGGCTTCATTTTGGCATCCTAATAGTTTAACGGTTGACAGGAATGGTAATGTGTATGTAGCCGATATGGGCAATAGCAAAATACGCAAGATAGCTCCAGACGGGACGGTAACTACATTTGCCGGTTCCGATCAGCATGGGGCAGGCAACGGACCGATTAAAGAGGCTTCATTTTATCAGCCTTATGGTATTGCGGCCGACAAAGAAGGAAACTTATATGTGGCTGATTATCAAAATAACCTCATCCGGAAAATTGCACTTTAAGCCATAGTTTTGCCTGGATAATTATTCGCCTAAAAGTTTAGTTTTATCATAAAAAATTAGTATATTTAAAAATATAAACCAATAAACCACCTTATGTTCAGGAAGATACTTTTACCGATAGTATTACTAACGATTGTTTGTTTTGGCTGCAGCAAAAAGCAGGGAGGGAATAATCCACCGGCACCGCCCACCCCTCCGATTGATACAAATACAGGCAAGTCTAACAATGAACATATTTCTGTTTTAACACAGCATAATGATAATACACGTGCCGGTTTAAACAATAAAGAAACTGTATTGACTACATCCAATGTCAACACTGCGCAATTCGGCCGGCTTTTTACACTTACTGTTGATGACCAGGTATACGCGCAACCATTGGTTTATGCCAGCTTGCCTATTGCATCCGGCACACACAATGTGGTGTTTATAGCAAGCGTAAATAATTCGGTTTATGCTTACGATGGCGATAAAGGCAAATTATACTGGAGTAAAAATTATACGCAATCCGGAATGAGGGCGCCGCTTCCAAGTGATATGAACTCAAATTGGTGTAATCCATACCAGGATTTTACATCTTCCATCGGCATAGCAGGTACACCTGTTATCGATTCAGTATCAAAAACCATGTATTTTGTTGCCAGGAGCACCGATGGAGCAGCATTTGTACAATATCTGCATGCTATAGATATCACTACAGGTGCCGAGCAGGCAGGCAGCCCGGTGAAGATACAAGCCAGCGTGCCTGGCACGGGTGATGGCAGCTCAAATGGAGTAGTCAGTTTCGATACGCGCCGTAATAACCAACGCCAGGGACTGGTTTTGGTAAATGGTGTAGTATATATTTCCTGGGCTTCACATTGCGATTGGAACCCATATCATGGTTGGGTACTGGGCTATGATGCAAAAACATTACAGCAAAAAACAGTTTATAACGTTACGCCTAACGGAGAAGCAGGGGGCATTTGGGAAAGCGGTATGGGTATAGCCGCGGACGCCCAGGGCAGCTTATATGTGGTAACCGGGAACGGTACGGTGGGGCAGGGCGGCTATACACCGTCGGACAATGGTACTAATGACATAGTATCGAACCCTGATCCTTCTGATCTTACAGAACGCGGGGAAAGCGCCATTAAGCTGACACCATCTGGCTCAACTATGCAGGTGAGCAGCTTTTTTACGCCTACCAACTTTTACAACCTGAATATCAACGATCGTGATTATGGTGTAATGGGTTCATTTCTTATCCCAGGTACAAACTTGTATTTAACTGGCTGCAAGGACGGCAATATCTATCTATTAAATAAAGACAATATGGGCGGATATTCGTTCACTGCAAATATGGTAGTGCAAACTATCCCGCTGAATGATAATTTCCATTGTCAGCCGACCTACTATAAAGGGCCAACTAACCAATTCGTATATATCTGGTCTGAAAATGATCAGTTAAGGGCCTATCCTTTTAACGGGAGCCTGATGGCAACCAATCCGTCAACTTCATCTGTAGCAGGACCGGTAGGTCCTTCAGGTGCCGACATGTCGGTTTCATCCAACGGTACCACCGCAGGCACAGGCATACTTTGGGTGGCCTATGGCGATAACGGAAATGCTGGAGGTTCAGTAGGTACCGGTGTATTACGAGCTTTCGATGCGAATGATATCACAAAAGAGCTTTGGAACAGTAAGCAAAAGGCAAGTGACGCACTTGGTTACTATGCTAAATTCTGCTCGCCTACGGTGGTTAATGGGCGCGTATATATGGCAACCTTTTCAAACCAGGTGCTAGTATACGGGTTAAAATAGACCAAATACTTTTCGACCTGGGTTTGTACTGTTGTTGAATAAGCGCTTTAATAACCAATCTCAATCGTAGTTTGATAAGTTGCTTCATTGGTGATGTTGTTGATCATAAAATGTGCTAGATCGGACCGTGAAATACTAAGGCAGTTTTTTAAGAAGCTATTGATGGCGAAACGGTACTCTCCCGTAGCAGGTTTATTGGTTAGTCGCGGCGGGCGCATGATGGTCCATTCGGTATTGCTCTCTTTTATAAGTCTTTCCATTATGCGCAGATCATCATACATATGTCTTAATATCTTTTGAACGATATACTTTTCAGCGAAACGAACATAAAAAGGAAGTACCGGGCTTATCTCAAGTGCCGACGCAGAGATAAAAAAAGCCCGCCGCACGTTTTTCTTTTGCATAGCTTTTAAAAGGTTCTTATTTCCTTCCGAATAGAGTATAGTGGGCTTGGTAATAGTATTAGTCCCTAGCGCTGAAATAATGACGTCCTTGCCTTCCATATGCTCTTCCAAAGTCTCCGGGCGCATTACATCGCCCTTTACAATTTGAAGATTAGCATGTGTCATAACAAGTTTGACCGGATCACGCAGCATGGCTGTAACATTGTGCCCGGCTTCAAGTGCAAGTTCCACGACCTGTTTTCCTATGCCGCCATTGGCACCTATAACCAATGTCCTGAGTGCCACGTTTGGATGTACTGTTTTCATTTTTGTAGATATTTAATTAATTGAATTTGAAGACACTCAAAACAAAAATTGCCAGGAATATCGCGAGCTGAGTGATATGAAACAGGTTGAGATTGTCCCTGATCTTAAGAATCTTATCATTCACGTTTATGCCAGATATTTCTTCTGGTAATAACTTTCTTAGTCGAACACCCATTCTGCGCCCAAAACCTAAGCCATTGATCATAATCAACAGGATCAATACAAATTTTATCCTAAACCAGGTTTGCTCGCCAAAAACGCCATGGGTAAGGTACATCATGGTCACGCCCGACACGATCAATAAAAGGAAACCACTTCCAAAAATGATTTGAAGTTTCACTAAAGCCTCACTGATTGCAAGTGCCTTGGTTTTATCGGCCCAATATTGCTTCCAGATTTGTTTAAAGATCACATAGTCCATTAATGTTGTTCCGGCCATCATGGTTATGCCAGTGATGTGCGTTGCCAGGGCAGCATGGTAAATAGTTTCGGTTGTCATAATTATTGGTTTTAATACGTTTTCGTAGTTGTTTAGCCAAATGTAATATGATTTCGAATTAATAATCAAATCACGGAGTAGTTTTATTTATATTTACTGCGGAATCGTAATAAAATTGACGTGAATAAGACAATTCAGCTGGTAAATGAATGGGGCAGTTTTGAGACAGCCCACCCGGATGCAAACATTGATGACTTTTGCAGGCATTACCTGGCGACACATCAGCAACAAAAAAATGCCGGTCCGCTAACAGGCGGCGTAGTACCTCCAACCAGCGAAGGGTTGTTATTAAAGATGATAGGCCGAATCCATAAACTAAACATGAGTTATGCCGATAATGCTATTGAAGGTACAGGCATAAAACAGGTAGAAGAGTTTGGCATTTTACTTACTGTGCGACAAGAACAGAGTCCCAAAAAATCAGAAGTGATCTATGCGAATTTATTCGAACTATCCAGCGGGACGGATATGCTGAACAGGTTGATAAAAAGAGGGTTGATAAAAGAATATGACGACAAGGATGATAAACGTTCAAAACGTATCGAGCTGACCTCAGCAGGGGAAAAGGCAATTGAGCTTTGTACAGCACGAATGAGAAAGGTGGCGAGCATGATGACCGTCGAGCTAAGCGAGGACGATAAACAACTATGCATCCAGCTTTTGAAAAATATCGAGGTTAAATACTCGGCATTGTGGCAACAGCATAAGGATAAGCCATTCGATGAGGTTTACGACACTATGATAGCAACTGGAAAGTAAAGTTGGTTACTTCTTGTCCTCTTTCAAAAGCTCATCTGTAAAATGCTGTTTCGATTTTGGCTTCGAAAATTTATCAGCATTAAAGGACTGCGAACCGCCTTTTGGAATACTGAGGCTTTGCCAATCGCTATCGGCTATCATTTTGGCTATAAAAACTATCTGACCGACATGGTAGGGATAATGCGCCAGTTGCCTGTTAATGGCTTCCATCACAGTATGCCCCTGGTTACGGATGTAGATGATCTTTTGCAGGTCTTCGCCGTTCAACGGTTTTAACGCATTCAGAAGACAGTCCCAACCCTCGTTCCATTTGTGCATCAATTCTTCTTTCGTATTTACAACGCTTTCAAATTCGGCATCGCGGTTACGCCATTCCTTTTCACCGTCGGCGGTCAGGAAGTCTGTCCATCGTGAAAGCATATTGCCCCACAAGTGCTGTACGATAATGGCTATGCTGTTGCTTGCTTCGTTGTACTGCCAAAACAGTTTGTCATCAGGCAGTTGAGCGATTGACTTTTCACCTAAGAACTTGTAGTACTCGAATTGCTTGATCGAGCTTTGCAGATAATCGTTTTCCATAAAAAATCCCGGTATTTACATGTCTCTATCGAAGTTATGCAATTACCGGGATTCAAAACAGAACTCCCTGTTTTATTACGCTACTGTGAAGTTTGTCTGCTCCATCTTCCTCCAGAAATAGTACAGCGCAAACAGTAACGCCAGGAATACAATAGGCATTATAATAAATAGTGGCGTATCGTGCACACAGAAATGCGAAACGGCAGCGCCAATCAATGTGAATGAAAAACCTGCAAAAGCCCATTCCTTGATGGTTTTATATTTGTTTTGCAGCAGGGCCACAACGCCTAATAGCTTCAGCACGGCTAAAAAGCCCATCAGGTAAATGGGATATCCCATTGCATTCATAGCGTCTATACCCGCTTGTGCTTTTGACAAGCCGCCGACCGCGTCGCCCACGTGAAAGAGGCAGAAAATGACATTCAGCACCCAGTAGGTGATTCTTATACTTTTCGGATTCATTGCGTTTTGAGTTTAATGGTTATTAGCCTTGACTAGGTTCATAGTTGATCATCCAGCGCAGGCCGAATTTATCGGTAAACATACCGAAGTAGCCGCCCCAGAATTCTTTCTTAAATGGCGCTTCGATAGTGCCGCCTGCTGAAAGACCATTAAACAAATGAAGCGCCTCTTCTTCGCTGGTTGGACTAATGGATAAACTGAAATTATTGCCGGGCTGGATGATCTGTCCCATTGATTCGATCATGTCCGTCGCCATCAAAAGTACACCATTGCCAACGGGTAACGAGATGTGCATGATCTTGTCCTGCACTTCAGCAGGTATTTGATCACTGTTGGGTGCGTCTTTAAAACGTACTATTCGCGAAATCTCGGTGCCAAAAACTGACTTGTAGAAATTAAAAGCTTCTTCGGTATTACCGGCAAAGTTTAAATAAGGATTTACTGCTGCCATTGTCTTGCGTTTTTAATTGGTTGTATGTTAAATTATAAAATATCTGTTGCGTTGAGAAGTTATAGCTCAATTTCAGCCTTTTTTAAGTGATCGGCTATGTTCTTTAGCTGCTGTGCATGCCTTCTTGTATGAAAGCAGGCAAACTGTAGCCACTCTATCTTAGTAAGCAGCCCGATAGTAGGCATCTCAAATGATGTGCATGTTTCGGTAAGATCATTTTTTCCGGCGGATTCCTCAATGAAGTCAAGCGTTCTTGAAAGAGATGAATATAATGATGCTTTATTTTTCGGAGAATCTGAGGGAATAATAAAATCAGGCGATTTCATTTTGATATCCATATTCAGGAATACGTCGCCCAACATTTTTACATACTCTTCCGGGTTTCTTTCTATAGGTTTTGTCGGCCCATTCACTGTTTCCAAAATGCCGGAAACTGACTTCAATATATGCTCAGCTACCTGGCCGCCGGTCCAGCTACCTTCAAAAGGAACGGTGTTAATACTGTCCTGGTCAAACAGATCAAGAGCCGTTAAAAACTCATTTTTAGCTTCGCCGACTGTGTTTTGCAGATTGTTTTTCATAATTTGTTGTTTTCACTGATTGAATAGTGCAAATTAGTGTCAATAAACCGGTTGTAAAATGCGTAAATACGACAATCTGAAGGGCTATTTACGACAAAATACTTTAGCTGAAATTATCATATGAAAACAGTTTCCATCCTGGTGCCTGAATGCGCTGTGTTACAAGGCATAGCCGATCCGCGTTATATGTTTACCGCTATAAATATGTTCTTAAAAAATGCAGGTAAACCACCCTTGTTCAATGTGCAATTGGTGGGCTTGAGCAGAGAAGTGAGGCTAAATGATGGTGCTTTTACTATCAAGCCCGATCTGTTGCTGGATGAAGCAAAAAAATCTGACCTTGTCATTGTTCCGCCATTGAGCGGCGATCTGAACGCAGCGATAAAAATCAACGAAGAATTTATTCCATGGATACAGGATCAATACCACCGCGGCGCCGAAGTAGCCAGCTTGTGCCTTGGTGCATTTTTGCTGGCGTCAACAGGTTTATTGAATGGAAAAAAGTGTTCAACACATTGGTTATTTGCTAATGAGTTCAGAAATATGTTCCCTGAAGTCGACCTGGTTGACGAAAAGGTGATCACCGAAGAAAATCATGTATACTCCAGCGGAGGGGCAAATTCTTATTGGAACCTGCTTTTGTACCTCGTTGAAAAATATACCAACCGCGAGATGGCCATCCTGGCTTCCAAATTCTTTGTGATCGATATGGGACGGAATGACCAATCGCCATTTATTATTTTCCAGGGGCAAAAAGACCACGAGGATGAGGTGGTAAAGAATGCCCAGGAATACATCGAAAATAATTTCCATAGTAAAATATCGGTTGATGAACTGTCGGATAAGTTCAGCGTCGTGCGTCGAACCTTTGAACGCAGGTTTAAAAAATCAACCCATAACACCATCGTCGAATATATTCAGCGGGTGAAAATAGAAGCGGCCAAGAAAAGTTTCGAGAGCAGCAGGAAAACCATTTATGAGGTGATGTATGATGTGGGTTACACCGATATCAAAGCTTTCCGGGATGTGTTTAAACGTATCACAGGTATGCCTCCGGTTGATTATCGGAATAAGTATAATAAGGATGCAAATGTTGCAGTTGCATAATTTGGCTATTCTAAAACTTTTTTCGTTTCACTGCCTCCAAACGCGGAAAATAATTTTGAAATTGTTGGGATAGCTGCACCAAACGCAGTTATATAGGTAATAATCTGGGAATATTCCCCTTGTTGTGAGGCAAACAGAAATACCAGGATAGCCAGGATAGCCAGGCTTAAGGGCGTTTTCAAATTTCCCCACCTGCCATTATCTTTTATTTGCTCTTTTATACTGTCGACCTCTTTTTTGCCAATAGCTGTCAGAATAAAATTCCTAAAACCTTTGTTAAACGGCATCAGCACGCCATCATCATTTATTATCAATCCCTTACATATCAGCATGCTTAGGTTGAAATCGTCATACGAATTGACAAGGCCGTCTTCGGCCAAATCATATAATATAAATTTTTCTTCATGTGTTAGCGATTGCCATATATCCGTATAAAAATACTGCGAGGTTAGCTGGAGTTTAAATATCATTGAATCGGTCAGTCTATCTTTGGCCCTATCACCTGAAGGTATTAAAGTCGTGTCTTTATCCCTGAATTTTATAACGATTTTCTGTATCCTATGCAAAAAGTGCTTGTACTCTTTTTTTTCCTTATCTGAAGGTATTTCGTAATTCTGGAATTTTGAAGTTATTTTCTGCATTCGATATAAAAAATAGCTATAGTCTATTTTTATCTCATCTTGTGGTATTAAATCTTTTTCATTTTTCAAAAAATCTGAAAAGCGGTTACATTTTATTTCTTTATTTGAAGATATTAAAGCTATCTCTTCATCTATAAATTTTAAAAAGCGGCTATACTTTGTTACGCTCGATATTTCCTTATTCAGAACCCCTAAAGAGACTTTTTGCATATCGTGTAAGAAACGGCTGTATGTCGATTCTTCAATTATAGCTTTCTCTGGCATTTTCGCGTTTTCAGGAATATAAGAGCTGATCAAAGGATCGATCATTACGCGAAAATTACCTAATAGCATATACCATCTTTCCAAGTCGCCATCGGATGTTGGATTGCATAGTGCTCCCTGGCTAAATGAGTCAATAAATGATACCGGATGTACAGTTGAAATAATAATAATTTTACTTTTTCCCAAACAGAGCAATTCTTCGAGCAAATCAAGTTTACTGCTATTACTTTTGGCGTTGCTTATATTATATTCGAAATGATTTATAATAACAAGAGGGTAGCCACTAAGGGCTTGCGCCCTGCATTTTTTCCAATTATCCTGTCCTTCCCACGATGTTGGTATCAGCATCATATCTGCGACATAAACAGTATTATTCGCAGTGTTTTCGTCATCGAACACATATGGTTTATCCCCACTTTCCTTTATATATCCGCTATTTATCCAATATTTTAATTTTAAGTACGAATCTGAACCTGGCGAGCCAACGATTAACACCTGTTTATTTAAGATATTGTTTTTCAATAACTCATAGTCCATTTTTATCCATCTGTTGGTATGATGAATATTGAGAGTGAATATTTTTCTAATGACATTATGAATGACATAGTAAAATAAAAAGAGTAATAGAAGAAGGAGACCCCACACATACCAAACCGGGAGCCTATAATTGGCATATGGTGATGAGTCTATTTTAATATATTCATTAGAGGTTATTTTATAATATGCTTTAGACGTTTTATTGATCTTTTCTTTCTGCAGATTATTGAAAAATACTGAGTTATCAATATGCAATGAATTTAAATTATTGTTTTTTATTTCAATATAATTAACCCGAAACCTGAATGCACTTAGTATTTTGGAGGTTAAGGAGTCTTCTTCCTCATAGGAGGCAATATGGGCTTTGATATTCTTAAGCCTATCGTTCTTAGTGATGTCTATTGCTGCAATTAAATCAATATACAAGCCGTCAGTATAAATACCCGAAGTATCAACCCGGTTGTTTTTTATACTATCGAGCTTAAGGCTGTCACTTTGGATATTTACAGTCGGAACAATAGTGTCAATTTTGTTTGCTTTTGTTAAGCGCGCTTTATGGGCCAATGCGCGCGCAAAGTTCAATTGTCTATATCTGGTATCCAGGTTTTGTTCATAATTGTATGAGTAAATAAAAAAGAATGCTACGGGTATTCCACTGCAAATAATAAGACGTGTGGTAGCCATAAGCGCATAACTCTGGGTGTAAGTCCAGGGGCGATTGTAAAACTTGACACTGATTATTTTTTTGTAATAAATGCCCAATAAAACAATTGTAAGTATCAGTTCATAAAGCAGGAGAGATAATAGATGGGAGCCTTTGAGGTTAAAACATGCCGCAATATCTATCAGGGCCAAAAATAGGCATAGACAAAGTATAACGGCTCTTTTGAGCTTGAACTTATAAGGGTCGGCACTTTGATATTTACAGGCAAAAATGCAGTTTAAGAACAAAGAGGTAAATATGATGGATGCAATCAGTATATATAGATATTCTAAAAATGAGCTCAAATTGAAAAAGATGAGCAGCATTATGATTATGAATAAATTAGTAATTACTGCTAAATTGTATTGATGATGAGATGTTGGTTTTGGACCGATCCACGAAGTGTCGAAATGCTGTTTCTTGAAGAGCGATTGCCTCGACGATACAAAAAAAACAACGCAGAATTTTACAATGAGAAATAAAAGTAAGCATATCAGCATAGACAACGTGAAAGTATAAGCTTCGATGTCACGTGTATCATTATATACCAGGTCTTCAAATATTACAGTAAAATAAGGGAGATCAGATATGGGTTTAATTTTAACATTATATCGTCTCCCATAATATTCAGCCTTAAAACTTGTATCGGATTTAGCTTCAATACTGCTTACCAGCTGACTACTATCAGCGAACTCGTCTTTTAGGTTTTCATTCAAATTACGGTTTGCTCTGGAATGGTAAAGCACCTTGCCATTATTGTCAATTATAGCAAATTGGAACCCGTCAGGCATTATCACACTATCCAGGCTTTGAACAGTGAAGGTCATAGCTGCCACTTGCCCGTCTCTGTTTTTCTTAGCAATTACTGTTCTGAAATTGCCTTCCGGTCGTGAAACTATTTGATCAATATAGAAATTATCGCTGCGCCCGGTAGCATTGTACCTGTTTGCCATGGCATTTTTATAATAGATTCGGTCATCGTAATTTCCTTTAGGGGCATTGTTTGAATCTACGGTTAGGTTGGTACTATCCACCCCCTTGGTATAAAGCCAGTAAATTTCCTGCGCATGAATATGCTGAGAGGTTTTTTGGTATAAAATGTCATATTTTGTATATAATGATTTAGGTATAGAGTCGCTTTTAACGAGAATCAATTTACCCTTTCTGATTGGTTCCTTCCGGCCATTATTTTTGATTTCGAACGTCGTATCCTTATTTACGGTTTCAACAGGCTGACCATATTTATTGAACAGTGTATCATATTTGATTAATCCCTTTTTTTTTCCTTTTCCTAATAAATAAACATCAGTATCCGTTTTTTTATGTCTTTTGTCGAATGAGTTCAATAGATTATATGCTGTATTTACTTCTCTTATTACAGCATTTGAAATTTTTGATGCAAGTATGTTTCTTGAATACCCATTTAATGGATAGGATGTACGTACCGATGTATCATTGGATGAATAGGATAATCGTTCTTCGCTGAAACTAAGACGGTATTTAAAAAACATAAAGAAAAGTAAGGACATCAATATCATGGATACCAATACAGATGCTATGCCATCTTTTATTGTTAGTCTGTCCTTATTGCCCATATGGTAAAGTTTGACCCATGGGAGAGAAACAAGCATGGTAAGTGCGGCAGTCAAAAGCAGCAGTAAGATCCACGGTGGCAATTGGTTCCGCTCATGTAAATAATCTTTATTTGAAACTAAGCCGGTAATTATCCATCTGTTATTAGTATAGGTATATAAAGGATGAGAAAATACTTTATAATCTACTCCACTAATGTTCAGGCTCCGAAGCCCGGGAGTGATAATTTTACTTTTTACGGTCAACAGTGAATCAGCATCTTTATAATTCAAACCAAGAGGAGCAGTTTCATAAAACTTTTTATCTCCAATAAAAACTATATAATTTTCAAAAACATCAGATGGTAAGAGCGGTTGAATAAATTGTTCAATTTCAAATTGAATGCCAATGGTGATCGTATCGGTCTTACGATGAGTCGTTACTAATTTACTGGCTAATAAAGTAAATTGTGAACCAACGTTAATATAATATTTAATCCCTGAAACTTTATCTTCCCGAAAACATATCGGATCCCGATCACTAGTACTATTTGATTTTTTATTGGTAGTATCAGTAAGATATTTATTTGCCTGATCCGGCAGCAGATAAATAAAATTGATTTGGGGTCGCTTAATGTATTTCTTTAACTCTGCAAAAAGGCTATCATTTTTTAAGTTAGCTTTTGTAGTAGCATCAGAATATTCTTCATAGTTTTTAAGCAGAGCGGTGATTTGTGTGATACTGTTGTCGATTTGTGTACGGATGTTTACATCGATCTTGCGCAGGCACCTGAACCTGCGCTCTTGTACAACTTTCTCATTATTGGGAAGATAAATAAAGAGGTAGGAGCATCCTAACGCAATCAGGACCAGCAGTGTTACCAGTACTCCGGTGTTAATTTTGCCAAACGAGAAAAGTTTCAGCATGGTTTAATTGCTTGGATAACCAACAGTTTAAACAAAGAAATATAAGTAAGGCGGTATGGTTAGATATTATAATAAGATATAATAATAAAATACAGTAGGGTGGACTGTATTATTGCTTAGATGTTTTTTATATAAAAATACCTTCTTAATATGCTGCTGTCAATCCGTTTTTTAACGGTATTTTTTTGCGTAATACCCGCAGTGTGTTTTATGAAACCGGGTATTTTAAATTAGTTCATTTGGACCGATAAGCGTGCTGATAATTAGTGCAATTAAGGTCAAACAGTGGAAAAAACTTATATAACAAATTGATCAGATTTATCGTAGAAGTTCATTGTTAAGCCAACAAAAGGTAAGACCCCTATAGCCTGACTAATAGAACTTTGATGAGTAAAACCTGTAATTTGATAGCAAGCATGTGTGCGGCGAGGATCAAGTATTATTTTACTGCCATTTTGCTGGCGGTAGCAACTTGCGCATTTGCACAAAATCAGCAATTACATTTTACCCATTTCGGAACAGAAGATGGCCTTTCGGAGCTTAATCCAAATTGCTTGCTGCAAGATAGCCGGGGATTTATCTGGATTGGCACTGCCGATGGATTAAATCGTTATGATGGTTATGAGTTCAAAATATTTAGAAACGAGGCAAAGGATAATACCACTATTGGTAATAACTATGTTCAGGATATAATAGAAGATAAGGAAGGCAATATATGGGCCGCTACCATTGGTGGTGGGCTAAACAAGTTCGACAGGAATACCAACCGCTTTCATCGTTACCTGCATAGCGAAAAAAACAAAAGCTCTATCTCCAGCAACTTCGTAAGTAAACTGGCTCTTGATAGATCAGGTAAAATATGGGTAGCCACTCAGAAGGATGGCCTGAATCTATTCGACCCTAAAACAGGTGCGAGCACACATTATTGCAATACAAGCGATTCAACAAGTCTATCCGATAATTCGGTGATGACGGTTTATGTGGATCATGAAAATAATGTTTGGGTAGGTACCGATAATGAGGGATTATGTTTGTTTAATCGAAACAGTAATAATTTCACTCGGTTTAAAAATTCGTCATCAAACCCTGAGTCGATTTCCGGAAATAAAGTGACTGCCCTTTTCGAAGGCAGTCGTCATAATCTATGGGTAGGTACACAGGGAGCAGGATTAAATCTTTATAATGCAACCACTCACACCTTTAAGCATTTTGTGAATGATCCGCATAACAAAAACTCTCTGGTTCATAACAGTATTCAGAGTATTGCAGAGGATGACAGCCACAACATATGGATCGGTACCGAGAATGGCGGGTTAAGCATTTACACGCCAGAATGGGATCAATTCCTGAGCTATTATCATGATGACATAGACAATACAACCCTGACAGGCAATTCGATAGATGTTATTCTGAAAGACAAGACCGGTAACATGTGGCTGGGCGTTTTTGCCGGTGGTATTGACCTCTACAAGAAAAACACAAGCAACTTTGAACACTACAAGCATAACATGCAGCCAAACTCACTTTCCAACGATTTTGTGCTGAGCTTGTATGAAGATAAAGATTATAACATATGGGTAGGTACAGACGGTGGCGGATTGAATATGTTCAACCTGAAATCGAACAGTTTTACAGTTTATAAGAATAACCCGGCGGATAAGAATAGTATATCCGGCGATAATATATTGGATATTAAGCCTGATGACCAGGGTAATATCTGGATAGGTACCTGGGGTAATGGGGTAAATGTAATGGACCTGGCGACGAGGAAGTTTAAGATATTTAAGCATGACCCGGCCAATCCTAATAGTTTGAGCGGCGATAATATCTATGCCATAGCACAAACTCCTGATAAAAAAATGTGGTTGGGCTCATTCGGTGACGGGCTGAACCTGTATCTGCCGGAAAGCAATACATTCGCTCATTTCAAAAACGTTGCAAAAGATCCGACGAGTTTGGGAAGCGACCGGATCAATTCACTTTTAAGCGACAGTAAAGGTAATTTGTGGATCGGTACAGATGATGCCGGTTTGGACCTTTTCGTGCCAAGAACAAACTCGTTTTTACGTTTCCCGCATAGCGATCACGCCAACAGTATCAGTAGCAACACAGTACTCGATCTTTACGAGGACCATTCGGGGCAGATATGGATATGTACCTTAAGTGGTCTTAATAAGTTCGATCCCATTACACATCATTTTACTGTATATAAAACAAAAGACGGATTGCCCAATGATTATACCCAGGCAATATTGGAAGATGACAAAGGTAGTTTGTGGGTAAGTACGAACAACGGCATCGCCAAGTACGATCCCAAGACCAACAAATTCAAAAACTACACAACCGAAGACGGTTTACAGGGCGATGAGTTTAAGCAACACTCGGCACTGAAAAGCAGCACTGGTGCCTTCTACTTTGGCGGTGTAAATGGTTTTAACTCCTTCTTTCCAGATCATATAGTTCATTCGTCCTATAACCCGCCTCTTGTTTTGACTAATTTCGAGGTGTTCAATAAACCAGTCGAGGTTGCAAAAGATAACAACGATCCATCACCGCTAAAGAAGGATATTTCTGAGACCCGCTCGATTAGATTATCGCACGATCAGTCTGTGATCTCAATCGAATATGCCTCATTAGATTACTTGTCGCCTAATAAAAAGAACTACGCCTACATCCTTGAAAACTTTGACAAAGGATGGAATTATGTAGGTAATAAAAATACAGCTGTTTATACCAATTTGCCTCCCGGCGATTACACCTTTAAAGTGAAAAGCCAAAACAGTTCGGGCGAATGGTCGAATCCATTGGTTTTAAAAGTTACAGTAGTTCCGCCATTCTGGCTAACCTGGTGGTTCGAAACCCTGGCCGGCGCGTTTGTTATAGCTTTGATCTACGGTTTTTATCGCTATCGTGTTCATAGCATTATTAAACAAAAAGGGAAGCTTGAAGCCGAAGTAAAACACCGTACTGCCGTAATACAGCATCAAACTGAGGAGCTGCAAGCGCAGTCGGAAGATTTGCAATCGCTAAATGAAGAATTACAGGCGCAATCGGAGGAATTGCAATCACTGAACGAGGAGTTGCAAACACAATCTGAAGAGTTAGAAGATCAAAAAAACCAGGAATATAACGCCCGCCAGGAAGCTGATAAAGCCAACCAGGCTAAGAGTATCTTTTTGGCTACAATGAGTCACGAGATAAGGACACCAATGAATGGCGTGATCGGTATGGCTTCATTGTTGGCAGAAACCCAATTGAATAGTGAGCAACGCGAATATGCTGAAACGATTATTAATTGCGGTGATAGCCTGCTTAATGTGATCAATGATATCCTCGACTTTTCAAAGATCGAATCCGGCAAAATGGATATTGAGGAAGAGGAGTTCGATCTGCGTCAAAGCATCGAAGAGATTATGGATATGTTCTCTCAAAGAGCTGCGGAGCAACGCTTGGACTTGATCTACCAAATCGACTTTAACTTGCCACATTATGTGATAGGCGATAGCTTGCGTTTGAAACAAGTGATCATCAACCTGATCAATAATGCTATTAAATTCACTTCAAAGGGCGAGGTGTTTATCAAAATATATCTGTCGCAGACGGCCGACAACGAACAGTTGGAGATAGGTTTTAGCGTGAAAGATACGGGCATAGGGATACCCGAAGAAAAGTTGCCGACATTATTCCAGGCATTTTCACAGGTCGACTCGTCTACTACGCGTAAATATGGTGGCTCGGGTCTTGGATTGATCATTAGCGAACGCCTGGTAAAATTGATGGGCGGTAATGTTTGGGTTGAAAGTAAACTGGGCGAAGGCTCTGTATTTAACTTTACCATACGCACTAAAGCCAGCAGCCGACCATATTCTGAACTGCAACTATTGCCGGGCATAGCTCAAATAGAAGGCAAACGCATATTAGTTGTTGATGACAACGACACCAACCTGGTCATTTTAAAATCTCAACTGGAGCATTGGAAATTACAGACAGTAACGTGCACATCAGCAAAAGAAGCGTTAAGTATACTGGCTGAAGATAGCAGTTTTAACCTGGTGATCTCTGATATGGCTATGCCGGATATGGATGGCGCAGAATTGGCCAAGGCTATCAGGAATTCAGGCGCTCAGCTGCCTGTTATCTTGTTGAGCTCGATAGGGGACACTACCCGTAAAAAATATCCGGGATTGTTCTCGGCAGTATTGGTAAAACCGGTTAAACAAAACCAATTGTTAAAGAGCATTTATGCTGAATTGGGCGAGCGTAAAGAAACTGTGGTGCAGGTTGCTGCGAAGCCTGAAAATCTGCTTGATCCGGAGTTCGCTAACAATTACCCGCTTGACATACTGATAGCAGAAGACAATCCTGTAAACCAGATGCTGATACAGCGTATACTGGTTAAGCTGGGCTATAAAACCAACACAGTGCAAAATGGCCTTGAAGCTTTGCATAGTGTTTCAGAAAACACCTACGACATTGTATTAATGGACGTTCAAATGCCTGAAATGGATGGCTTCGCATCGACAGAGCATATCCGCAAACTGGATATAACGCAGCCTTATATAATAGCGATGACCGCAAATGCATTAGCCGAAGATCGTGACATCTGCCTGGGCAAAGGCATGGATAACTATATCTCTAAACCACTCAAATTAGAGGTGCTGGTAGCGATTCTGAAAGAAGCCCATACAATTAAAAAAGGCTTGCTAACCCGTTAAATTTCAGCAGTTTCTTTGCGATAATTTATTTTTCCTACTTTTAGGGTGTAAAACCTACAATAACCCCCTTTTAAATCGCAATGAAAACTGCATACACCCTGCTGTTGTGCCTCGTTATGTTTGTAGCTAAGGCGCAAGACAATAAAGTGATAAAAGCCAACATGAACAAGGTTCGGCTCGAGTTTATGCTGGACGGCAACGGCCAACCAAACTATGCAGTTTATTACGGCGATAAAGCGGTGATCAAGCCGTCAGCCATGGGCTTTACTTTGGCAAATGATACCCCTTTTGATAAAGATTTTATTGTTACAGGAACGGAGCAAAGTTCGTCCGACGAAACCTGGAAACCTGTATGGGGAGAGGTAAGCGGTATCCGCAATCATTATCAGCAAGTAACCATCCACCTAAAGCAAAAAGGCACTCCTAACAGGTTATTGAACATTATTTTTCGCGTTTTTGAGGATGGCGTAGGTTTTCGGTATGAATTTCCAAAACAAACCAGTTTAAGATATTTTATTATTTCTGATGAGTTGACCGCTTTTAATATGACTGGCGATCATAAAACTTTCTGGATCCCGGGAGATTATGATACCAATGAATATCCATATACCACCTCAAAGATCAGCGAGATCGACAATAGCGAACTGGTAGCTAAGTCTACAGATATCGCTGTAAGAATAGCACCCGACAAATATGCCGTGCAAACACCTTTGATGATGAAGTCAGCAGATGGTTTGTATATAAATATTCATGAGGCGGGTTTGTCCAATTTTTCAGCGATGCAATTGCATACTGACAGAAGCAAATTTTCATTTACGGCCAGCCTTGTACCTGATGCAGCAGGCAATAAAGCATATGTAAAAACTCCGTTTGCAACACCGTGGAGAACCATCATTGTAAGCGATAAAGCGGCGGATATATTAGCCTCAAAAATGATTTTGAATCTGAACGAGCCATCAAAAATTACCGAAACCTCCTGGATCAAACCGATGAAGTTTATAGGAATATGGTGGGCAATGCAAACCGGGAAGGGTACCTGGAGCTACTCCAATAACCCTGACACACTGGATTCAAATGGTCAATTGATCCCCAATGGCACGCATGCTGCCAACACCGCCAATGTGAAACATTATATCGATTTCGCGGCAGCAAATGGCATACAAGGAGTTTTGGTTGAAGGCTGGAATGTGGGTTGGGAAGATTGGTTTGGTAACTGGAAAGAGAATGTGTTCAGTTTTGTCACGCCATACCCTGATTTTAATGTGAAGGAATTAAGTGAGTATGCAGCGGCAAAGGGAGTGCATATCATCATGCACAATGAAACTTCCGGCTCGGCAACAGATTACGAGCGCCAATTGGATACAGCCTACCGGTTCATGAATAAATATGGGTACACTTCGGTTAAAACCGGCTACGTCGGAAAAATCATTCCGCGAGGCGAACATCACGATGGGCAATGGATGGTACAGCATTATGTTCGCGTAGCGCAAAAGGCGGCGGATCATCACGTAATGCTGGATGCCCACGAACCTGTACGCCCAACAGGCTTGCAGCGCACCTATCCAAACTGGCTGGCTTGCGAAGCTGGTAGAGGAAATGAATACAACGGCTTTAGCGATGGCAGCAAACCCGAACATGAAACTATTATGCCTTTTACACGCCTGATGGGCGGACCGATGGACTACACGCCCGGGATATTCCAGATAAAAGGTTACTCGACAGTTCCCGGCAGACAAGTGCATACTACCCTGACTAAGCAGTTAGCTTTATATATCACAATGTACAGTCCGCTGCAAATGGCTGCTGATCTGCCCGAGAATTACGAAAAACATATGGATGCATTCCAGTTCATCAAAGATGTGGCGGTCGACTGGGACGATACAAAAATATTGGAAGCAGAACCCGGCGACTATATTACTATCGCACGAAAAGCAAAAGGAACTTCAGATTGGTTCATTGGCGCTATCACTGATGAGAATGCCCGCAATGCCACATTCTCTTTAAACTTCCTGGATAGAGGCAAAAAGTATGTAGCTACCATTTACGCCGATGCTGACAATGCGGATTGGAAAGAAAACCCCATGGTTTACCAGATACATAAATACCTGGTAGACGAAAAGACCAAACTTAACCTGAAGTTGGCTAATGGTGGCGGTGCAGCAGTAAGTATTAAGCTTGCCACTGACACGGATAAAGGATTGAAGGCTTATAAATAAAAGGGTGTCAGGTTGAGCTTAGTCGAAGTGTAGTGTGCAGAGGCCATTGCCCGCCAATGCTTCGACAGGCTCAGCATGACAACCCGCGATAGTAGACGGGCTCAATTAATCTTAATCACCTCAAAATTAGAAGCAGCAATCTGCCCAAGTTTTTGCAGGTCATCATTGTTCCAGCGCTCATCCGGAGCGCCGCTGATGTACATATTACTGCCAATATCAGCCAGGATGAGTCCGTATTTCTTCATTGCAGTAAGTATAACTTGCAGATTAGCTGAATAACCGCTGATATTGAAGTTGGCCTTGAGCCGCAATTTCGCACCAAAAGGTAATGAATACTGTCCGCCGCTGCTGCCAACACCATGCCTTGCCGGAGCAATGTAAGAGTTCGGCTTTACATTAGCTGATTGTAGCGTAAAGCGAATAGCATGGTCAATAGTGCCTTTTAATACTTCTTCGTACCGAACCAATCCCGGGAAAATGGGTAAGCCCGCCGCATCGGCAGAAGTCCAGCCATCAGGCCTTAGTGCATCGGATTTAAGGTTGAATACAGCGCCACTTGATGCCTGCCACTGCCCGTTGGTATAGCTGGCATTATATAATTCGTATAATATATCGTTGTCTTTATCCACTACAAGCACGTGCGAATCACCCTGCCCGTTGCCTTCTATTGGCGCATTTGATGGAATAGGATATGGCCCCGGGTCACTTTCGTTTCCGTAATCGCCATCATTTGAATTGGCCCGGAAAGTTATCGGTACTTTAGGCTGACTGCCGCAAACCACCGTATATGGTATACCAATAGGCGCATTATCCCATAATCCGCTACCGAAATCGGCTTTCAGTTTCGAGCTGCTAAAATTTGCTATGATCTGTGAACTATTCGGATCAACGGCTGATGATGATACATCCTGGTTCCAGGGATTATCAGTTGGAAAGATCTCAATACTTTCTGCATCGGCTTGCTGCACATTGCATGTATTACCGGTACCAGTGTTGCCATTGTTATTTGTTGTACCAGTGGTATTACCATTGGTACCTTTTGAACCATTTTGATTGCCGGGGGTAACTCCGCCTTTTTTACTGCAAGCTATAAAAAGCAAGAAAAGGAGAGCAAAAGTAGTGCACAATACTGACCTCATACCCACCTGTAACGATAAGTGTAACAAAAAAGTTATCCCTCCATTAATTATAAAGCAATGTATTTATCCACATTTTGGGATAATGTAACTTAAAACTAACGATGGCGGGTCTTCTCTATCATTATTCTTACGGCATTGGCAATAAATTCTTTGCCTTTGTTATCCAGCGGTAGCTTATCATATCCCTCATATAACTCATAGCTGATACCACCGTGACCATCATTTCTTGCTTCCAGCTTTTTATCGTCGTTTTCATATTCCACATAACCATTGCGTGAAATACCTACGATCGCCGTCCCTGCATTATTAAAATCAATTTCGCCGGAGTATTCGATCTTCAGATAATGATCATTACTTTTTTCTACCACCGTGGTATGATGGTGATGCCCCAATGTACATGCAGCCAAAGCGACCATGCCGGCTACCAGCATAATTATTCCTGATTTTTCCATATCTTTTTTATTAAGAGTCATTGATGAATAAACAAATATATAGAATAATTATAGTACTATCCAATACATAGTACTATTAAAATAAAATAATTTATTGTAGAAACGCGATGCTTCACGTCTCTTACGGAGATAAGTAAAATAAGGGAGTTAAATATTTTTGGAAAAGCGGTACAAATAAGGTGCTTTATGAGCAGCCCCTGTCCATTTTTTGGCAACACGCTCTAAAATACCCAAACTGAGCATTTTCCGTTGAAAGGCAGGGCGGAGTAGTTTTTTGTCAAGAATGGTTTCGTATAGGATCTGCAGATCGCCAAGAGTAAATTCTTCCTGCATCAGGTTAAAAGCAATGAGTTTATCATCCAGACCGGCCCGGAGCGATTCCAGTGCTTTTTGAATAATAGCGTTATGATCCTGCATCAATTTGGGGATAACTGCCAGATCATACCAGTCGCAGCTATCAAATATCCGGTCCGGGTTTGGGACAACTTTAGTAAAATCAACCAAAGCATAATAGCCAATCGATATAAATCTTTGCAGCAACCAGTGATTGTCATCGTGCTTAATGTTGTTGGCAACCATGATGTTTTTCATTGGCCGCGGGTCTGATCGGCCATAGTCGCCAAAAACATAAAACTGTTCCAGGTAAATATCTTTTAGTCCTGTTCGCTCGCTTACAATACGGATTGCCGCATCGTTCAGGTTTTCTGTTTTATGGATGAATCCTCCCGGCAAGGCTACAACGCCGGTCTTATTGTATCGCATCAGCAAAACCTTTAACTGGTGATCGTGGAAGCCAAATATTACGGAGTCAATAGCCAGTCCGTGCATAAAGTCGGGTCCGGTAGTTCCGGTTTCATTTTCAACTGGCTTGTTTTTGCTCATAAATTATCACGGAAATTACAGTAATCATTTGATATTATGCTCTTCAATTTTTATTATTGTAACATTATGTTACAATAATAATCTAAAATCTGTAAAACCAAACATCAAATTGAATAGATCATGAGAAAAACAACGCTTGTGTTACTGGCATTGGCAACGTTCTGTTGCAGTAATGTATTTGCACAAAACAACCTGGTAAAAATTGACAACGGTACTCTGGAGGGAACGACCAACGAAGCTACAGGCATCCGAAGCTTTAAAGGCATCCCGTTTGCCCAGGCTCCTGTTGGCGATCTGCGCTGGAAAGAACCTCAGCCTGTAAAAAACTGGGACGGCGTGCGTAAAGCTGACCACTTTGGCAATAATGCGATGCAGAAGAATGTATATGGCGATATGATGTTCCGCTCGGCCGGGATGAGCGAAGATTGCCTGTATTTGAATGTTTGGACGCCGGCCAAATCATCTAAAGAAAAATTACCTGTACTTGTTTATTTCTATGGCGGCGGTTTTGTGGCAGGAGATGGCTCTGAATCTCGTTATGATGGCGAAAGCATGGCAGGAAAAGGGATTGTTTCACTTACGGTAAACTATCGGCTTGGTGTATTCGGTTTCATGTCTCATCCGGAACTGACTGCTGAGTCACCGCATCATGCCTCAGGTGATTATGGTTTGTTAGACCAACACGCTGCATTGGAATGGGTGAAGAAAAATATTGCAGCCTTTGGCGGTGATCCGGATAAGATCACTATTGCAGGCGAATCGGCAGGTTCGATAGCGGTTTGCGCGCAAATGGCTTCGCCACTGTCAAGAAATCTGATTGCCGGCGCTATTGGAGAAAGCGGTGGCATGATCGCACCGACAATACCGGCAATCCCTTTAGCCGATGGTGAGAAAAATGGTGTTGCTTTTGGTCAGAAAGTTAACGCAACTACATTGGCTGCTTTACGCGCTATCCCGGCAGATCAGTTGCTGGAGATGGCTTCCAAACAGGGCACGCCGCCAATGTCGCCAACGGTCGACGGTTACTTTTTAGATAAAACCCCAAATGAAATATTTGCCGCAGGCGAACAGGCACATGTGCCGCTGCTGGTAGGATGGAACTCAGCTGAAATACCTTACCAGGTATTTATGTGGGGTGCCGCACCAACGCAGCAGGATTACCAAAAAAAGGTGAAGGAAAACTACCCTGATAATTCTGATGAGGTTCTGAAACTATATCCGGCAACAACACAGGATGAAGTTATTAAGGCAGCTACAGAGTTGGGCAGCGACCGCTTTATCGTTTACAGTACCTGGAAGTGGGCTGATATGGTTGCAAAAACAGGTGGTAAGCCAGTGTATACTTATGTTTTCGGAAAACCACGCCCGGCAATGGTAGCTTCAATGGGCAATGCAAAAGCAGGCCTGGCTGGAGGCGTGATCAAAGGTGGAGCTGATGATGCGCAAAAGAAAGCACCTGCGCCATATCCGGGCGCGTCTCATGCTTCGGAAATAGAGTACGCGATGGGCAACCTATCGGGTAATAAAGTATATGACTGGAAGCCTGAAGATTTCAAAGTCTCTGCAACTATGGAAGATTACTTTGCCAATTTTATCAAAACAGGCAATCCGAACGGTAAAGGTCTGCCGAAATGGGAAGCGAACAAAGGCACCGTAACCCAAAGTATCGCTATCAATGTGGAAACCAAAATGGAGCCGGTAACTGTCGACCGCTATCATTTCCTCGACCAACAGTACACAAAAAAATAAGAGAGTCAAGAAACAAGAGTCAAGAATCAAGACAAAAAAATTTCCTAGTTCCTGGCTCTTGACTCCTGGTTCTTTATTCTTGACTCTTTTCATAGCTTTGTTGCCGG